>Ga0210408_10001496_pt1 | contig 24400 bp, 52 predicted proteins | sample IncBWH4MmetaG_FD_155471 | JGI IMG/M metagenome (GOLD analysis project Ga0210408, IMG submission 155471) | Forest soil microbial communities from Barre Woods Harvard Forest LTER site, Petersham, Massachusetts, United States - Inc-BW-H-4-M | ecosystem: Environmental > Terrestrial > Soil >...
GGCGGTGATGCCGTTGGGCACCGTGTCCGCCCCGGCGCTGAACAGGAGCGCTCCCGACGCCACGACTGCGGCTGCCGCAACGGGGATCAGGTGACGCTTCCTTAGCTGGAACTTCACAAGCGATTCCTTCCTGGGTCAGGATTACCAGGGAAAGATAGTACGGCAGGGCGGGGCCTCGCAGCTTTAGAGTGCCATTGCTGCCCGAATGAGACGCAAAGGGCTCCAGCGGTGCCTGCGCTCGAACGCCAGGATGGCCGCCGCCGTGCGGATGCTGTCGTGCCCGGCGAACGGCCGGTACCAGCGGTAGTCCCGCTCCTGCCAGTAGTTCGACTTGATCATGTTGCAGTCCCGGCAGAGCGTGAAGAGGTTCCACAGCGAGGAGCGCCCGCCGCGTGACCACGGTCTCAGGTGGTCGAGCTGGAGGGAGCCGGCGTACCCGCAGTAGCAGCAGCGCCGCCCGTCGGCGGCATACACGGCCCTCCTGAGCCACTCGGGGATGTGCGGGCGGTACTCGGGGTCGCCCCCGCGCCACCAGGCGCGCCAGGAGTTCGGGACGAGGCTGCCGGGGGCCTGCACGAGCAGGATGATGGCGACCGGCCAGAACACGGACAGGAGCACGGCCAGCCCGAGGAACGCCGTGAGCCCGGACAGTCCGGCCGGGTCGTTGTCGGCGAGCCACAGGCAGAAGGCTGAAGTCGCCGGGAGGCCCCAGCGGCTCAGCTTGCGCCCGGCGCGGCGCTTCCCCCTGGCCATGGCTAGGAGTTGGTCGCCGTGTTGAAGAAGGTGATCAGGCTGTGCACCGCCTGGTCGAGCACCCCGAAGATCTTGTGCACCTCGGCCGCCGCTCCCGTGGGGTCCTGGAAGATGAAGATGACGATGGCGGCGATGACCAGCCACTTGAGGATGCGGCTGACTTCCCAGCCGAAGAAGGTCATGAGAGTGCTCCTATGACGGTTGTAGACAGGGTGGCCACGTTCCGGCCGAGGTTCCGGACCAGATCTGCTAGCCCGGCGTTCTCTCCGGCCAGTCCCTGGTACAAGCGCAGCAGCTCGGCGTTCTGCCGCTGCGCCTCGGAGACCTGGGATTCGAGCCGGCTGACGTCGCGCCTGAGCACGTCCAGGTCGTGCTCCTCGGCTGCGCCGATCTCGCGGGGCGTGTGGCCGTGCCCCTCGGGAGCTGCCCCCTGGACATCGCCGATGTAGTGGTCGCTCATAGTCCCTCCATGATACAGGTTTTCTTGATATATTCCTGTGGACGTTAAAGAGGCCCGGTCCCCGTCACTAGGGACCGGGCCTCTGCTCTTACCTGAACCAGGACCGCCGGTTGCGCTTCAGCGCGTCGGCGAGGGCCTTGTCCTGGTCGGCCTGGCTCCAGCCGGTGCCCGGGGCAGCGGCCTCGCGGGCGATCAGGATGTAGCTGAGCTGAACCGCGTCTGCCCGCTCCATCTCCAGGCGGTGCTCGATGCGGGCGATACGGTCGGCGAGGTCCTGGCGGTCGTGAAGGGCGAACCTCTTGCGCGCGTCTTCACTCTGGTGCCACTCCAGCTCCGCCTGGGTCTCGGCCGGCTTGCGGACGATCGCCTTGGCGGCGGCCACGGTGGCGATCCGGTCCCCGTCGTGGGTCCTGAACGTCTCGGCCAGGCTCTTGGCGGCCTTGACGGCATCCCGCTCGGCGTCCTTCGCTGCCTTGGCCGCCTCGCGCTCGGCCCTGGTGACGTCGCTGCGGGTCCGGCACCAGTCGGCCGGGGCGTCCGGGAAGCAGACCGAGCACAGCGTCTCGCCGAGGCCGTCGAACTCACCGGGGAGCCCGTGGATGGCCTGGTCGGCGGTGAGGCCGGAGTACTCGGTCGCCCAGCCCATCGAGGTGTCCCAGCGGACGGTGGGGCAGGCCCGCAGCGTGGCGTGGATGTGGCCGTCGGAGTTCAGGCAGGGGAAGTACCGCTGCCATCCCCCGCAGGCCCGGTACTCGTTTTCCGCCGCCGCGATGGAGCCGTTCAGCTCGTTGATCGCGTCGCGGGCGGCGACGATCTGCGTGAGCAGCTCCGAGGGGCGCATTCCCGCCCTCGGGACGTACCCGTCGTCGTCTCCGGCCATCGCATGGACGGCCATCTCCGCCTGCTCGTCGGTCATCTCCCACCGGCCGCTGAAGCCCCGCTTCGTGTCCCCCGTCATGCGGTGGGCGTGCTGCTGGAGTCTGGCCAGGAGCGAGAGCGCCTCGTAGCGGCGCGCGATCAGCTCGAACTCGGCAGCGTCGAACTCGGCCATCTGCTCGCGGGTCATCTTGATCATCAGGTCCTCCTGGTCGCTTGTCCCTTGCAGAGCCAGGATATCAAGAAAAGCTGTATTCAGGAAGAGGATTGCACGCAATGGTGTCACCCTCTTTACCGCCCTATCCTCAGGCAGAGGCCATCTGGTCATAACGCCGGGCGGAAGCGGCCCGGCTGCGTGCCCACTCGGTCTCCCGGAAGCTGTCGGCCAGCAGGTGGTCAGCCCTTCGGATGCAGAGGCGCGCCATGTCCTCCCAGAAGCCCGGGGCGCAGTCGTCCCATGTCCGCCTGGTGCACGACTGAGCGTAGTGAGCGTAATTAGCAGCGTTGCGATACTCCAGTCCGGCGTCCCGTGCGTACTTGCGAGCCCGGTAGTAGGCAGCATCGGCGTCCTTGCGGGCCTTGTCGGCCTCGGCGGCGTAGTTAAAGTAGGAGATGCTCATGGCGGTCACAGCTCCTTGCCGGCGTCGACCTGGGCGTCCATGCGGTGGTCGAAGAGCGCGTCCTCTACGCTGCTCCTGGTTGCGCCGCCGGTCTTGCTGTCCCAGCCGCACGAGCAGGTAACGTCGTAGCCCCACAAGCCGCGCATCGAGCTGGTGCGCCGCATCTTCTGCCCCCCGGCCCACACGAACCAGGTGGCCCTGTGCTCGGCGAGGGTCTCGGGCCGGATCATCATCTGCGTGAGGCTCATGACTGGTCCTCTTCCCCGGTAGCTGGGTCCAGCTTGATCCAGGAGATCCCCTTCCTCACCCAGGCGCTCACGATCCGGGCGTACGGCCTGCTGCCCTTCGTGCCTTCGAGGGAGAGGACCTCCTGCGCGGCCTCGGCGTAGTCGCCGGCGTGCACCTCGTAGCGGTCGCCCCACGAGTGGTCGTAGCCGGTGCCGTCCTCTGTCACGGCCGTCAGGATGAAGTGGCTCACTTAGCGCCTCCTGGTCGCTCGTTCCTTGCAAGACCCATATTACCAAGAAAAGCTGTATTCATGGAAGAGGGCCGCAGGGTTATCTTCACCCTGCGGCCCTCAGGTTCCCCGGCGCTAGTGCCCTGGGAACAGGTACGGCACCGTGTGCCCCAGCGCCGCCCAGTGCGCCCCCACCATGCCGAGGCACATGACCAGGAACAGGAAGAAGGCCAGGATCATGATGACCGCGCGGCGGCCCTTGCGGGTCTGCACCGCCTGGTTGCCGCGCCACATCTCGGAGAAGCGCTCCCGGATGATGGGCGGGACCAGCGGCAGCCGCACCCAGACCGGGATGATGTGCCACCCGGCCCGGTCGATCACCACGGCCTCGTCCATCGAGATGGACTTGCCGTTGCCGGGGATGCTGGCCGCCAGGTCCGCGCTGGCCTGCTGCACGACCGACTGCCTGCGGTCGACCGCCCGGTCCATCAGCGCGCCCTGGAGCGTCGCCCCGGCCGGTGCCCACACGCGGTGGACGATCGGGCCGATGACGCCGAGCCCGAGGACGAGCTGCGGCACGGACAGCTTGCCGAGGAAGTGCGCGGAGAGCTTGAATCCTGGGTGGTGAACGGCGGACGCGACGTGCGCCCAGGCCCAGGGGAGACTGAAGTCGATCAGCCAGATCCCGGCGATGCCCAGGGCGAAGGTGAGGCCAAGAACGGCGAGCCCGCGCCCGGCCACCTCCCAGCCGCCGATCCGGGTGTCCCAGTACTTGCGGCTGGCCATCACCGTCTTCACCCCGACGGTGGCGATGGCGGGCTCGGCGAGGTCCCGGAACGCGCCGTGCCGGTACAGGGTCCACCACTGGTAGTGGATCAGGTTGTCCCACCAGTTCTTCAGGTAGAAGATCTCGAAGTGGACGGGCCCGACGTGGACGTACCAGTTGATCTCCCACAGGCCGTCGTAGAAGCCGGCGATGACCGCCGCGCCCATGAGGCCGGCGATGATGCCCCAGTACGCGGACTGGCCGAAGCGGAACCGCACGTTCTTCCCGGTGAGCAGCGCTCCCTCTGACTTACCCAGGGCGGTGATGCCGTCGCTGACTCCGGCGTTCACCTGCCCGGCGATCCTGCGGTGGGGGAGCAGGTGCGAGATGGCGCTCACGTGCTGCTCGCGGTGGCCGGGGCGACCGATGCGGCGGACGGGCTGCCCGAGGGCGACGCCCCCAGGCTGTTGACGCAGGTGCCGGCGCTCGTGATGAACGCGGCCTGCCTCGCTGCCTTGCCGGCGCTGCTGGCATGGTAGGCCTGGGCGGCGGTAAGGACGCACGCGGCCACCTTGTCGCCGTCGCCCGGCGGGATCTTCTCGCACGCGGCGAACGCCTGGCGGGCGCTGCTCTTGGCGAGCAGCTCCACGACCCAGAGGTCGGTGCTGGTGCCCGGGGGGAGGCACTTGCCGGCCACCTGGGCGGCAGCCGACTCGGCGGCGTGCGCCTGGGCGGAGTCGGACGCTGCGATGGCGGAAGCCTGCGACGTGGCCCCGCCTGAGTTACGGCCGCCGCACGCAGCGGCCGAGATGGTTATGCCGGCGGCCAGGGCCGTGACGGCGAGGAACCGTGGGAGGTTCATCGTTTCCCTTCTGTGACGGGTTTACTGGTTGTCGAGGAAGTTGGAGCGGACGGCGAAGCACTCGGGCGAGCAGGTGCCGCCGTAGGCCTCGACCAGGTACAGGCGCATGCAGTGGGCGCACTTCGCCCAGGACTCCTCTGGGTGCATGGCCTGCCTGATGCTGACCAGGGCGAGCCGGAACACGCCCTGGTCGGTGGCAGCGGCGAGCAGCCGGTACGGGTCGTACCCGCAGCCCCAGGACGGAAGGTAGACGCCGGGCGCGGTGCCGTCGATGACGGCCTCGGCCGCCTGCCTGGCCTCCTCCAGGAGCGCCTCGTCCCGCGCTCTCAGCTCCCCCCACGTCACGACTGGTACCTCACCGGGTAGGCAGGCAGCCACGCCGAGGAGATGAACACCAGGGCGGAGGGCCATGCGAGTGCCTTCTCGCGCACCATGTCGGCGCACCGCCGGTCTGAGTTGCACTGGGGCGATCCCAGGCCCTCCCTGCGCCGCCGCCCGTTGCGGCCGACAGGGTTATAGAACGCCAGGCCCTTCTCCGGGTGCACCGTCCACCACTTGTTGGTGTAGTGCAGGAACGGTCCCTCACGCGAGGGGTTCACGGCCTCGTCAAGGGAGAGGAACCGGAAGTGGCGCTCCTCCAGGAGCGGTTGCGGCTCGGTGACGGTCCCGCTCACGAGACCTTCGCCTCCATCAGGGTGCCGGACGCGCGGCCGGGCACCTCCACGTCGCGCAGGTGGGTGAAGCCGAGGTTCTGCCAGTGGGAGCGCAGCCTCATGTTGCCGCGCTGGCAGTCCAGGCGCACGAAGTCCATGCTCCGCTCCCTGGCCTCTTCGAGGGCGTGCCCGGTGATCAGCGCCCCCACGCCGTGGTGGGCCCGGCTAGGGTGCACCATCGCGTTGTCGAGGTAAAGCGCCTCCTGGCTCAGCTCCTCCGGCGTCCAGAACGCCGGGTCGCCGTCGGGGGTGAGCGCGTGGCAGGCGATCAGGTTCTGGCCGTGCATCACCAGGTACATCTGGTCGCGGCCCGCGTAGCCGGCCATCCGGTCCAGGCCGCGTGCCAGGTCCGTGGCCAGCACGTCGCCCATCTGCACCAGGCGCATCTCGACGGCCGCGCGCAGCCATGACAGGGCATCCCAGTCGAACACCGGGTCGGCGAGCCTTACCTTGTACTCCCCGAGGATCTTCATGCCTCCCCCTCGGCTTCTGCCTCGGCCAGCTCGTCCATGCGCTCCTGGTGGGGGTGCCTGACGTGCTGCCTCCGCAGGCCGGGCCGCATGTCCCAGCAACGGGTGCCCTCCTGCGCCTTGCAGCGGGGGCACCACAGGGCGACGGCCCTCCTCTCGTACTCGGCCAGCTCCGCCAGGGCCAGCTTGCGCACCTCCTTCTCGGTTTCCCCGAACACCCGGGCCAGGTCCTCGGCGAGGGCAGTGCGCTCTGCGTCGGTGAGGTAGTCCCAGCCGAAGTCGGCCCGCAGGTAGCCCTTGACGGTCAGGTACGCCATCATCCGCTTCGCCTCTTCGCGGCGGCTGATATGCCTGATCGCCCGTGAGCTGGGGTAGGAGCCGTGCTGCCTGAAGATGCTGTCGCGCAACTCCGACGGGGTGATCCCGTGCTCCCTGATAATCCCGTCCGTCACCGCTTCCCCCTCGGCTTCGCGTCCACCACGCGCACGGAGCACAGGTGCTTCTTGCGCAGTCCCCTGTGCCCCGGCCGCAGGTCGAAGCACCTCTCCCCGACGCCTGCCTGGCAGGCGCGGCAGCAGGTCTTGAGTGCCCGCTCTTCCTGGTTCACGTCCCGCTCCCTTCTTTGTCGTGCCAACATATCAAGAAAGGCTGTATTAGCGGAAGGGGCCGGGAGAAGATCTCCCGGCCCCTTCCATGAGGGTCACCCGTGGCTAGGCGGCGACCTCCTCGCGGCGCGGCCTGCCCCTGCGCCGGCTCCGGGAGCGCGAGGCCGACTTGCTGAGCGCCCTGCGCTCCTCGGGGGTGAGGCCGCCCCGGATGCCGTACCGGCCGCCGGTCCTTTCCTCGGCCATGGCGTGCTCCAGGCACTCCCGCGCCAGCGGGCACCTGGCGCATATCGCCCTGGCGCGCTGGTAGCGTGCCTCCTGCGCGGCAAAGGGCAGTCCCTCCACCGGGTAGAACAGGCTGGTGTCCTCGCCCCGGCACGCCACCGTGTCAGGGGCGCGCCACAGCGGCACGAGCGGCTTGCGCTGCGCCACCGCGCCGGGCCTCCCCTTAGTCTTCGGCACGCGCGGCGCGCTCACCTGCGCCACCGCCTCCTGGCGCGCCAGGGCGCGCCGCTTTCCTGTCCCATGGCGGGGCAGTCCTCTCCTTGTCCTGGCGGGTTCGGGGTACGGGGCGGGGCCCCGGTCACAGTGCGAGCGGGGCCCCGCAGCGCGCCTCCTCCCCTCTTGAGGGACGCGCCCGGCGGCATTCTAACGGGGCTGCCGGAAGTGGCCGTCGGACAGGTCGACGGGCATCTGGAGCTTCTTCATGCCCTGGCCCTTGCGCCACGCTTCCCATGCCCGCAGGCACAGGAAGAGCATCGTCTCCTGCTTGACCGTGGTGCCCCGGCGGCGCGCCTCGTAGTAGTCCCCGTGCAGCCGGTTCCGGAGGACGATCAGCGGGTGGTGGTCCCTCGCGAACCTGTCCTGGTCGGTGAGTCCGCCGCCGGTCCGCAGGTACTCCAGGAAGACGTCGCGGGCCTCCATGTCTACCTGGCTCAGCAGCCACCACAGGAACCCCGCGATGGTCGCCGGCGGAAGGGGAGGCTTTGCACTCCAGGCGGCGGCGTACCCGGCGGCCTGCTCGACTAGCTCGATGCGGACCGCCTCGGCGGCCGGGTTCCTGCCCGGCTGGGGCTCCAGGACCTCCAGCGCCTCCAGCCGGGTGGGCTTCCAGGAGTTCCCGGTTGCCTTCCCGCGCTCCCACAGCGCGATCCTGCGCCCCATGGCGTACAGCAGGGTGGAGTTCTCGCGCCCCTGGGTGGACAGGTAGTCCTTCCCGGTGCGGGACTTCCCGGTGTTCATCACCGGGAAGGCCTCCTCGATCTCGGCCGTGGTGCCCCTGGTCACCCACACCCGGACGGAGAAGTCGTCGGCGTGCGCGATCTCGCCCCTCTCGGCGAGCCGCTGGGCAGCCAGCAGTACCGCGAGGTGCCGCTGCTTGCCGTCGCGCAGCACCGGGATGCCTGTCTCCTCGCCGTCGAAGACGACCGGCTCGGGGTTGCGCTTCCAGCGCCCGCTCTCCATGTCGCGGGCGTAGCGCTCGACGACTGCGAGAGACGGCGGCCGGCCGCAGTTCTCGGTCTTCAGCGCCTCGCGCGCCGAGGCGGGGGTGATATCTTCCCACTGGCTCCTCATGTGAGCCTCCTTCTGGTTGGTCGGGATTCGCGGGCGGGTGCCTTTCGGCTGGCACCCGCCCGTCTCACGCTGCGGCCAGCTCGCACTGGCCGGGGCAGCAGAAGTGGTACTCCGATTCCTGCATGGTGCGCAGGCACCCGTTCTGGTAGTGGCCCGCTGACAGGAACTCCGTCTGCCGGCCGCACCGGGGGCAGTGCGGCGGCCCGTCCTGCGGGGTGACGGCCTCCATGGGGAGGGTCGGCACCCGGATCGGCTCGGTCGGCGGGTCGAACGGCCACAGGCTCACCTCCCCGGCGGCTTCCCGGTGAGCCACCACCCGGCAGTGAGGGTCACGGCCGCCGCCAGGCTCGCCGCCAGGCCTACAGTGAGCCATGCGGGTTCTGGAGCGTGGCTCCAGAACCCGCATGCTGCGGCGTGATAGAACCAGAAGCCGGCGTAAGCGGCGGCGGAGGCCATCCAGGCGAGGAAGAACCGCCGCCGGCTCCTGCGGGTCCTCATGGCGATCACGGGGCCTCCTTCTCGTGCTGGTGCATGTGAGAGTGCTCTTCCGTGCCGTGCCGGTGGAGGTGGGCGTGGCCGCCCTCGTCAGCGACGTGGACGTGACCGTGGGGTTCCCTGCGGTGCTCGTCGTCCGGCCATGAGCTTCCTGTGTCACCCGGACGTCCCGGGCAGGTCACCAGGTCCCGGCGGGACGTGACCGTCCCGGAGGCGGCGAGCACCCGCCAGTTGATGCCGCAGCACGGGGCGAAGGTGTCGCTGTTCCACTCGGGGTCGTCGGTGTCCGTGATCATCAGGTGCACGAGGGGAGCGTCCAGTGCCGCCTCCCGGCGGGCCCTCGTCTTCTTCGCGCCGGGGTGGTACACCCGGAACTCCCCGATGCCGAGGCCCGGGGCGGTCGCCTTGCAGAGTTCCACGGCGGTGCCGCTTCCCTCCGGGTCGGGGATGAACGCGACCCCCAGGTCGTGCTCCCCGAACGCCCACGCCACCAGGGGGGTGTCCTGGTGCGTGCCGTCCTTCATGGTCACCGACGCCCGCCAGCCCGTGGCCGGTATGAACCCCATGTAGTCAGCCATCCGTCTCTCCCGCTCGCTCTTCTGCCCTGTCGTGGTGTATTGCGCCCTATAGTGGTGCGTTCCTTGAGGTTTGTCCTGTAATGCGCCGTTTGTCCCTGGATGATCAGGTCACGCGCCACGTCTAACGCGCCGGGCCTGGCCCAGGCCAGCGATGATCTCGCGGTGCTCTTCCCGCGTCAGCGTCCGTGCCGGGCCGTCTGTCTCGGCGTAGCCGCCGTACATGCCGGCGGAGTAGCCGGACCAGGGGACAAGCTCAGGCGGGGAGTCGATCAGGAGCGAGAGCTGCTCCGGGTAGCGCTCGTCCCTGGCTGTCATCCTGCCTTCGATGACGGCCATGGGAAGCGCCGTGTTCCCGTACTCGTCTGCGGGAAGCTCGATGTAAAAGGGCACTCTGTTGCCTCCTTCGCGTGGTGCAGCCCCGGCCGGGGATGTGGAGTCGACCCGGCCGGGACTGGCTCGGTGGGCTAGAACGACGTCCCGCCCGGCCGGTGGTCGATTCCCCAGTTGCAGTCCCATCCGGGGCTGGGGGCGTTCCACTGGTAGGTCCGCTCGCACATCAGGGTCACGTCGTCGCCGGCCTTGACGGCTGAGCAGCGCGTGTCGTTGCAGCCGAGGGCCTGGCCGTCGGTGAACGTCAGGACGAACTTCTGGGTGGACCCGCCGTTGGTGGTGCCTGAGGCGATCAGCCGTGAGCTGATGCTCGCGACGGTCCCGCCGAGCGGCTGGTAGCGGTGGTACTGGCCGTCGAACGGCCATGCCACCCACGTGCCGAGGCCGCCGGCGACGACCATGACGATCGCAGCGGCCAGCATGACGCCGACGCCCCGGTTGCCCCTGGTGGCCAGCGCGGTGATGAATGCGCCGATAACAGTCAGGAAGGCCCCTGCGGTGACGACGATCGTGATGATCATCCAGATCAGGTAGCCGACGTCCCACTGCTGGCTCATGCGCTGACCTGCCAGCCGGATTCGGTCAGCCGGGGGTAGCCGTCGGGGCACCCGCTGGCGTCGCATACGTGACCTGCGTAGTCGTAGCCGCCGGGGCAGGTCGTCCTCGGCGCGTCCTCGTCATTGTCCATGACTGCACCTTATCAATAAAAGCTGTATTGATGGAAGATCATTGCGGCTTTTCCTGCTAAGCGGCCCTCGGGTAGTGCCGGTTCGCCGTCCGCTCGAACGCCTCGTCGTCAGTGACCAGCGCGAGCATCTGCGCCACGTGCGCGTCAGCGTGCGGCAGTCTCCCCGGCGGGTGCGCGCAGTACGTCGCCTGCCGGACGTCGCCGATCTCCGGCATCAGGTCGACGTTCCCGGACTGGCCACGGTTCCTGATGCGCCACCTGCGGCCCGAGGAGCCCCGCACCTCGAACCAGCCGTGCTCGCGGTACGTCGCGGCCTGCTCCTCGCTCAGCAGGCTCAGGAGCAGCTCCTCGGCCCGCTCAGAGGCCTTGTCGCACTCAGCCCGCTCGGCGGCCCACTGCGCCTCCTGAGCCAGCCTGCGCTCCTCCGCGACCCGCTGCGCCTCGGCGAAGGCCGCCTCCTGCTCCTCGGTCATCTCCGTGTAGCTGGCGTTCCACGCGACCCACTGCCCGCCCGTGCTCACGTATGCGGTGCCGGTCGTGTAGTTGAGGGCGAGGGACCCGGTTGTGGTGGTGACGCCGTTGTTCCACGCTATCCAGGCGGTATCGCCCGTGGTCATGGTGGTGCTCGTGGTTGAGCACCAGGCGTACCAGGTCGCACCCGTCGTCCACGACTGGAAGGCCTCCTCCTTGAACGGCAGGATGCTGAGGTGCGCCGCCATCTCCTCGGCCGTGGGCGGCACGGTTCCCTGCGTCAGCTCCCCGAGCCCGGCCGGCACGTCAGCCGCCCACAAGCTGCCTGACCAGGATGATCCGCTCGGCCTCCGGGTCGAACTTCCTGATCACCTCGCCCCTGGTGCCTTCCTTGCCCTCGGCCCGGTAGGCGATGAAGCCCTTCTTCGTCAGGGCCTCGAACTGGGCCCTCGCTGCGGCCACCTCGTCGCTGTTGGCCCGGTCCCACATGACGCGGGTGTCGCCGGTCTTGTTCAGCTCGTGCATGAGCCCGTGGCCCTCGGGGACGGTGATCTCGTCATTGACTGCGGTCACTTTTCTCTTCTCCTCCGAATAACTCGCGTGTCGAAAGGCCAGCGCGCGGCCTTCCTTCCATTGCACGGCCAGCATGCCGGCCGCAGATTTGAGGGCCAGTTACTGCCACCGCAGCGCAGCGGCTTCACGTGGTCCATGTATCCAGCGATACTGCCGCACATCCAGCAGCGCCCACCGTAGTAAGCCCACCGTGCAGCGCGCTGAAGCTCGGTGCACGCTCCAGGCGCGGCTTCCTCTCTGGCCTTACGGCGTCCGGTTGCGGTATCGCGCGTCCCGGGGGCGCTGCGAGGGACGACGGCGACTCCTGTGAGCCGGGCCACAAAGGCTTCATAGCACGAGATGCATTCACGGCCCACACAGCCACCAGGAAGGCAGAATTCGCCGACCGGCTTTTCGTGCAGGCAGGTGACGCACCTTTTCTTGTTCACTGTGTCTGTGCCTCTTGCTGAGGTGAACGGGAAGATCTCTACCGTGAGGCCCCGCAGTCCAGGCACAGCGACATCCTGCTCCCGGAGGGGTACGCCCCGTCCTTGCTCCCGCAGTGCCTGCACGCATTGCTGCTGACGAGGCGTCTGGCGACCTGCGGCTCGGCCCGCAGCTCGACGGTGATCATCACCTCCAGGCCGCCCGGCGGGGTGTAGACGGGAGGCGGCCCCTGGTAGCGCAGTGTCGTCCCCGGCTGCCGCACCCCGTTGAGGCTGAACGTCCCGGCCCGCCGCGCTGCCGTGACCGCCTCCGCCCACGGCGTCCTGCCGGCCCCCTGCCCGGCGTGCCCCGGGATCAGGCGCTGCCGCTCCAGGGCGGCCTCCAGCCGCTCCTCGCGGCCCTCGCGGTCAGGGTGCAGCAGGTTCCAGGCGGTGAGCACGACGAACCCGGCGAGCGACCCCCAGCTCAGGAACGTGCCCGCGTCGGCGGCCAGCACGGAGAGCGGCGGGTGCAGCAGCGGCTCCGCGAACGCGAGCCCCATCGAGGCCGCCTGCGCTTTCAGCAGCGGCATGAGCATCGCCCGGCCCCGCATCAGGCGTTCACCGCCTCGATGGCCGCCAGGACGGCCTCCAGGTGCCGCAGGGTGCCCTTCCCCTTCCCGCGACGCCAGGCCGCGTACACCTCGGCCTGCAAGGGCTCCGGCACCTCGGCCCAGTGCGGCCCGCACATCAGCTTGCCGACGGCGATCCGCTCCTCGCACCCCGGCCCCGGGCACTTGTGAGTACTCATGTCCTGTTCCTCTCGTGCTCCCTGCGCCACTCGTCCACGGCGTCCCAGCCGCACGCCGCCGCCATCACCGCGCAGCAGGGGATGATCATGGCGCACCCGGCGATGAGCAGGGTGTTCCCCAGCCGTCCCGCGAACAGCGCCGAGGACAGCGCAGATGCCATGCCGGCCAGCATTACGGGGGCGACGCGGCCGAGCATGACGTAGCCCCTCACAGCGGCTCCTCGGTAGCCGCGTCCTGGCGGGCCTTGACGTACCCGGCGCGGTAGGTGGCCGCCATCTGCTCGCTGCTGAACTGCCCCGGCTGCCCTGCGGTCCTCAGCAGCACCAGCAGCCCGGTGATGGCGTCCTGCCCGGCTACCGCCAGGGCGTGCGCGCTCTCGTCGTCGAACGTGAACCCGGACTGCTCCAGCCGGTTCCCCGCGTCGCGCCACGACTCGACCGCGAGCTGGGCGAGGGCCGGGCTGGCGCAGATCTCAGCGGCGCGCCGCACCACCTCCGGCTGCGGCACCCGGATCACCGGGTGGTCGGAGGCGCTCAGGTGCTCCGCCGACGCCCACGACGCCGCCTGCTCCCGCTCCCCGTCCGTCCAGGTGGCGATCACCTCCGGCGGGATGACCGTGCCGCCGGCCAGGGGCATCAGGTCCGACAGCACCTGCGGGGTGACGGCCTCGCCGTCCTCGATGGAGCCGGCGGCCTTCTCTATGGCGTCGGTGACCGTCAGCTTCAGGCTGTGCCACTCGCCGGGCTCCACCTTCGCCGTGCGCCAGATGACCTCGGCCTCCCACTTGCCGCCGTCCTCCAGGAACTCGGCGACCTGCGCCTCGGCGTCCTCCCGCGAGCCGGCCGTAACTTCCTTCTGCCGTCCCCGGTGACCGTCTGACGTCCTGCGGAGCAGCCTGTACCTGTAGCCCCACTCGATGCCGTCGGCGGCCGGCACGGCCGCGTCCCGGCCGGGAGCTGAGTGCTGCCAGAACGCCCCGACGTACCCGAGGGCCTCGTCCAGGTCCGGCACGTGCCGCTCGTACGGCGCGCCCGCCCAGTTAGAGTGGTCGATGTGCACCTGGACGACCAGGCCGCCCCGGTCGGGGTCCTCCCTCAGGTGCGCCCTCACCTGGGGTGCCGCGTACCTGCCCGGTCCCTCGCTCATGAGAGCTGCCTCCTCCGGAAATCGGCGACCCGCTGGCCTGCTGCCTGGACCCGCGCCGAGCGCGACCCGCAGCGGGAGCACTCGTACCCGTCGCCTCCCGGCACCCTCCTCGGCCTCCGCAGGTGCGGCAGCAGCCGCCACGGCTCGTACGCTATGCCGACCCACAGCTCCCTGGCCCGCGCCGTGATGATGACCCGCAGCTTCTTCACCGTGCTCAGGCTCCCTTCCTCGTGCCCGGATATCAGCAAGAGGATATCAACAAAGCCTGTATTTCCTCTACGGGGGCGACGCCATTTCCGGCACGGGCACCCGGTCTTGCTGCAATAGGTCGACGGCTCGTAGTGGTCATGGACGCGGCGCTGGTGCCCGCACCCGGCCCGGCTGCACTCACGGGTGTCTTCGCTCGGCTTCACGTTGTCAATGAAACCAGGTAATGCCCCTGGCCGTCAGCCGTGCTGCGCAGTGAAGACTCCACCGCGCTCACGGTGCTCCCCCCGGCCTCATGGCGTTGCGCGCCCTCTCCCACCGCAGCGCCCGCTCAGGGTGCGCGTCCTCGTAGCGCTTGTTGCGCTTCTGCCCCTTGGAGCTGGTGTTGTAGCGCCGGTTGATTTCCCGGCGCTTCGCGGCCGGGTCGGCATCCTGCCCGCTCACGATTCCCCCGGGTACTCAAGGCGGGTGATGCCCTTCGCCTTCGCGTAGGACGTCCGCTGCCCGTTGCGCACCGTCACCTGCACCCCGATGGCCGGCCCGGTGAACAGGTGCCGCTGCACCGGGTGCACGTGCACCGGCACGTTCCCTGACCCGCACGCCGAGCCGTCGCAGTTCACCTCGAACCACGACAGCGGCCACTCGCTCATGTCCATAACGGGTACAGGTCCTCCTCGCCGGCCGCGTACAGGTCGGTGCCCCGGCAGCGGCACTCGGTCCCGCCGGCGAACGTCACCGGGACGGTCCCGGACAGCCTGTCCAGCCACCCGGGCTTCCCGGTGACCCCGTGGACGGCGTAGCCGCCCCCCGCCGTCGTCACCGCCATGCCGGGGACCACCTGGTACCCGTCGGCCGTGACGATGCCCCTGCGCTTCCCCGCCAGCTCCACGTCGCTGCCCGGCAGCCACTCCTCGCCCCGTCCGGGGCCGAACTCCAGCAGGGCGCAGCCCCGCCTGGTCCCTATGACGACGGCGGTCCGGCCGCCGTAGGCGGGCACGGACACCACGTCTCCCCGCCCGGCCCGCTTCCCGTCCCCTGTCCTGACCTTGCTCACGTGTACCTCTCGAACTCGTAGTTCCTGGTTGTCAGCGCCGCCTGGGCCAGCTCGGCCGCCTGCGGCGTCCCCTGGGCGATGGCGGCGAGCACCGCCAGGTAGAGCTGGTCCTCCATCACGTGGGCGGTCGCCCCGCCGCGCGCCGAGTACGCCCCGATCCGGCGCACCTGCTCGCGCACGTCACCCGGGGTGACGTTCCTCGCCGCGCCGCCCGCCATTACCGGCAGTTCCCCTTGTGCGGGCAGTGCTGGCAGCAGCAGCCGTTGCCGTGCTCGTAGGCCATCTCGACCCCGTTCACGGACTGGAGGTAGACGGCTATCTCCGAGGCCAGCCGGCCGTCCACCTCTACCAGGAGGCAGGTCGTCCTGTTCCGCTCCAGCTCGGCCCGTCCCGCGCTGGTGACGTCATAGGCAGACCGCGCCCCCTGCCCGGTCCTCCGGCTCAGCAGCCCGTCCTGTGCCAGTCTCGCCAGCGTCCCGGCGGCGGACTGACGGGAAATCCCGGCCAGGCGCGCGACGTCGGCGGCAGTGACGTTGCCGGTGTACGCGGCGACGGCCCGCAGGACCGCCCGGTCCTCGGTGGTGACGGAGTTCTCGTCCATCAGTAGTCCCCTTCTCCCAATAGCCGTGCCCCGGCGGGGCCGGGCAGCTCCTCCTGGCTGGGGTCCTTCTCCTCCAGCGGCATCAGCCGCCACCTGAACATCCCGTCCCAGGTGGTCCACCCCGATGTCCAGAACGTCGCCGCCCGGCCCAGCTCGGGGATCTCCGCGATCACGTAGGGGCCGACGACCTTCAGCACCTCGGCGGGGTAGACCGCCCCGCCCTCCATCGGCTTCCTGGTGGCGTCCACGCACTCGACCACCCGGGCCTGCTGGCCCTCGTGCCACGCGCTCACTCGATCGCCTCTCCCTGGTGATACCGGATGAAGTCCTCCAGCTCGCCGAGGGCTTCCTCCAGGCCGTTCGCCCACCCGATCAGTCCTGTGTCGGACGCGCGCTCCCCTTCCGACCGGACAGCCGCCTCCTTGCACCGCCACTGGGCGGCCAGCTCCAGCAGGTTCTTCTCCGCCTCGGCTCGCGCGTCGATGACGGCCTGGGCCTCTTCGGGGGTCATGTCGTCCCTCCTCGGCTGCTCTTCCATTGCGGGACCAGGATACAGCTTTTCTTGATAAAGAGGAAGCGGTCATCATCGTCTTCACGTGCGAGGCGTCGACCCGCATGTCGCCGGAGGCGAACGCCGCCCGCAGCGCCAGGTACACCTCCTGCGAGATCTCGCTCTCGCTCATGCCGTCGGGCGCGAACGCCTCGACCGCCAGCAGCGCCCTCACAGGCTCCCCAGCCACTCTGTGACCACCGCGACGTGCTCCCCGCCTATCCCGGTGTCCGGGCTCACCAGGACGGGGCAGTGCGGCACCCCGTGCCCCGTCATCGCCCGCGCCGTCGCCAGCTCGCCCTCCTGGTCCTCCAGCCACGCCCAGGGCCTGCCTCCTAGCCACGGGATCACCGTGTACGCCTTGCGGCTCAGCTCGAAGTTCACCGGGGCCACCCGCAGCACCTTAGGCAGCCCGAGCAGCGGCACGAAGTAGTCGTTGGCCGCCGGCCCCCAGGTGGTCCCCCAGGCCAGCTCCGCCCCGGTCTCCAGCAGCGCCTGCACCGCCGCCCGCGCCCGGGGCAGGTTCACCAGCAGCCGGTTGCCCGAGAACGGGTCAAGGGGCCTGCGGTGGAACCAGCCCTCGCCGTTCCTCAGCAGCCTGCCCCGCTCCGCCGACGACCGGAACCGGGACAGGTTGAACACCCCGTCCACGTCCAGCAGCACCACCGGGTCGCTGGTCACCTTGCCGTCTCCCCCCACTGGTAGTGCCGCACGGACTGCCCCTGCGACGTGCACGCCGGGAGGGAGGGGACCGGGGTCCACTCCCCGCCGCGCGGCCTCACCTCGACGTCCTTCTTCCACGACGCGGCGGCTGACTCCCGGCGGCACTCGATGCCGCAGAACAGGCAGTACCGCCCGGTCGCCAGGCGCGGCTCCTCCTCATACGACCAGCGGTGCCACGGGAACTCGCGGTCCTGGCGGGAGCCTGGCACGTCAGTCCCCCGTGATCGCGCGGATCAGCTCCGCGTAGCCGCCGGCGTACCGCCATGTGCGCCCGGTCAGCAGCCCGCACCGGCAGGTCAGCCTCAGGTCGACGCCCTGCTCGTGCACGTCCGGGTCGAACGTCCCCTGGAATTCCCACCAGCCGGAGTCGTCCCAGGTGCACGCCTCGTAAACCGGGCGGCAGTGTGCCATGTGGATGCGCAGCTCGGCGTACCGGCTGTCGATCCACCCGTACGAGGTGTCCTTGTCGTCGACTGGCGCTCCCAGCCTGATGATCACGTCGGTCACCGTCCGGTGCAGCTTCTCCCGCATCTTCGCGTCCACGTCCTGGCCCTCCTCGCGTTGCTAAAGGCAGCTTATCAAGGAAAGCTGTATTTCAGGAAGCCCTCGCGTCACACGGCATGTCGCACCGGGTGCACACGTAGTACCGGGTCACGGTCCCCGCCGTCTCTACCTCCGCGCCGCAGCAACCGGACACCGGGTCCCCGGCCACCGCGCCCGCCACCGTCCGCTTCCCCGGCACTGCCTGCGGGGCGGGCACCCGCTTCCTGGCCTCCGACTCCGGCGTCGGGATGAACCCCATCATCTGGAGCACCCCGACGGCGGCCTCGTGCTGCTCCTCCTCCGGGAGGGCGGCGGCATGGCCGAGGAGCCCCACCGCCGTCTCCACCGCCGGGCCGCGCTTCCCGCGCTCGCCCTCCAGGTCCCTCTTCCTCACCGGGCCCTGCCTCTCACGATCGCCCGCAGGCAGTCCCGCACCAGGTGCATGGCGCGCTCTACCGCCCACCAGCCGTAGGCCGGGTGCGCTTCGGTCGGCACGATGAACCAGGTGACGTTTCCCTCGGCGAGTACCCAGTCGGCGGTCACCAGGTCCGTCTCCTCGCGCTCGCGCCAGCCGCCCCACTTGCCCAGCGCCCCGAACCCTGAGGCCGCCTCCGCCGCCTCGCCGATGCCCAGGTACGTCCCGGACAGGTCCATCTGCGCCTGAGCCCTGTCGTAGCGCAGCAGCGCCCAGGCCCTCACAGCTTCACCGCCGGGTCCGGGTCAGGCTCGGGCACGGCTTCCTCGCCGCCGCCCTCGCCCCACGGCTTGCACCACGGGCACCACGGCCGCAGCCGGCGGTGCATGATGCCCGACCAGAACGCCGAGCCCGCCACGACGAGGATGCAGGTGTCGGCCGCGACGCTCAGCCACCGGGGGAAGTGACTGCCCAGCAGGAGGACGGCCACCGGGAGCGCCCCGGCCAGGAGAACCAGCCCCGGCTTGTGGTGCAGCCGCAGGGCACGCCGCCACCTGGCCACCGACGCCTCCGGGTCATCGGGAGCGTGCCTCGCGCACCGCAGGCACAGCCCGCGCGAGTGGTATCCCTCGTCCGCGTAGAACGAGAGCAGCCACGCGGCCCCCACCACGTAGGTGATGTCGCGCAGCAGCCCCGGGTGCCTGCCCGTCGCCTCGTCCGCGATCGCTATCGCCGCCAGCGCGATGAACGCCACCGGGGTGTAGTGCCCCGCCAGCATCAGCAGCCTGCTCGGCTTCCGGGGATCGCTTGATGTCGTCATGCCCTTGCCTCCTGCTCCTCGATCCACGCCGTCCACTGCGAGGCCATAGCACGCGCGAAGCCCGGCAGGGTGCGGTTGCGCTCCCGCTGCCTGTTGACGCGGCCCTTCGCGTCCTCGTGCCCGTTGACGAACTTCATGCCGCGCCCGGCCGCGATGTCAGTACGGCACGAGCCGCCGCCGCTCGCCACCCGGCCAGCCGGCTCGACCGGGTTGTCGGCGACCAGGAGGGGCAGCCCCTCCAGCCACAGGCAGGTCGCCTTGATCAGCGGGTCGCCGAACATGTGCGGCTGCACCACCTGGTCGGGCCGCCGGTAGTAGCACGCCTGGCTGGGCAGGCCCATCGCCCCGACCGGGTTCTCCACGGCGGAGAACGAGCACGCGGCCTTCCCCAGGTTCACCATCTGCATGAAGAACGCCGCGCCCTCCTGCATCCGGCCGTCGCCGCCCCTGGTGGCGTCCTTGTGCTTCCACCACACGGCCCCGGCCTGGGAGATATGCGTGCATGGAGGAAAGAACGCCCCCAGGTCCCACAGCCGCACCGGGCCGTCCAGGACCATTCCTGCCGCCTTCCGGCCCCAGTTCACCGGGTGGTCCGGGCTGAGCGGCCCGACGGTGCCCGCCTCCGGGTCGTCCAGGATGCTGCCCTGGATGTGCCGGTAGGTGCCGCCCGACGGGAAGTCCTCGTCCGGCTGCTCTCCCGGCAGGATGTCGCACGAGTACGCCTCCCAGCCGGTCCGGGCGAACTCACGGGCCACCATGCCGGAGCACTCGCACCCGGCGAGCATCCTCCTGCGCCTCACTTGTCCCCGCCCGTGCCCCTGGCCCGCTCTTCCTCGTACGCCGCGATGATCATGCTGAATCGCCTGACGAGGGGGTCCTTGTCCCCCTGGAGGCCGATCGTCGGGTGAGACCCCACGTCGGCCCGGAAGGTCAGGTTCCAGTACCAGCCTGCCCCCTCGGCGGAGAAGCGGCCGAAGCGCGCCTCGTACAGCTCAGCGCCCGTCCCACGCTCCACGGCCGCCACCAGGGCGGCCTCCAGGCACCGGGCGAGCGTCAGCACCGCGTCCTTACCCGCCATCGGGCACCTCGCCCCCCGTGGCGGGGTCAGGGGAGACCAGGTACCCGTGCTCCCGCAGGACGTCGGCCATCCGGCTGAGCCGGCGCTCGACGATTAGCCTCGCCTCCGCCTCGGTGATGAAGTCCTGCCGCAGCTCCAGGTCGGCCAGCTCGGTCCCGTCGGCCCAGTCCTCGATGACGATGTGCCGCTCGACCGTGGGGCTGCGGAACCTGTCCTTTGGCACCTCGACGGTGAGCTTCACCACGATCTCGCTGTGGCTCGTGCCCGGGGCCCGCTTCGTCATCCGCTCTACCCCGGACGGGCTCATCACCAGGTAGATGGTGTCCCTCATTCCCCTGCCTCCTCGTCCTGCGGCGGGTCTACCTCGGTGAACCCGCCGAGGCGGTCGTAGATGCGGTAGAGGTTGCACAGGGGGCCGTAGTGGTCGTAGAACCAGCGGCACGCCGCCCCGCCGAACTCCGGGTAAGCCCCGTAGCTCAGCGTCTGGTGGCAGATGATCCCGCCGCCGTTGACGCCGCCCTGCACCATGTCCCTGACCCGGCCGGGCCGGAGCTGCATGGGGTCCCCCGGCCGGCCGATACAGGTGGAGCACTGCTCCGACAGGACGCGGGGCTTCCCGTCCGCGCCGAGGATCGTCTCGGTGCTGTACTCGCTCACCAGTAAAGTCCCTTCGGGTTGAGGTCCGTCGTCATGCCGATGATGTCGATCGGCGTGACGGCCGCCAGCTCCCTGGTCGCGCACATGGCGGCGGCGATCTCCCCGCAGGGCCACCCCTGCACCGGCCCGTGCACCAGGTGCGCCCAGCCCCGGTAGTCCAGCGGGTAGCCGCACAGCTCCAGGAAGGACCTTGCCAGGTCAGACAGGCCCTCGTAGCCCTCCAGCTCGATCAGCTTCCCGGCAGGCTCGGGAGGCGGGCCGCCCTGAGTCCAGATGTCCCCGGCCCCGTGCGGCCAGTGGGTGTGCATCAGGTTCTGCTTGACCAGGACGTACGGGTCGCGCCCCTCGTAGTGAAAGATCGTCGGGTCGGCGATCACCGACTCCTCGCTGTACGGACTGGGCAGCGGCTCGTCCCCGAAGACGATCCACGAGTGCTGGCTGGTCACCCCACGCGCCGTGCCCCGGGCTACCCGGCCGGGGCCGAGCAGCCCGGTCTTCAGCACCTTCAGGGAGATCTCGTGGCACCGGCCGCCCCATTCCGTTACCGGGACGCCGACAGCCTCTTCGAGTACTATCAGGCCGCCTGCCGCGTCCAGCCTTTCCTGCACTGCCTTGGGCTTCACTCCTCGTACCCTCCCTGCTCCCACGCCCTGGGCTTCGGGAGCCTCTCGGGGTGGCAGCGCGGGTCCTCGGCCGGGTCGGTCGCCGGCTGCACGACGCAGCCCCAGTGAGTGCCTGTCCACTGCCACCCGCTGGTGGGCTCGTAGCCGGCGACGCTGATGGCGCTGTCGGCCTCATTCAGGTCGAACGGGTAGTCGCGGACCCTCGGGGCCTGCTCCGGCTTGAAGAAGTCGTACGGGTCGATGTCCAGGGCGAGGTGCTGGACAGACACCTCGACCGGGCTGTGACTGGTGACCACGGCGACCGTGAAGCCTGCCTCCTCCATCACAGCCCCGCCATCTTGAGCAGGCACTCCAGGTCGCTGAGCGCGAGGGAGCCGTCGCCGTTCATGATGATGCCCGCCCGCGCGAGCCGCACCCGGAGGTAATGGTGCCGGCTAGCGAGGGCCCTGTCGGCCGCCTCGCGCTCCTCGCGGTCTGTCACGGCCCTGGCGAATGCCTCCGGGGTGTAATAGTGCACCTCGCCCCTCGACTGCGGCTTCCCGTCAGGGAGCCGGTCCCCGGCGGGCACCTTGACGAGCTTGCCGTCGGCCGCCAGGAGGTCGAGGGAGCGCTTCACCCGCCGGTAGAACCGCTCCTCCGCCCGCTGCCTCGCGTACCCGGGCGCGGTGCTGAACCTGCTCACCCTGAGGCGGTCGGCAACGGGGCCCAGGAGCTGGAACGGCTTCGCGCCGCCCCGCTCCGTCATCACGGCCAGGACGGCATCGCGGATCTCTGTGAGGTCGTTCAGGTCGTCGATCGTCTTGCTCACTGCTCCTCCCAGGGCTTGCTGAGCTTACGCTCCAGGGTCGCGTTCCGGGGGCCGGGGCTCGCGGCGTCGCCTTCGGAGAGCAGGTCGGCCCGCGCCCCGTTCAGCCCGGCGATCAGGTCCCAGGCGACCACCATGCCGTAGCGCTCGCGGAGCACCTCGACCGCAGCGGACAGGATGGCGTGGTCCCGCTCCGGGGTCCCGTCGCGGGCTATCAGGTCGTTGTCACTCATACTCGTAGGCTCCTTCCATGAGGCGCTCCTGCTCTTCTATCTCGGGCATCTCCGCATCCATTCCCGCAGCTTATCAAGAAAGGCTGTATATTTCCACCAATGCGGCATAGAATCGGGGCATGAACTACAGGTGGTGGTCCGGCGGCAACGGGGCCGGGGGGATCTATGAGACGGTCGTGGCGGCCGACGGCAAGAAGGTCTTCGCCACCTTCTCCGGGGCCCGGCAGGCGCTCGCTGACCACCTCGGCGAAGAGGCCCGGATCTGGACCGACGCCCGCTACTTCGCCCTGCGGCTGCGCAAGTCGGGCATGAGGGACGGGGAGGTCGCGCTGTGACGCTCGGAAGGGGCAGGAGGCCCCATGAACACGAGCACCCGGCCGCGCGGCGTCGGCCGCAGGACGGCCCATGACCCCGGCGACCCGCTGGTCACCAGCCACTGCCCGTTCTGCGGCTCCGGCCAGGTGGTCGGCCGCTCCGACGGCACCATCGGCTGCGACTTCTGCGGGCAGAACTACATCGTCCGCGTCCAGCCGGCGTTCCCCGGCATGCCCCAGATGCCCATGGGGCCGGGGGCTCCCTCCGATGTGGGACCCGACGGCGGCCTGCTCGACCCCGGCATGGTCGGCCCCGACGGGATGCCCGCAGACGGGGAAGGCCCGCCTCCCGGCGATGCCGTGCCTGGAGACGGGCCCGAGGGTATCCCGCCGGACGGCGAGGAACTACCGCCCGGTGATGATGGCGAGGACGACGATACGCCGTTCCCGCCCAAGGGGGACAAGAAGTCCGGTAAGGGTAGTTCCAAGAAGGAATCTGCTCGCTTGCGTGGACTTGACGGCCAGCCTCTCACAGAAGAGCAGCTTGTCCGCCACCTGGCCGTCCGCCTGTCCGGGGCTGACCCCCGCGTCATGGCCCTGCTGCGCGCCGAGGGAGCCCGGCGGCGCACCGCGACGACCGAGGAGCGCCCCTACCGCACCCTGCCCACCGGGCACCAGGTGTCAGTCGGGAGGCTCGGCGACACCTGGTACGGCGTCATCCGCCACCCGGAGTCCAGCCAGGTCCACTACATGCACCTCGGCCAGCCCGGCGACGCCCTGCACGAGGCTGACCGCCAGCTCGGCTCCGGCCTCGCCCGCTCGTTCATCGACGCCACCACCCCCGGCCACGCGGGCGGCCATCCGGGCATGCCCCGGGATGCTCCCGGCGAGTGGTGGAATCATCCCCCGCAGCGCCTCCAGGCTTCCAGGGGCCGCCGCCCTTTCGGTAGGGCCGCCGTGCGCGTAGAGACCAGCCACGATGACATGAGCGAGGGCGAGCTGCGGCGGCACATGAGGGACCGCCACGGCTTCCAGGACTCCCCGGAGGACCCCGGCTGGCTGATCGGCGAGACGCACCGGAACGAGCACGCCGACGGGGACGATGATCACGTGCACCCGGACCTGGAGGACGAGTACGGCGAGGACATCCACCTCGGCGACCAGGACTGGATGCGCCAGGTCGGGATCGAGCCCCCCAGGAGCCACTGGTGAGCATGACTAGCCTGCGGCTGGCGGAGGCGTTCATCCGCACGGCGGCCCCTGAGGGGCACGAGCCCCTGCGGGACCTGGCGGAGCTGCGCGCCCACATGGATAACGTTCACCAGCTCGGGGTGGCCGGGATGCTCCCGCTGCACGTGCTGATGCACATGCACGAGAAGGACCACGGCGATCATGAGCAGGAATGGCGCGGTTCACCAGACGCTTCTCGCAGTCCCAGGTTCACTGCCGTGAGGAACGTGGACGACCCGAGGGACGTCTTCAGCGACGGCGGCGACTGGGACCGGATGAAGGACTCGCTCGCCGAGCACGGCTTCCCCGACTCCCAGATGCGACTCGACACCGGCCACAAGATGTGGCTGTACCACGTGGGGCCACGAGGCCGCGAGGAGAACGAGGGACTGTTCGGCGCGGACCCCCGGCCTGGCTTCCACGTCCAGGTCTGGCACCCTGGCGGAGACCAGGGTCACGTCGTGGAGGCTCACCTCGGCGAGGTGCCCGAGCACGCCGGGCCGCTGCTGCACCGCATGTTCAGGCGGCCGGACGTCCTGGGCCACATGCGCGGCCAGATGGACCGGGCACAGGGACACGGCCCGGACCAGACGGGAAACCGGCTGCTCCTCGACATGACGCGGGGGCGCTGATGGGCGACTGGGACATGATCCGCCGGGCCGCCGGCCGGTGGATGGGCGAGGACGAGCACATGCAGGGCATCGCCGAGGGCGTCCGCTCGATGAAGGAGCGGGGCCTCCTCCCCCGCAGCCACCCCGAGAACGAGCAGCCGGGGGTCACCTACGACACCGGGCACCACGTGGAGACGCTCCTCGGCGGCGAGGACGGCCAGT
>Ga0210408_10001498_pt1 | contig 24388 bp, 41 predicted proteins | sample IncBWH4MmetaG_FD_155471 | JGI IMG/M metagenome (GOLD analysis project Ga0210408, IMG submission 155471) | Forest soil microbial communities from Barre Woods Harvard Forest LTER site, Petersham, Massachusetts, United States - Inc-BW-H-4-M | ecosystem: Environmental > Terrestrial > Soil >...
GGCAACAACGCAGCCGGTCAAATTCGCGATGCGAACGGAAAAACCATCCGACTTGACGTACTGCATCCCGCGTTCGTACGACGTACCCGATCCAAACGCCCATGCGTTGGTCACCGGGTCGAGATACTGCAGAACAAGATATATTCCGAGCGTGACGAACCAGGTGCCGGACGGAATGACGAAAACGTCACCGGCATTCAGCGTCTGTCGATTCGACGACGGGTCGTTCGGCGCGTTTTGCAGCTGCGACGGATAGTAGTTCTGTGGGTACATCAACCCGACGCCAGGCCCTGAAAGAGGAGTCGGCATATCAGCTCCTTGCGTTCATGAAGTTCTGAGGGTAAGGTAAATCAAATGATCTGCCAAAGCTGTTCCGCGGAGCTTCCGACAAACCGGCGAAAATTCTGCTCACGTCGCTGCACCATGAAGTGGCACAACGCTCGTGCAGAATGGTCGAAACGTCCTGATCGCGCACAACAGAATCAGCGTCGCCTCGCTGTTTATTGGAATGATCCGGAGCCTGCCAAAACGCGAGCTCGAAACTATCGATTGCTCGACCCCGAAAAAGTACGTGCCGCCGATCGAATCGAATACCAGCGAAACAAAGAAAAACATACTGCCCGCGTCGTTCGATATCGCAAATTACATCCAGAACTAGGACACAAAGTGTATTTATTAGCAAAACAACGCTACCCGTGGAAACCCGCGCTTTCCAACGCTGCAAACCGTGCTGGTAAGAAAAAACTTGCATTCGATTTAACTAAAGAGTGGTGCGAAAAACGATGGACCGGCAATTGCGAACTCACCGGAAGTCCATTCGTGTTTGGATCGCAACGCTACTTTCCTTTTTCTCCAAGCATCGATCGCATTCGAAGCGATCTAGGTTACACTCAAGACAACTGCCGTTTCGTTCTCTTTGCTATCAACTCGTTCAAAGGCACTGGCACCGATGAGCAAATGCTAGAGATAGCTAAGGCTTTGATTTCACATCAAAAACTTGCTCCGAGTAAGTTATAGCCCCAGAAGCCTGAAACAGATTTTGCAGTGATCACGTCGTAGCCGACCACGACCACCCCCTGCTGCCCGATCTGCCCAAGTGGGACCAACGAGTAGAACCCGGAGAAGTCAAACGCCGCATCCTCCGACAAGTACATCGACGTGTACTTGACGTTGACGCCAAAGACGTTGCCCTTCGGACAGAAGTGATCGGCGAAAATCGGAATGCCGGCGACACTCAAGTTCGGGAACGATGATCGAACCGCGGTGTCCATCGTGAACTGCGAACCCGGCGGGGTCTGCGTCTGCTCGATCCCGATGAAGTCCTTGTTCAACGTGGCATAATCGCCCGGCGCCATCACCACGAAGGTCGGTGATTCACCACCCGCCTGGTCAGTAGCGTAGGCAAGCAGCGTCGACATCGACGCGCGGGTAAAGCCCGTCGTACCGAGCGAGCCGATTGGGCCGGTCGCCGAGTTCAGATTGATGTATTGCCCCTTGAAAGCCGAGTTGCCCGCAGCGTTGCGGTTGATACCGCCGTAGGTCGGAACGTTGGTGCCATCGTCAAACGCATCGACGAAGGAATTCGGCAGCAGCGGATTGGCCGAGTTGTTCAGAAACATCAGCCGCGCCATGTTCTGGCGGGTCACGGCGTACACGTCGTTCATGCGCGCCTTGAGCAGACTGATCTCGCGATCGGTCGCCTGAATCACGGTTTCGCCGAATGGGAGCGGAACCGGGCAAACCCAGTACGCAAGATTCCACTGGCCGTTTTGAATACCTGGAGTGATGACGGGCGAATTGAAGCCGCCGCCGTAACCGGTGAACTGACCCTGCACCATGCTTTGGCCTTGCATGGGCACAGTTACCTGGTTCAGCCCGCCCGCTGCACGTTGGGCATTACCCGTCATATAGAACAGCGTTGGCGAACCAAAATATATCTGAACAAACAACCGCGGGACGAATGCGCGCCTTGTCACGGAAGTCAATTCGGTGTAAAGTGACCCTGCAGCCGGGGCAACTCCGAGTCCTGGAAGCGGCACTTTAAGTCTCCTTCAACTACGCCAGAGTTACGCTGGCAGCAAAAGAGGAATCAAACCGATGCCAATCAGCAAGATCTGCCCTCAATGTGGAACTGAATTTTCGGTAAAGCCGAGTCATGTTCAGCAGCGTTTTTGCAGCAAAACGTGCGTAACCGCGCACGAACAAATTCACGGCCGCGTTGCTGCGCAAGTACCGTTGATCGACTTCAACTGCAAAGAATGCGGCAAGGTTTTTTCGTACAAACCATCCGCCGTGAAAGTCTATCAAAAGAGGTACAGCAAAGATCCGATGTATTGCAGCATGCCGTGTTCTGACCTCGGCAGACGAAAAGACACGATGGAACGTCAACGTTTCACCTGTCTTCAGTGCGGAAAAGAGCAAAGCCGCCGCCGAATTCCAATCGGGCGGATTTATACTCAACAAAAATTTTGTAACCGAGCCTGCAAAGCTGCTCATCAGCGCCAAACCGCACTCACGCGATTTGAACAAGAAGGCCCGACAACGCGCCACATTAAGCGTCACGGATATGCGTGGGTTTCGATACCTAGCCTTGTCACTGGCGTAAAACATGCGGTGCTTGAACATCGATATGTCATGTCCAAGCATCTCAGACGTGAACTGCTCTCTGAAGAAACCGTTCACCACATTAACGGCGACCGGAAAAACAATGATATTAGTAACCTCGAGCTTTTCTCCAGCCGCCACGGTCCCGGTCAGCGCGTCGTCGACAAAGTCAACTTTGCTATCGAGATACTGAAGCTGTACCCCGAGTTCGCCGCCGCGCGTGGCTATCGTATGATTCCCATCCACCCGATTACCGACGCCCCGGTTGCCCTCGAAGCTCGCCAAGCGCTTCCCCCGCCATCTTCATAAGAAGGTGGTCGTTCTCTCCGCGCGTCTCGATGAGCTTCTTGATGTCGTTGTTAGTGTCCGACAACGCCTCTTCCATGAAATTGTAAGCGCCGGATCCCCCCGGCGTTGCAATCGTCTGCGGCGGATTGCGCTTGTCGAAGATTGCGGCGGCGTCCATCGGATCGAGAAGGGCCTTTTCCTCCATGATCTTCTTGATCGCCTCGATGCCCTGGTCGGTATAACCGCCGGATCGAAGGTCGGAAAATGCCTTGTTCTGCATCTCCGCGGTCTGATTGAGCGAGCGCGCCAGCTTCTCTTCGTCGCGCTCTTTCTTGATCGCAGCCAGCTCGTCGTCGAACTTCTTCTGCATCTCGCCAAGCGGTTGGCTGAGCGCGGTCTGCTGATCGACAGTCGGTGTCGCGGCGGTCGGCTCTACCATCTTGTGAGCCGTCTCGAGCAAGGCTCGCGCCTTCGGATTTGCGACGACCTTGCGAGCGATGTTCATCAGCGCTTGATGCTGATTCCACTCATTCTCGTCGACTTCAACCAGCTTGGGCATCGATTACTTCCCAACCGTGGAGCCAGCGTTCGGAACGTGGCTCAGCCCCATCGACGGCGATTTCTCGGTCGCCGGCAAATGCGACTTGCGCCCGCCGATCGCGATGTGCTCCATGTCGACGCGCACGATCTGCTCATCGCTGGTCGGGATCGACTTGGCGCTGTTCTGGAAAATGTTCAGATTGGACATGGCTGTCCTCCTTAATACCCGTGACCCTTGCGAGGCCGGTCGAGATTCCTGACACTTGCGTAATCATGCGGCAGCGATGCCGGCAGCATGTTGTAATGCACCTCGGGCGGCGTCATCGCGGCGCGACAGACATCCTCGCTCTTGCCCTTCGGCGGCATCGGCGTCTTGTCTTCGAAGATATTGAATTTCGTGGTCATGCGGCGCGAGCCCCACCTTGCGGCTGTTGCATCTGCTTCAGCGCCTGCATTTGCTGGTTGTTCTGCAGCATTCCCATTTGCTGCTTCTCGATCGCGTTCTTCTGGGCCGCGGGAGTAACGGAACCTTGCGGAACGAACTTCACCAGCTTGCCCAGTGCGTCGAGAACAGCCTTGCCGATGTCCGATGACGCTCCGACCTTCGGCAGCAGAGATTCGAGTTGCTTGACGATGACCCCCAACTCCTGAAGCCCGGCAGCCTGATAGCCCTGATTCGGAGTCGCGCCCGTTGCGGAGCTCGACCCGAAAGGGGGCTGTTGCGGCTGTCCACCCGGAGCGCCAGGAGTTGTGGGAACTTCAGGCACCGGTTACTTCCGGCCCTTACGGTGCTTGCGACGATTACGAACGAACACAGCGACCTCCTAGGTTAGAGTTGGAAGATGATGACACGTCTTCCGCCGTGCCTGAGCAACCTCCGCTGCAAGCCAAACCAAGACCAGAGACTGTGGATGAGTGGCTTTAAGCGGTTTTGAGTTGTTTTGCGGAACTTGATGCGCTATGGTCCATCCCCATGACGGAGACCGCCTCATCCTCGCGTCGTTGGTGGACTTTGAAAGAAGCCGCAGCGCATCTCGAGATACATCCAGTGACGATGTACCGTCGTGCTCGTAAGGCGCTTAAGAAATACACGCGCAAGCAAACCGGAATGCCGGTCGTACGCCACGAAGGACGCGAGTACCGATTTCCGATTGAAGAATTCAAAACGTGGGCGAGACACCCCACCGATTAGGAGCAGTGATGTACAGCCTCTCGATCCACTTCGGCCCTTCGCAGATGTGCTGGGCTTTCTTGTTCAAGGACAAGGATCGAGCTGAGCAAGCTTTCCGCACCGCAGCTTCTTTGGAAATTGCTGGGCAATCTTCAGCTTTTCAAATTGCAGACGACTTCGGACAGAACGGAATGTTCAACTATTCGGGCGTGCACGGCATTCTCCTCGAGGACATGGACGTTTCACAGGAAGCCGCGATCCAGCGCGGACTGCATCAGGCGCGCGGACAAGCCAAGGCGCAATCGCGAGCGGGAAGCGACACTACGCTGCGCACCCTCAGCGCCGGCCGCGGCCCCGCTATCCTTAGCCAGTTCCCGCAATCGAACTAACGGCGAGATCCCGTCAGCTGCTTGACAGCGATCTTTTCGCCTGCCTCGGGGAATTGCTTCATGATCTTCTCTTGCTGTTCCTGCTGCGACTTCTTGCGCTCACGCAACGATGCCTTGGCCTGCTCCTTGTTTGGCAATGGCAGATTGTCGATCGCGTACTCGCCATCGACATCGTTGGTTTTGCGCAGTGCGAAGATCAGTTGCTGATTCTCATCGGAGAAGATCGGGCTCGACGAATGGCTGTCCACCGTGATGCGCCAGTCGTCCGGTAAATCGCCAAGAATGAACGTCGTTTGCTCCGCATCCTGAAGCGTATCAGCCTTGGTCCAGAATTTTCTGGTTTCCTTGGCCTCCATCAGCGACGCCGTCTTGTCCGCAGCGATGGCACACTGGCGCTCCATCAGCAGTGCGCGATCCCGCAGCGTTGGTGACGCCGTCTTGAGCAACGTATTGGCGTGCGTACCAGCCCGAACCCCCGACTCACCCTTGCCTTGCATGATGTCAGGGAAGCCGCCGAGCATATTGATCGTCTCGATCAGGAACTTGATAACCTGCTGCAGTTCCGCCGGGAATTTTGGCGTCATGTCCTTGACGTCGGCACCATGCGGCAGGTTGCCGTAACCCGCCATCCGCATCTGGCCGTACTGTTCATCCTGGATGCCGGTGTCGCCGACGAAAAACAGGATCTTGTCCACCTGAACGCCGATCAGCCGCGCCATGTCCTCGACGAGCTGCGACAATAACGCCTGCGGCTCAATCATATCGATCAGTTCGGAGCGACCCCAGAACCAGTTCGTCACTTCGTTCGGCTGGATCAACGTGTAAGGCTGCGATCGACTCTCAGGAATAAACAGATTCGAGATCTTGAACTTCGTAACGAGAATATCCGGCTCTATGATCTGTATCGTCTGGTAATCGTTCTCGCCCTTGACCCACAACTCGTGCATCTTGACGATCGGAGCCCCGATCATCGGTCCCATGATCGAGAAATTCGGATCGTTATTGAGTTGAACGATGCCGCCGGGAATTGGCCGCGTCATTCCCTGCACGCCCGTATTGAGTTGCGACGTCGACAAGACCTGGTGGAAGAATGAATTCGGCTCGCCCATCGCTTCACCAGATTTGGCGTGCGCCGAAATGTCCTGATAAAGCCGCTTGGCGTTCGGAAAACGATAAATCCGCTGCCATACCTCGGGCAATGTCATCGTGATTGTCTCGCAAAGCGCTTCCTGCTCCTCGATGTCGTTCTCGTCTTCGCGATAGACCCCAAAATTCCAGGGCATCACGAGCTTCTTGTGATACTTCGGATGATCCTGCTCCTCGCCTTCCATCGAGCACCACTGTTTCAGGATCGCAGCACCGTACTTAAGAGCTTCAAACCCCGCACGCTGGAACGTATTGTCGAGCGAAGCCCGTTCCCAGTGCCGAGTGACGTGAGTCGCAAACACGTTGCCGCGCTTGATCTGCTCCGCAGGGTAGATGTTGTCGAAGTCGATCGAGAATTTCAGTTCCACCGGGCTGAACAGGTGCGTCGCTGTACGAAACAGGTGATTGTACAGCATGTTAATCTTGGACTTCGTCCCATCGAACCGGCCGGTCTCCGACAGAACATTCAAAGTTCGGTAATAAGCCGCTCGCGTCATCTGGCTGACACGACACTGCTCGATCAATTGGTTGCATTCCGAAAGAAGGGATTTCTCGTCTTTGGAAAGCGGGATCATATACGACGCCTGTACAGCGGATTCGACAACTCTAGTGCGGGACGATCAGATACTGCGGACCCTCGCGATATCTCGGTATGATGTTGCTTCATTCCAAGCAAGGATTTCAAGCCAGTATTTCGATCTTTCGGGTTCTCGGCCGTCGATACTGTTTGGGAGAAACCGAGACCGTTATTGCCTTGAAATCCGCCAACTTTATTTTGCTGCATGAACGTCGAAACGGGGTTATTCACCTCCGACACCGCAAACTGCGTATCGTTGCGATCATTTAAATTCGTGATCTTGAGCGAAGCCATGTCCTCAACCGACGTTCCGGCGAGCTGCGCAGCCATCTCCTGCCGCTGAACCGAACCATCCATGATCGATCGACCGACACTATCCACCGATTTGGTCTGCGCCGAGATCAGCGCCGGCATGTAAATCACGTTGTCGTCACGCTCAGCGTAAGCGTAATCGCAGTTCGGCAGAGGACAGACTTTTGGCTCAGGCAAATCCTTGGACCACGAGAACTTGCCGCGGCACTGCGGGCATTTATAAACGAAAGAAGCCATTTAACGTCGTCCTCTCCAGGCTTGCCGAACCGCCAGCCGCTGCTCCATCTGGCGCACCGACGACTTCTGACGAAAATGCATTTCCAGCGTATTCTGGTTGAACAGAAACACCTGATCGGTGATGCTCAACCGCTTGCGCGCCGCCTCAGCTTCGCGCGTTCGCTTCTGGATCACAAGCTGCTTGCGCGACTTTTCTTCCCAGCAGTGAACGGCAAACGCCGCAGCCAGCACCCGATCATCGTGCTTGGTCGAACCATCGGCCTTGATGCTATCGCCATCCCGCGCAATCGTTTTCATCTCATCGAGCAGTTCAAAACTGCGAATATGGAACATGCCATTCGAGACGAAATCCCGCAACCGCTCCATGATCGTGACTTTGAGATGCGTCGTTGTCTTGAAATGCAAGTTGTATCCTGCTCCCATCGAATCCGGACGCGAGTAAATATATTGCGACACGTTCCGAAAAATGTTTTTCAATCCAGATTCTTCAAGCGGCGGATAACCGTTGTCGATCTGATGCCGCAGTGAACGAAGTTCGTTGAAAACTGCCGTACCCGGCCCATTGAGTTCGAGGATATACCGAACCCGCGACGTCCCCTTGCTGTACCAGCCAAGTAGTGCGGCGACGACCCACGCCAACTGGCGTGTATTGATCATTGTGAAATTATATTCCGCCACCTGATCGATGCCATCGGCGTAACAGCGCAACACTTGGATCGACGATCGGTCGTTGTGCTCGTTCTCGCCGTAGGCGGGATCAACACCGATCACGTACTCCGCATCCTCAGCCGGATCCTCCCATACTTTCAGCTCAAGCGATTTGGTGTTCTCGGCCTTCAACACCCGCATGTCTACGAATTCCTGCCCGGTCAGGAACATATAGCCGTGGAATTTTTTAGATGCGTGTTTGTTGGTTTGATCGGTCAGCTTCTCGCTGCCGAAGAAAATCGCTCCGGTCTGCTGGAACGCTTCTTCCTCGAGCCAGGGCTGCTCCTGGATGCGTGTCGTATTCGCTTCGAACGTCGGATCGGTATCGCCCTCGGCTCGGGCAGTCGGATCGTATTTCTTGCGAACCCACGCGAGCTGTTCCGGCGTAATGTCGACGCCGTATAGTTCCTTGACTTGCTGGATCTTTCGAATTTCCTCGGGGCTTGGCGCGATATGATCGCCGTACAGCGCCCAGTCCTTATCTGCGTGCTCGATACGTTGTGCATCGTGCGACCACCAGCCGAGAAAAATGCACTTGCAATGCTCGGTATCCTTGCGCGCTTCCTTCCACATATCGAACCACTGATTGAAACCTCGCGCGGTCGACTCCCAAATGTACAAACGGTTCGGATTGGTTTGCGCCAGCGCGTTCTTGAACGCTTCCAGACCCTCGGCATTCGACCACGAGCACATTTCCGAACAGTGGGCCAGGCTGAGGCCAGCGGATCGTCCGAGCGTTCCGGACGTCACCGACTGCCGCACACCCGCAGACATGAACAAAATTTTCGAATTGTTCTCGAGCGTGAGCCCGGCACGATTGTCTTTCTTGATGCTGGGAAATTTCAACGACTCGGGCAGCGCCCTGATCATGTTCACGAGTTCTTCGCGCGCATCTTCCTTGTGCTCGGAAGTGTCAAACACCAGCGCGCCTTTCAAACCTTTATGAAGCCCGAGGAAGAAAACCGTCAGCGCGCGGGTGATCGTCGAGAGCCCTAATTGGCGCGATTTCAAAATAAAAAAGTCATGAATGTCCTGTTCGAGGCCGTCAAACACCATCGTAATAGCGGATCGCTGACTGGCGTAAAGATGTTGACCAAGAACGATCTCGCCATCTTCCTTGCTGTCGATAATGCAGCGATCGAGATACGCGTAAAACGCCTGCTCGACCGCTAACCGCTTCTGGCGAGTCCAGCCTGCCAAGGAACTACTGAGCCTCAAGACCGTTGTAAAATTACAACAGGAGGCTGACATGCCCAACCTTATTATTCAACTGATTATTGTGATGCTGATCTGCGGCTTCGTCTATTGGGTCTGGTTGAAGATCGCTCCACTGATGCCGATTGCCGAACCCTTCGCCAGCATCATCAACGTAATGATCGTGATCCTGATCGGCGCCATCATCCTGTTCTACGCGATCATCCCGCTACTGGAATCGCTTGGACATCTAAGCCTTGTTCACTAACGACGCATAAACGCCTGCTGGCCTTTCTGAACATCCGCGAGCGCATCAAGCGCGCGATCGACCAGACTTTTTGCGGTGGACCAGAATACCACGGGATCGGACTGGCTCAGCAGCAGCGTTTCGACCTGAGCTCCGCCGTCTTGCGGGGGCACAATCACGATCGCACCGCCAAACACCGCCTCGCTGTTGTGCCTGATCTGCTCGGCCATCTTTGCAAACGGCGTCGAGACATCGGCTTGCGGACGCTCGACGAGATGCTGGTCACTCATGCGTATCGATGACTATAATTCGGTTTGATTTCCATGTTCAGCATCTGCCCAACCGATGGCGCTTTGGACAGCGCCTCCGCGGTTGCCTCGTCCACGCCTGAGTAGATCGACACCCGGTTACGACCTTTATGCCAGGTAATGATCAGCTCGCTGGTGTCAGTGTCATAACCCACTGACGAGACGTTGCTCGAAAACACGTCCTTCGTCCACGTTGCCATGCACCTTCTCCTGCAGCGCAGCCACGATCCGATCGAACACCGGTTCCCAACGCATATCCGGCCCTTGCTGGAACGTTCGATGGTTCTTGTACCACAAAATCCGATCGCCACGCGGACCTAATCGGAAATCTCTTCCCATATAGCTATAAGGAATCCAGCATTCCTTGTTGTTGGCGCCCGCGATGTGTCCCATCGCCGACTCCAGCGTGATCACAAGATCAAGGTTTTGCAGCAGCGACGACGTGTCGACCACATCGCGGATAAAGTTCGACAGGTCGGAAATTACTGGAGCCGCGCCGATCTGGTGCATCTCCACTTTGCGCGCATCCACCTGCAGCGAATAAAGCTGGATCCCCGGCACCCGGTAAAGCTCGAGGAAATGATGAACCGGCACCGCCCGATGCTTGTCGATGTCGTTAAGCGCCGAGCCCGCCCAAGCAATACCGATGTGGAATTTGCGACCCGGAACCTTCCAGTGTTGCGGCGGAATATTTCTCGTCAGCATCTTGAAGTTCGGCGCCGACTTGATCTGCTCGTCGTTCAAGCCAAGCGCGTAAGGAAGACTGACGAACGTGGTCCAGAAATCCGCATCGCCCGGAAAATTCATCGGTTGCGGATGCCAGTTAATGTTCGGATACGCCATGAAGGCGTAACGAAAGGTTTCCAGAAGCTCGGCTTGCACCACCGCATGAATGAACCGCGCTCGTTTCGCAGCTTGAGGAACGAAGCGCGCATACGATAGCGTGTCCCCGAGCCCCTGATCAGCTACGAGAAAAACCGTACGATCCTTCTCGCCCTTCCACTCCGGGTAAGGATAAGCCAGAAACTGCGGCAGGCGATGCTCGAACCGGGCCTCAAACGCCTTCAAACCCTCGGCGTATTTCCCAGCAAACAACAACGCAAAGGCGAGCTGAAATTCGGCCAATGCGTGATCTGCAGTCGCGAGTTCCTTGGCTTTTATTGCGCAGGATAACGCGGTCTCGGTATCGCCAAGCGTCGAGTGGCAGATACCGAGATGCATCCAGGCCAGCGGCAGTTTTGGTTCAAGCTCAATGCACTCGTGCAGGTGCGTCACTGCCTCGTTGATCTGCCCGAGCTCCTGCAAGGTCCATGCAAGATTGGTCTTGATTTTTATTTTTTCTTCCTTGGTAAGCTCGCACTCAAGACCGCGGCGATAACAAGCCACAGCAGCATGCAACTTCCCCAAATCATGCGTATTGTTGCCATTGGAAAAGAAAGCATGGCCGTAATCGGGATCAGCATAACAAGCGCTAGAGAAAAGCTGAAAGCCGTGATCGAGCGCAGCCGGGAATTTTTTCTCACGCACCACCTCCTCGGCCTTGGCGAGAATCTTTTGCGCCTCTTCACGCCTGCCCATACTTCACCCGCAAATGCGTCGCAAAACAAATTGCCGAGCGCGTCATCGGCTTAACCCCGATCTCGGCAACCGATTCGGTCCAGCAATGTATCCACTGTTTGTACTTGTCGTCCCACTGCAACGAGCGATCGTTCTTGCAGCGAGGACAAATATCCTTGCATAGAGTTTCAAATCCGATCTCGTCGTAGATCGTAATCGTAAAAGGCCGACGCCGTAACACGAATTCTTCAGTCACGACGCCCTCTGAATCTGCTCGACCATCCGCTCTATCTGCAGCGGCTTGAACGTCTTGCCGCTCCGCGACCGCAACCCCTGCTTCTCCAGCCCATTGACCATCCGAAGCGGCGAAAACAGATGGCCGTAGGTCTGCCGCGTTGACTTGACCAACTCCAGTACGCGCTGCTCCCCGAGCTCGATCTCCAGCCGCGCCTCGCGCCCCTGGCCCACGATCTTCCAGCCATACGGTGCCGAACCGCCGGCATGCCCGCCCTTCATCCGCTTCGCTGCCTTGCCTTCCAGCATCCGCCCGCGGATGGTATCGCGCTCGAGCGTCGCGCACGCCGCCATGATGGTGAAAAAGAAATGCGCCATCCCGCCATCCATGTTGACGGGCTCGTTGCCGAGATTCTGCAGCACGAGTTTTACCCCTTGCTCCTTCCACTTCTCGGCAACGTTGAGCGCGTCCTTGGCCGAGCGGAACATGCGATCAAGCTTGGCGGCAAATACCGTATCGCCAGGCCGCGCATCGGTCAGCAGCTTCTCGCCGCCCGGTCGCAGATGCAGCGGGGTCGCCCCTGATACCCCGGCATCGACGTAAATCTGCAGATCGAACTTGGTAAAACCCATCATCTGGGCATAACCGCGCGCGATCTGTTCCTGGGTTTCCAGCGACGTCCGATCAGCAGCTGCTTGTTCATGAGTCGACACGCGGGCATAGGCAAGAAGCATAATAACCCCTTCGGTTATCGGCACACTATGCTATAGTGTGCGTGGCGTCAAGTGCCGTTTTGGCCATATGCACGATCAGTTGATCCAGCGACTCGCCGTAAAACGGTGCCCAGGTCATGACGTGCTTGCCATACGCCTTGGCGAGATCGTCGACGATCTGGGCAAGATTGCTCGTTCCATTGGGTTGGAAAATCGCGACATGCTTGCAGCCCTTCGCCGCTTCAAGAATACTCATGGTCATCTTCAGGGTCTGGACAATCCGTTGCAACTCGGTTGATTCTTGCGGCGGACTGGCGATTTGAAAAATCGCGGCAAATTTCTGCCAGTGGAAATAAGCGTAATAGTCCGAGGTGTTGGTCAGATCGAAGATGCTGTACTCATCGCCCGGTCGCTCATTGATCGGACCCGGCGGATACTTCAGATCGTAAACCGCGATCCAGGTTTTTGGCTCGATCTTCCTGATCTCCTCGATCAGCCGCGCACCCATGCGCGAAGAGCCGCCACAAATCCCGATTTTCCTCATTCGACACTTCCCCGCAAATGATCGTGGAGCTGATTAAGTAATTGGTGCACTCCGATAACAGCCAGAAATCCTGGCAACAGAACAATTGAATCAAAACTCGTGCCTGCAGCATCTTCCCAACGTTGCACCAATAAAGCTTTCATCTTAGACGTCTGCACCATTTTGCGATTAGATTTAATCCGTTCGTTGATAGAACTTTGCCAATTAATAAATTGCTGCGATGTTCCAACCACTGCTATTGTTTTCATTCCGCCACCTGTGGAAGATCCGCGTACGAAAAACCTTTTTCAACATATTCCGGTTGCCGCTCCGGCGCCGCGACGCCGTAAAACATCCCACCCGCGCTCATGCCCAGCGTCATCATCCGGTAAGCGTTGGTCCCCGGCACCGTGATCTCGACAATTTGTGGGTTACTTTCGTCGGGCGCGAGCTGAGGCGCCGCGCGGAAGCCCGACAGGCGATCGATCAGTTCGACATTCGCGCCTTGCTTTCCGCCGCTGACGAGGAACGAGCAAGCACCATAAACAGGAACGAACAGCGACCCGCCAGAAACGCCGGCTTGATACGCAAAAGGTCCGAAACCTTGCGCCCATTTGAATCCCCAGTCGCCCGAGTATTGCCCACCGATCATGTGCAGCTGATGCGGATAGTAGATCGTGTTGTCGCGCTGGACCTGAAACCGGTCAAACACATTCAAACGCAACTTGCCTTCGCGAACAAGTTTTGTGCGCTCACGAAAAATCTCGAATGCCTCGTTATTGCGTTTGTCTTCAAGCTCGGCATCCACCAGCTTCAACCCCTGCTCCTCAATGTTCTGACCAATCATCGTTGCCTTGGCAGGTGTAAGAGCGAGAGCCGCGAGGCCGTGATGCGCAAGCAGCGTATCCCAATGCCAATCGGCCGTCGTCGCATGCTCGTGGGGACCAAAACACCAGTCGGGGCGAATATCTATTCCGGAGAGAAGCGCAAAAGTACGCCAGTTTTCAGACGTATAGCCAGTCCGATAGTTGCGAAGAATTATTTCCGCCGCCTGCCGGGTGAAAATAATATGACCAGCACCGATATTACACATAAGAGCGTAACCATCTCGCTGAACGAGAACTCGATCGACGTAGCTTCGCGCAGAGGCGGCTCCGACAACAAGACCATCTTTCGCTCCCTTGTCGAACAGCGCCATTGTCGGTTCGAGCCAATCAGGCTCTAGCAGAACATCGTTCTCGAGAAGACCAACATGAGTATTGCTAGGTTCAGCGAGCATCTGCGAAAGCGCGAACACAATCGCTGCATCAGCTCCGCCAGTCACACGTGAGCAATAAGGTTTTGGTGAAAGGGATGACTGCAGCAAATGTTGCAGCGATCGACCATCCTCGCTAGTGCTGCCATCGTTCCAATACAAAAATCCAGGAAACTCGCGAAGACGTCCAATCGTCTCTTTCGTCAGCTCGATCCGATCTTTCGTAGAATAAGCGAGCGCAAGCTTCATGCCGGATCCCCAATTTCATCCAGAAAATGCATTTCAAAATACCCCGGATACGACGCGAAATTACCCGCCTGCAAAAACACTTTCCAGATCCCGACTTCGTTCATCTCGTTCGTAAACGTTGAATACACCACGTAGTTGAACGCGGGAAGCGAAATCAGGCTCGTCGTCAAACCAAACGACGGCGAGTACACAAACCCCGGCGTCGACAGCACAATCGCCCCGCTCGGTGCCGTAAAGTTCAAACGCAGATTTTGTGCCGCGGACAGGTCCGTCGCGATATTGAAAAATAGCGAGAACGACTGACCTTGAATCAACCTGGAACCGGTCACGTAGCTGTTGATCGGATCGACAACAATGAACCGCCCTTGGGTATCCCGACCAACGATCGGAATGAAAATCTGGACAGAAAAATTGCCGGCTTGCGTGTTGCCCGAGACGCCGAGCAACGACAACGCGCTGGAAATCTGGGTTGAAAACGCACCGGCTTGCCCCGTGCCAGAGACGCCGATCAGAGGAACAAGCGCGGCAACCTGGGCGCTGAGCGTACCTGCTTGACCAGTACCACTGACCCCGATCAGAGGCACATCGACTTCGACAACAAACGTTCCAGCATGGCCAGTGCCGGCGACGCCAACAAGCGGAACGTCGACCTCGACGCCGAACGTGCCGACCTGCCCCGTACCACTAACGCCAATCAAGCTCGGTTGGATATTCGGCGTGAAGCTGCCAGCTTGACCGGTACCACTGACGCCAATCAAAGCCGGCTGGACATTCGGTGTAAACGTTCCGGCAGCGGCGGTTGCTGAGACCCCAGCAAGAGTTACGTCGACTTCAGGAGTGAACGATCCGGCAGCGCTCGTTGCCGAGACGCCGGTAAGCGCGACATTGACCGCCGAGGTCGCAGGTTGTGGTTTGCTGATCCACGGATGGATCGGAAACGATCGCCCGAAGATCCCCACATGCCAACTCTTAGATTTCGACGATTATGTAGCAGTAAGCATTGACCGCCGCAGCGAACGTCACGCGAATTCGCGTAAACTTGCCGCTCTGGCACGTTGGCTCGCGACCGAGCGGGAATTGCTTCACGTACTGGTTTGTTCCGGCGATCTGCTGGATATCAAAGTTGCGGACCACCGTAATCGAACCTTCGACGGTTGCCGTGTACCCGGTGTTTGCGGTGCCGACCTGAATGAGATTGGTGATCGGACTACCGCCGGCAGCAAGTGCCTCGGAATTCCATTTCGTGATATCGGCTAATGCCGTCGCTGTCACTGTCGCGGCCACGTCGGTTTCAATCAGTTCGACTTCGCCAGGCGTTGCTGCGGCCGATCCGTCGAATGAAATTCCCCATTCGATGATCTTCGCAATCGCCGTTGCTGACGGTTGAAACTGCAGCATCGTCTTGATTGCGGTGCCGGTTGTTACCTTGGCAAACGCTGCAGTAGTCTGCATCGGACCATTGGCGATAAGATATTGCAGAGCCATGACAAAAATTCTCCTAAAAGGGCGTACCGCGATCGAGAATCAACTGGCGTGCGACCGATCCTTGTAGCTCATTGGCGTAAACACCTGGCGCGAGGATTTCAGACTTACTCACCGGCACGCCCGATATCGATGGCCGCGGATCAATGTAGTAGGTCGATGATGCCTTGGCGGCTTTGACGTAGATATTGATCGGGCCAGCCTGTCCCGGTGTAAAAGATGGCACGGTGATCTTGAAGCCGTTACCAGCACCGCCGCCGCCCCACGTCGAGGCATCAGATGAATTGTTCACAGCGACGGATGCGGCGAGGTTGCTGGCCTTGGTCGTCGTCAGGATCGTGCCAAGCGGCGAACCTGACGATCCCAGATATTCGATCTCGACCCAGATTTCATCATCATGGGGAACGCCCCCGCCGGTCGTTGTACCGTAGATCGTCAGCGTCGTGATGGCGCTGGTCGATGTGTTCCAGATCGTAATTGGAATACATTCAAATGGTAGCACCCACTTGCTGTTAGCTGTCGTAACTATTTTCCAGCTTATCGATGTCGTCCCATCCGTTGCCCCGCCCGTGCGGATGATCGTCGTTTCAACTGTTTGGGTAGCTTCATAACGATATTTTTCATGCCGATAGTTGGTGCCAGATGAATCGGCTCGTATAAGATAAATGCTTTGCGTAACACTAGATGGGGCGGCCGCCACCGTCACCGACGCGCCCAACTTGCAATCTTGGATAATTGTTTGTTGGTTGATGCCACTTGTTCCGATCAATGTCTTGCCAGAACCAAATCCGCTTAAATCGCATCCCTGAAGAAACAAAAGAGGCGGAGGGGGAGTAAAGAGCGTAGTTGGAACATTGGCTCCCACTGAAAACGTACAACCCCTGAATGTGACTGGCTGCCCAGCAAGACTACCAACAATAGTTTGGCCCGTCGCACTGCCAAATGTGAAAGTACATTTATTCAATAGAACGCTGCCACCTGACGCTCCTGTCGGCAATATGAACTGCGACGATGCACTCGTATTGTTCAAAGTGAAACTACAATTTCTGAAAGTCGAACTCCTGCTATCGTTGCCGATGCTTATACTGGCAGTATTGGCTGCGCTTCCTGCTTGAAATGTTATACCGTCCCAATCTCCGCACATATTTCCTGCGGGATTGATAACTGTAATTGAATTTGCTCCGGTGGTTGAAATTGTCGCCCCCGTTGTTGTGGAAACGGGCGGAACAGTCGTTTTCGCAACACAATAAAAATAACTAGGAGTGGCTTGGGTACCAATAGGAGCGTTGTAGCTAATAGCCGAAGCCTGCGTTTCGGCATGTTCGCTGGCAATGAAAAAGGCATTACCAGATTGTCCCCATGTCGCAGTAATCGCATTGCCCAATCGCGCATGTGGCGCAGACCACCCGGCGAAGCTCGCACCGAGAGTTACCCACGTCGCGCCGCTCACCGTAGTTGCCCCCGCTGTCGTATAAGCAGCCCAAGAAGGTTCAGCACCGCCAAGATCAGTACCAGCCACAGTGCAAATCAGAATGAGCGTACCGGCGACGTTTTGAATAACCTGACCGAGGGTAATTGCCTGCCCTTTAATGCTGGCATTCGACCATAACGGCGTGTTTGTCAGATCGCCATTTAACGCAGCGATGCCGGTGCATTCCTGCCAATTGATCGTAGCGGTGTCGGCGTTAATCGCGCCACGAGTGACGGTCCATGTTGGCTCGCTTGCGCCAGTTGCACCCGTACCGCTAGTGCTCTTGATACAGATGAATGTCCGTTCGCTGCCGACTGCGGGCGCCGCAGCTTGCCGAATGATATTTCCGCAGACTTTCGTGGTCAGCGTTACCCATGCCGTCACACCGTAGTAGCCGGTGGTCGAACCATCGCCGAAATCCACATACCATGCGTTGTCGACGAGCGCCATTTATTGCCCCGTCGCCGCACGGATTGTCGTGGCCGCCGTTGCTGCCGGCGTTAGTTTATTGGTTCGCAGGGTTGTCACCTGCCCCGCCGTCAATCCGAATGCGTTCTCCAACTGGACATTGGTGAGACTGGAAAGAAAGTCACCAATCATGATTGCCTGTGCCTGCGTTGCAACCAGGTAGGCTGCTCGCAGCGCCGCCACATTGTCGGCAACGATGGAGTAAACAAATGTCGGGGAAGCGAGAGAGCCGATAGTTGTCACAGCGGCTATGTTGCTAGCAATCTCAGCAGCAGCCAAGTTGGCGGCGAGGATGACGGCATAAGCAGCCAACGCTGCGTTGTGATCGAGAGCAACATCAGCAAGGTAGACGTGATCGTATTTCAGGCCGACGAGATCGGTGTGGATTTCATGCACCCAGCTTCGACCGTCCTTCTGCAACAGAGAAGATTCGATGACTGAGCTTGCGATGTTTCCGGCCATGCATCATCTTACGCAATTCTGAGCAACGCGTTCGACGAGTTGTTGGTCGGCTGCACCAGCGTCAGCGTCCCCGACGTCACGGTTTGAGTGCCGCCAAAGCTGCCGACGTACACCGCCTGGTTCGATGCGCTCGAATTGTAGATGATGCAGCCCGAAGTGCTGAAACTCGCCGATGTCCAGGATGGATTGACCGACCATTGCCAGAACGCCGTGGTGCCCGACGTCGTCGGCGTAATGTTCTGCGCCGCGGTCCAGGCAAATCCCCCGGTCGTGTACCCCGATCCGTTCGCCACCTCATCGGAGTTGCCGGTCAGGTTCGAGTAGTTCGTGGTTGCCGCACCATAGGTGCCGGTCGGCGAAGCAATCCCGAGCGCCACCTTGAAGACGTTGCCGGTCGTCGCAGTGTAATTGTGGATCGCCTGCGGAAGCTCGGCTTTGGCTGAGGTAGGGAATGCGGTAGTGAACCCCGCCATTTACGCCCCCTGCCTGTCGCGATGCCAGGACTGCTCGATGTGCGCTACCGTATTGAAATGCATCAGCAGCGTCTGTCTGACAAACTCCAGTATTTCCGGTTTGCCAAAGTGCTGCTCGAACATTGAGCCCTTGACGACGTCCTGTACTACGTGCAGGCTTTTCGCAAAATGGTCGCTGGCGAGCGCATCGTGCGGCGCCTCGATATTGGCGCGCACCGCGATCTGCGCAGCCGTGTGAGGCTCCAGCAATCCAGCAACCAGCTTCTCGCGAAGAATGTTCTTGGCCTGCAACGCCTGCTCGTATTGCAACGCGGTCGGCTCGATCTCGATGATGTCGACGAGGCGATCGGCCGACTGCTCGGCCCATTTCTGTGGCGGATGGGGTCCACCATTGGTGATCATCACGCCGATCTGCATGATCCGTCTCCCGATCGGGGTAACCCTACATCACCGTCTCGCAGTCGTCTAGGTATGCAACAGGGACTTTTATCACCTGCTCCGTCAGATCAACGCGATCCTTGGTGGAATAGGCGAAGGCGAGTTTCAAACTATCCTCGCAAACTCGCCATGATGCACAATAGCAGCAGCGTGCCTCGCTTCTATAGCATCCTATTTTTTGGCAAATACCCCAAGCCAAAAACGTTTTTTGTTTGCGTTCAAATAAGCTCGCCATCGTCCTTGATAAAATGAAACGCCCTTTACTCCGCTGGTACTGTTTATACGAAATTGTTTTGTGTTCGCCATGTTCTGAGCATGAGTAGCAGCGCGTAAATTATTCCACCGATTATTTGACGGATCTCCATCTCGATGCTCCGGATTAAGTATTGGATCTTTACCAGTTATGATTTTCCACGCTACGCGATGCGCTGAATATTTCACCAAATTAATTCTAGAAAATAGATGCCCGCTTGTATTCGCGGATGTAAACGCACGCTTTCCAGCCCACTTCTTATTGAAACAAAGCCAAGCTGCGCGACTGTTAAAATGTTTTCGCGGGCGCATTTTCCAAAAGAAAATGCCATTCAGTTCCTGATAATAAAAACACTCTAGCAAATATTTTCGAGATGGAAGTTTCTTTGCCGGCATCATCACAAAACCGATTCACAGTCGTCGAGATAAGCAAAAGCTGCACTCACAGTGCGCTCCGGTACCCATGGAGTGTGTGCTAACAAATCCCAAATTCTACGACAGTCTTCTACTACTGATTTCCCGAGAAGAGGTAATTCATCCAAAAGCCTGGTTAACTTTATTACTTGGTCATATCCGTCGAGCTCGGCACGTAAATCCTTGACGAGATCGTGAGCGTTGCGCTGCTGCACAACGAAGGGTTTACCGAGATGTACACAATAATTCCGCTCGCGCATGACGCGCTGAACCACGAGGCTAGCGTAGATATCATCATGGCGCCCAACTCCCGGCCACATGAACCAGGCCGGCAGGAACTCGCGCAGGATCGCTGTGTTCTGGCTGTTGAAAACCGTCCAGGTCTGGTGATGCGCGACAATCCCGTTCTCGACCAGCTGCGACACCTGCTGGACATCCGGCGCATTCACCATTCGCGTCGTCGCATCAATGTCGGGATCCCCGAGACACATGCCGGCGGCGACGCCAACCTTTGCGCCAACGATCGGTTGGTAAACCGCCTCATGCGTCACACTGTTCGGAAAGCCGCGATGCTTTGCAGGTGGTCGCAGATACTGGCCGGGATCGATCCAGTGATATTCTCCTCGCGCGCCAACTCCATCAAACCGACCTTCCAGCACAGCCCTTAAATCCTTGAAAAACGAAAGAGCGTGCAAAGGAATATTGTCGTCATCGATGCTGAGCACCGCGCTAGCACCCCACTTCAATGCCTCGAGGAAACCAATGTTGCGCCGCTGAATACAATTGAAGCCGATCAGCTCCGAACACTTCCACTGATGTCCTGATTCCGGCATCGAGATTTGAGTGTTGTCCAGGGTCAGCGCAAACTCGTACGCTTCCTTCGGGGTCTTCCTGTCGCCGACAACGAAAAACCGGACATCCGTGGTACACGCCCGATAAAGCTTCAGGACGTGCGGAACGTTGATCGTTGTAGTGACGAGTGCGAATTTCACTCCCCATCCCCTTCAACCTCGATCGGCGCGGGCTTCGCCAGCTCGAACGTCCGCCACGAATGCAAAATTTTCCGGATCAGCGCCCCCATCGTGGTGTCGGTCAACCGGGCGCGACGAATCAGGAAATTATGCAAGACCTTGTCAAGCTGGACCGAGGTCGGCTGCATCAATTTGTTCCGACGCTTGTAGCGACCGCGGGGCAATCAGGACTCCTGAAATAAACAAGCCGGGTTCGCCTCGTTGGGGGGCAACTATGAAAAAACGAACCCGGCCTGCGCTCGAGTGGCAACACGAGCAAAACAATCTTGTCACTATGATCTAGTGCTTGTCAACCGGCTTGTTCTCGGTCGTCGGCGAAGCGTCGATCTTAACCGGCTCGTCTTTCCTAGGCTCACCCTGCGGCGCCGTGATCAATTTGGTCTGCATGTAAGTCGCAAACGCCCCAAGGTCGAGATTGCGCGCCTGCGCTGCCGTGGCCAGCACTCCCTTTTCCCCCATCAGCATCGCAAACTCCGCCTCGCTGATGAACAGTACCCGGCACGGATTCTTGTCCGGGCATGGGATTTTAGGGGCGTCCTGAGCGTGTGCATACGCAATGAAAAACAGCACAATTGCGCCGGCCCAACCCAAACTCCCAATCGTCCAATCAACACGTTCGTAAAAATCCTGGGTCATACCTTGATTTGACTCCATGAAATGCCGCAGTGCCTGCAGCGGTGAATCACGATTTCCGTAACCACGAACCGGCAGTTGGCGTCGATCGGCGTCAGCACCGGCTCATCCCGCCAGCTGTGAAGCCCGTGCCTGCAGAGCCAGCGGTAAAGACGCTTCACGAGATCCACCAAAACAACAGGAGCCAGCGCCACCATGAGACCGGGCGCTCGTCGATCAAGTCCTCGCAGAGCTCGACCAAATCCTCGTCCATCAAACCCATCCCAACAGCCAAAATAGTTCCGACCAGAACACGAGGCAAGCCAGAAATGCCGCGATCCAGAACAGCCCGACGTTGAACATCAGTCAACCTGCTTCTCGACGTCCAATAGAAAATCCGACACCGGCCGCCAGTGCAAAACCTCTTTGCCGCCAACCAGCTTCAGCTGCGCACAGGAAATTCCCTCGAAGCTCGAAAAGTCGACGACCCGCCACACCTTGCCATCCCTGGTTCGATAGGATCGACCTTCCTTCAAATTCCCCGAGAACACCATCAGTGCCGCCAGATACTCAAGATCACAGCAACGACAGCGGCGAGCGACGCCAGAGAACTGATGATGGTTCCGATCGATCCGAACCCCGCCGAGCGTCCGCGCTGCGTCGACTCGATTGTCGTAATCCGCAAGGCCAGAGCATCAAGCTTCTCCAGCAACGCCTGATGCTTGCCCTCGTATTCCGCACGGGTCAGCATCATTTTGCCCTGATCCGCCATCGCGCCGCGCAACTCGTTCATCCCGCTCAACCGGTCGGACATCGCAGTTTCAGCCTTGCTGACCGCCTTGTCCATGCTGTCGAGCCGCGCTGAGAAATACTCCTTCAGCGTCGCAACCGTCCACCCCTCCGCATCCTTATTGGGCATGCCCTCCAAAATAGCAGATTATCTGCAAGGCGCTACTGGCGGACCTCCTGACGCCTTTGCCCTCGCTTGTCGAGCGCTTCCTGCGCCTGCGCCCCGATATCCCAGCTGGTGCCGAGCGCCCTGACCGCGACCGAGAACGCCCGAAGATCGTCGATGGTCCACTCGCAGGTTCCGGAAAGTTTCAACTTAGCCATGTTGAAAGCGTTGAGAACTTTCACCACGCACTGCGCCTTCTCATAGTTCTCGCGCTCGACCAGCGAAGCGATCATGTCGGGAGCGCCGGCATCCTCGGTCTTCATCGCCTCGCGCATGTCCCGCATGTTGCCGACCCGGTGGGCGTCGTTCAGAACGTCAAGAGCTGACATTGGGGTTCTCCACAATCTGTAAACCTGCGTCTTCCAGTTCCCGAAGTATACCCGCTGCATCGCAAGCCGCGCCTGCCCCGGTATAGATCGCGCCGATCGCACGAGCCCGGATCGAAGCAACAGACTGATCGAGCTTCAACAGATCGAGCGCCACAAGCGAATCGACGATGGCGGCAGCGGACGCTCGACTCATGAATCTAAGTCCTGCCTGGGACTGTGCCGTGCTGACGCGACTGATCGCCTGCTCGCGCGTCATTCTTCTGCTCCTGCTGGGAAGCATAAAATTTGCGAAGCCCGGTGGCGAGACAGAACGAATGCCTGAACCCGCCCGTGACGTCGTAATCATGCACAAATTCTTTCGTGTCATCTCGGAAACGAACCGGGCGCCCGGCATTGCAGACCGGACAGGTCTGGTTCACCGCGGTGATAAATTCGGATTCGGTTAAGGGCATCAGATCAACCCGTTCCCTCGTTTCAACCGCCCCTCGGCAATCTGCTTGCGACGCCTTACGGGGGCCGAACCGTTAGGCGACTGATAAGGAAAGCGCGTCGTTGCGCCGTACCGGCCCCATTCCCGCCGCTTACGCATCGACTTCACGCCGGGCTGCATGACGTGCATCGAGTAGTGATGGCCGCGAGACATCAGATCAATCCCTTGTCCTTCGGCAGATGAAGGACGCGTTCACGTTCGGTTTGAGAAAGAGCCATGTCTTGCCACTATACCATAGCGCGGGGGTTGGCAAGGGGTTATTTCAGGACCGCTTCAAATATTCTTGCGCTCCGCATCCAGATGCTCGATCATCGCCTTGCAGAAGAATCGGAGATCATCGCCATCAAGCCCCAGTTCCTTGAACCGGCGAAGCAGCTCGTCGCTCAGCAACTTAAAAGCTTTCGCCTTGCGAATGTCCTCGATCGCTACCGGGTCGGTCATGCACGTACGTCCAAATATTTCAGCTCAGCCTCCGCAACCTCCGCCCGCCGCTTCCACCGATCGCGGTCGATCGCCAGATTACGCACCGTCACCTCGAGCTTGGCAATATCGCCCCGCAGCCAATGGTTCTCCTGCGCCTTCTTGCTCGCCACCCGCTGCGCCCGCTTGAACTCCTCGCGATGATCGCGAAACTCGGTGGAGTCGATCATGGCCTCAGCTCGTACATCGCCTCTACGGCTGATGTGACGAACGCTGACGCCGGGCGCGGGTCGATCGCGTTACCAAAACCCCGCAGGAGACCCACGCGATTGGGAAACTCATCAACCAGCAGACGAACTCCGGATTTAACGCGCCTCGCTTTTCCATCGGCACCGATGACCCAATCGCAGCAATCTGCTGCGTCAGCGGAATCCCCGTATCGTGCGGGCGCGGCGGCTGGTTGCCCCGCCTGTGCTCCACTGCGGTCGGCGTATTCCACGTTGCAGCGCTCGCCTGGTTCGCCAGCTGCTCGCCGTGATGCACTTTCCTCGGCGTGTGCGTGCGCTCGTGACTCGTCGCCGTTGCCCAAAATGTTTGACTCGGTAGCGGTTGGCCTCCCGCTCCGAACTGCATGTTCGGTCCACCCTTCTCGCCGTCGCTCGCGCGGATCGTCGACCACACTACCCGCCCCAATAACCCGTTCACCGGTACGTTCGGGCAGAACGCTCCGTCCTTGTGATCTCTCGTCGTCGTCGGCCAGGTCGATGCCGCGGCTGTTTGAATATTCATCCCGCCGTCGCGACCTTCCGTTCCAGCTCCCGTGCTGCTGCTGTGAACC
>Ga0210408_10001499_pt1 | contig 24378 bp, 24 predicted proteins | sample IncBWH4MmetaG_FD_155471 | JGI IMG/M metagenome (GOLD analysis project Ga0210408, IMG submission 155471) | Forest soil microbial communities from Barre Woods Harvard Forest LTER site, Petersham, Massachusetts, United States - Inc-BW-H-4-M | ecosystem: Environmental > Terrestrial > Soil >...
AAAATGGTTGCCGTAACGCCACGGATGTTGCGCGTCCGCAACAGATAACGAACATTTGGTGGCCGCCGCGGTCAGTACTTGCTCGCGCCGCTTTTTTGCCACACCCCTCCATGAAATGTTGTTTCACAAAGGCTTCGGCTGCGGCGCTCGGAAAAGTGAGGGGAACTTCACCGGCTTTCCCGAGTCCACCGAGAACCGGCCGGGGAAACAGGTTGCGATGGACGCCAAGACCAACATCAAGAAAAGGCTTCCAAGCCGTCACGTGACGGAGGGCCCCGAGCGGGCGCCGCACCGGTCGTATCTCTATGCCATGGGGCTGACTACCGAGCAGATTCACCAGCCTTTCGTTGGCGTTGCGTCGTGCTGGAATGAGGCCGCACCGTGCAACATCGCGCTAATGCGCCAGGCCCAGGCGGTCAAGAAGGGCGTAGCCTCAGCCCGCGGCACGCCCCGCGAATTCTGCACCATCACCGTCACCGACGGCATCGCCATGGGCCATGACGGCATGCGGTCCTCGCTGCCGTCGCGCGAGTGCATTGCCGACTCAGTCGAACTGACCGTCCGCGGCCACGCCTATGATGCGCTGGTCGGGCTTGCCGGCTGCGACAAATCGCTGCCGGGCATGATGATGGCGATGGTCCGGCTGAACGTACCCTCGATCTTCATCTATGGCGGCTCGATCCTTCCCGGCAATTTCCGCGGCCAGCAGGTCACGGTGCAGGACATGTTCGAAGCCGTCGGCAAGCATTCGGTCGGCGAGATGTCGGATGCCGATCTCGACGAAATCGAGCGGGTGGCTTGCCCGTCGGCCGGCGCGTGCGGCGCACAATTCACCGCCAACACCATGGCGACCGTATCGGAAGCGATCGGTCTTGCGCTGCCGTATTCGGCAGGCGCGCCTGCGCCTTACGAGATCCGCGACGCCTTCTGCATGACCGCGGGCGAGAAGGTGATGGAGCTGATCGCTTCCAATATCCGGCCGCGCGACATCGTCACCCGCAAGTCCCTGGAAAACGCCGCCGCAGTGGTTGCCGCCTCCGGCGGATCGACTAATGCCGGGTTGCATTTGCCGGCGATCGCCAACGAATGCGGCATCAAGTTTGACCTGTTTGATGTAGCGGAAATCTTCAAAAAGACTCCCTATGTCGCGGATTTGAAGCCGGGCGGCCGTTATGTCGCCAAAGACATGTTTGAAGCTGGCGGCATTCCGCTGCTGATGAAGACGCTGCTCGATAATGGCTACCTTCACGGGGATTGCATGACCGTGACGGGCCGGACGATCGCCGAAAACCTCAAAAGCGTGAAATGGAATCCGCACCAGGACGTGGTGCGGCCGGCCGACAAGCCGATCACCGCCACCGGCGGGGTCGTTGGCTTGAAGGGCAATCTCGCGCCAGAGGGAGCGATCGTGAAAGTCGCGGGCATGTCGAACCTCAGGTTTTCCGGTCCGGCCCGTTGCTTCGACCGCGAAGAAGATGCCTTCGAGGCGGTCCAGAAGAAGACCTACCGCGAAGGCGAGGTCATCGTCATCCGCTATGAGGGACCGCGCGGCGGTCCCGGCATGCGGGAAATGCTTTCGACCACGGCAGCCCTGACCGGGCAGGGCATGGGCGGCAAGATCGCGCTGATCACCGATGGCCGGTTTTCCGGTGCCACCCGGGGCTTCTGCATCGGCCATGTCGGGCCGGAAGCCGCCGTCGGCGGGCCGATCGGGCTGCTCCGGGACGGGGATATCATCGAAATCGACGCCGTCGGCGGAACTCTTAACGTAAAATTGAGCGCCGCCGAGCTGGCGGAACGTAAAACCAAATGGGCGCCTCGCGAGACAAAGCATACGTCGGGTGCGCTCTGGAAGTATGCCCAACAGGTTGGGCCAGCGGTGGCTGGGGCTGTGACCCATCCGGGGAGTGCGCACGAGAGACAGTGTTATGCGGACATCTGAGCGTACCATTCTTGCGTTGATGTTGGGGGCAGCGATGCTGGCCACCCCCGCGCGCGCATTTGATGGCGCTCCGGTCAATCAGGATACGGCAATCCCCGTGGTTTCGGCGCAGCCGGGAACCGCCGCCGCGCTGAAGAAGCCGGTTTCGCCGGCCGCTATCCCGGACACGTCGCTCACCGCACTGCAATATGCTGCCGAGGGTGGCCATCCCATCGCGCAGTGGAAATTGGGGCGCATGTATGCCGACGGCAACGGCGTCGCCCAGGACGATGTCCGCGCCTTCGAATATTTCAGCCGCATCGCCAGCACGCATGCGGAGGACAACCCGTCTGCGCCGCAATCGGCAATCGTCGCCAACGCCTTTGTCGCGGTCGGACGCTATTACCTTAACGGCATTCCAAATTCGAAGATCAAGTCAGACCCGGAGCGGGCGCGGGAAATGTTCTCCTATGCCGCCTCCTACTTCGGCAACGCAGATGCGCAATACGATCTGGCGAGACTCTATCTGAAGACCCCCGACGCCTCGCGGGATGATTTCACCTATGGCGCGCGCTGGCTCGGGCTTGCCGCCCAGAAGGGCCAGCATCAGGCGCAGGCCTTGCTCGGCCAGATGCTGTTCAACGGTGACCGGCTGCCGCGGCAGGCCGCGCGCGGCCTGATGTGGCTGACCTTGGCGCGCGACGGCGCCGCCACCGACGAAGTCTGGATCAAGGAAAGCTACAATCGGGCGTTTGCCAAAGCCTCCGACGATGACCGCGCCATGGCGCTGCAGATGCTCGAGCACTGGGTGCAGGGCCGCCGGGATTGACGCCGGTAAGTGGGCAAAGCGATTTGTCCGCCGTAGCTCAAGAGCCAAGGCGGAAGCGTGCCCACCACTTCTTCGACCTTGATTTGGATGTAGATGGTGGGCACGGCGCGAAAAGCGCCTTTGCGCTCCCTGCGCAGCTACGCTGTCTCCAGATCAAGATCCGCCCACACCGGCACGTGATCCGATGGCTTCTCCCAGGCGCGCACATAGCTGTCGATCCCGACATCGACGAGCCGGTCTGAGGCCTGTGGCGACATCAGCAGGTGATCGATCCGCAAGCCCCAGTTCTTCTGCCAGGCGCCTGCTTGATAGTCCCAGAACGTGTACTGGCCGGGGGCATCGTTGACCGCGCGCAGCGCGTCGGTGAGCCCAAGACCCAGCAGCGACTGGAAGCTTTCGCGGGTGGTCGAGCGGAACAGCGCGTCTTCTGCCCAGGCCGCCGGATTGTGGACGTCTTCGGGTCTTGGAATGACGTTGAAGTCGCCGGCCAGGATCAGCGGCTCCTCGGTCTTCAGCCGCTCTTTCGAATATTCAAATAGCCGCGACATCCAGTTGAGTTTGTAGGGATATTTGTCCGAGCCGACTGGGTTGCCATTGGGCAAATAGAGACAGGCGATGCGCAGCGCGCCCGTTTTCAGCGTGACCACGCCTTCGAGAAAGCGTGCGTGGGCGTCTTCGTCGTCGCCGGCGAGGCCCGATTTGGTCTCGTCGAACGGCAGTTTCGATAGCAGCGCAACACCGTTGAAGGTTTTCTGGCCGTGGGTGACGACGTTATAGCCGAGCTCTTCGAGCTCGAGCCGCGGAAACGCCTCGTCGGTGCATTTGGTCTCCTGCAGGCAGACGATATCGGGCGAGCATTCCTTCAGCCAGGTGAGCAAGTTCTCAAGCCGCTGCCGGATCGAATTGACGTTCCACGTGGCGATGCGCATGCGTAGGGGTCCCGGCGGCAAGCCGCACAGATCGAAATTTCAGAGGTCGCGATCTTTAGATCGAAAAACTGGTGCCGCAACCGCAGGACGCGGTCGCATTGGGATTATGCACACGGAACGACGCGCCGATCAGATCGTCGACGAAATCAACCTCCGATCCCGCCAGGAACGGCACCGATGCCGGATCGACCAGCACCACGGCGGCATCGCGCGCAATCACAAGATCATCGTCGGCCTGGGCGTGATCGATGTCGAATTTGTACTGGAAGCCGGAACAGCCGCCGCCCTCGACCGAGATGCGCAGCTTGGCGCCGCCACCCTCGCTTTTGAGGATTTCGCCAATGCGGCGGGCGGCCCGCTCGCTGATGGTGACGGATGTGGTCATCTTGCTCTCCAGAGCTGCGTCATACCCAATTCATTTGGTATCCCGCGCTCCCCATAGTTAAGTGCGTAGTCACGCGGAATCAAATGGATAAGGACTAAAATACCGTGTCGGTCGGAATGGCTGCCCCCCGCGCACCCTATGCCTGTGACCCCGACCGCAGTCGCGGCCGGCTGTTTGCCGAGCCGCCGAGCAAGACCCGCAGCCCGTTCCGGCGCGATTGCGACCGGGTGATCCATTCCACTGCCTTCCGCCGCCTGAAGCACAAGACCCAGGTGTTCGTGTTCCACGAGGGCGACCACTACCGCACGCGGCTGACCCATTCGCTCGAAGTAGCTCAAATCGCCCGCGCGCTGGCCCGTCAGCTTGGCCTTGATGAGGATCTCACGGAAACGCTGGCGCTGGCCCATGACCTCGGCCATCCGCCGTTTGGCCATGCCGGCGAGCGCGCGCTCGACGCCTGCCTGCATGCCCATGGCGGCTTCGATCACAACGCGCAGACGCTGCGCGTGCTGACGACGCTCGAACATCGCTACCCTGAGTTCGACGGACTCAACCTGACCTGGGAATCGCTGGAGGGCATCGTCAAGCATAACGGCCCGCTGACCGACCAGAGCGGGGCGCCAGTCGGGCGGTATCGTGACCGCGGCGTTCCCATAGGCATCGCCGAATACGTCAAGACCTACGATCTCGAGCTATCTAGCTTCGCTTCGCTGGAGGCGCAGGTCGCCGCCATCGCCGACGACATCGCCTACGACGCGCACGATATCGACGACGGCCTGCGCGCCGGGCTGTTTACGGTCGAGGACCTCAAGGTCATGCCGCTCGCCGCCGGAATCATCGCCGAGATTGGCCGGCATTATCCTGGCCTCGACAATGCCAGGCGCGGCGCCGAATTCGTGCGCGAGCTGATCTCCTATCTGATCTTGGCCGTATTCGAGGAGGCCAAAAAGCGATTGAAGGCCGCGCAACCGCAATCGGCCCATGATGTGCGTAACCAGGCCGAGGCGCTGATCGCGTTTCCACCGCAAGTTGCCCAGGAAGAGGCCGCCATCAAGGCGTTCCTGAAACAGCACATGTATCGCCATTCGCGGGTGATGCGGGTGATGGGCGAAGCCGAGCAGATCCTGTTCGATCTTTTCGCGCGCTACCAGCGCTCACCCCAGGATTTGCCGGCCGAATGGCTGGAAGGCACGCAGGCTGAGACCGAGGCCGAGCGCGCCAGGCGGATCGGCAATTTCATCGCCGGGATGACCGACCGCTTTGCCCTGATCGAGCATCAAAGGCTTTTTGACTCGACCCCGGATTTGCGTTAGGCGGCGGCCATGGCCGACAAATCCACTTCGCAGCATCTTTTTGCCGACGTGTTGGCGCGCGTGCACGCGGTCTGCGGCGCGCTCGCAGCCGAGGGCCATTGGCCCGCCGGCGTCGATCTGTCGAGGGTTGTCGTCGAGCCGCCGCGCGATGCCAGCCATGGCGATATGGCCACCAACGCCGCGATGGTTCTGGCCAAGGAAGCCAAGGTCAAGCCACGCGATCTTGCGGATCAGATCGCCGCCAGACTGCGCGCCGACGCGTTGATCGATTCCGTCGATGTCGCAGGTCCCGGCTTTATCAACCTGACCCTGAAGCCGATGGCCTGGGCGAGCGAATTGCGCACGCTGCTGCGCGAGGACGCCTCCTATGGCCGAAGCGCGATCGGCGCTGGCGAGAAGGTCAACGTCGAATACGTCTCCGCCAATCCGACCGGCCCGATGCATGTCGGCCATTGCCGCGGCGCGGTGTTTGGCGATGCGCTGGCAAGCCTGCTGACATTTGCCGGCTTTGACGTCGCGCGCGAATATTACATCAACGATGCCGGCGCCCAGGTCGACGTGCTCGCACGTTCGGCATTCTTGCGCTATCGCGAGGCGCTTGGCGAGACCATCGGCGCCATTCCGGAAGGGCTCTATCCCGGCGACTATCTGAAGCCGGTGGGGCAGGCACTTGCGGCCGAGCATGGCGACAAGCTCAAGGCCACGCCGGAGACCGCGTGGTTGCCGCTCGCGCGTAACAAGGCCGTTGCGATGATGATGGAAGAGATCAAGGGCGATCTCGCCGCGCTCAACATCAAGCATGATGTCTTCTTCTCGGAACGCTCGCTGATCGAGAGCGGCAACGACAAGGTCGCCGCAACCATCGATTTCCTGCGCGCCAAGGGCGACGTCTATGAGGGCCGCCTGCCGCCGCCCAAGGGCGGTCCGGTCGAGGACTACGAGGATCGCGAACAGACCTTGTTCCGCGCCACCGCCTATGGCGACGACGTCGATCGTCCGCTGCTGAAATCCGACGGAAGCTATACGTATTTCGCCTCCGACATCGCCTACCACAAGGACAAGTTCGACCGCGGCTTTCGCGAGCTCGTCGACGTCTGGGGCGCTGATCACGGCGGCTACATCAAGCGCATGCAAGCCGCGGTGAAGGCCGTCACGGCAAGCAAGGCCACGCTCGATGTGAAGATCGTGCAGCTCGTCAAGCTGCTCCGCGGCGGCGAGCCGGTGAAGATGTCGAAGCGGTCGGGCGACTTCGTCACCTTGCGCGAGGTGGTCGATGAAGTCGGCTCGGATGCGGTGCGGTTCATGATGCTGTTCCGCAAGAACGACGCCGTCTTGGATTTCGACCTCGCCAAGGTCCTCGAGCAGTCGAAAGACAACCCGGTCTTCTACGTCCAGTACGGCCATGCCCGCGGACATTCGATTTTTAGGAACGCCCGGGAGGTTATTCCGGAGCTGCCGGAGGAGGGAGCCGCGCGGGCGGCCTATCTCGAAAAAGCCGCAGTCGAGCGGCTGACGGCGCCGGAGGAGCTCGAGCTGCTCAAGCGGCTCGCGCTGTATCCCCGGACGGTGGAAGGGGCGGCCTCGGCGCATGAGCCGCACCGAATCGCTTTTTATCTATATGATCTCGCCAGCGAATTTCATGCGCTATGGACCAGGGGGCGGGATTTGCCCTATTTACGCTTCATTATCAATAATGATGCAGAGATTACGAAGGCGCGCTTGGCGATGGTTCAGGGCGTCGTCTCGGTTTTGGCCTCGGGGCTGGCTGTTCTGGGCGTTAACGCCCCGACCGAGATGCGGTAAGCTTATAGTACGGTAAGCTTGGAGACAGGGGTGTGACGGCACTCACGAACGGGGATTTGTGAGCGCATCTGGCAGGGGCCAATTCGCTGGTAGTAGCGGGTTGGCGTTTCCCGAAGGGGATGCATCATCACGATGGCTGATCGATATCAGGACAGGTCTTTTCCGGCTGGCGACGACAAGGGTGAGAGCGATCCCTTGGCGGAGCTCGCGCGGCTGATCGGCCAAACCGACCCGTTCGGCACCATGGGCCGCGCCAACGTGAAAGTGCAGCCGCGAAGCGCTCCCCCCGTCGATCCCTATCCGCGTCAGCCACCGGCGGAGGCGGAAGATGGCCCGCCCGTGGGCCCGCCGCCATGGATCCAGCGCGCCAATCGGCAGGAAGTCAAACAGCAGGTCTACCAAGAGCCGGAGCCCGAGCCCGAGCCCGAAGAGAGTTATGAACCGAACCCGGTGCATCCCTTGCTTCGCTATTCGGCCCAGCATCAGCATGCGGCGCCCCAGCAGGATTATCACCAGGAGGCTTACGAGGAGGAAACCCAGGCCGAGGTCGATCCATCGCGCTATGACGACGCGCTGTACGGCCAGATCGAGTCCGGTGCGCAGGATGACGAGCGCGATCCGGCCTATCCGGATGATCCCTACGCCTATCAGGATGGCTACGAGGAGGGTGTGGACGATCAAGGCGAGAGACGTCGCGGCGGCCTCGTCACGGTGATCGCGGTCCTCGCGCTTGCGGTGATCGGCACCGGCGCTGCCTTTGCCTATCGCAGCTACGTCGCATCGCCCCGCAGCGGCGACCCGCCGATCATCAAGGCCGACAACAGCCCGACCAAGATCGTGCCGTCGCCTGGCGACAGCGCCAACAAGACGCCGGATCGGATGCCGACCGGTGACGGCACCGAGAAGATCGTGCCGCGTGAAGAGGCGCCGGTCGACATCAACCGCGCGGGCGCCGCCGGCGGCCCACGCGTGGTGTTCCCGCCGCTGAACCAGAACGGCAATCCGCCCTCGGCGGCAAGCGTGGCGCCGAGCAATGTGCCGCTCGCAAGCGCAGGGCCGGTTCCAAGCAACGGCACGCTGCCGAACAACGAGCCGCGCAAGATCAAGACATTCTCCGTCCGTGGCGATCAGACGGACACCGGCGCTCCGGCGGCCGCGGCACCACCGCCTCCTGGAACGAAGCAAGCGCCGGCTGCGAAGAACGCCGCTCGAACCGCGCCGTCTTCGGCCAATGCGAGCGCCAATGCGCCGCTGCAGCTGTCGCCGCAGGCCGACGCCCCCGCGCCGACAACCCCGGCGCCGACGACGGATACGCGAACCCGGGTCGCCGCGACCAATCCTGTCCAGGCCGCCCCGTCGGGCGGCACAGACACCGGCGGCAGCGGCGGTTATGTGGTCCAGGTCTCCTCGCAACGGAGCGAAACCGACGCCCAGGCCTCCTTCAAGGCGCTGCAGAGCAAGTTCCCGAACGTGCTCGGGTCGCAGTCGCCGCTGATCAAACGCGCCGACCTCGGTGACAAGGGCGTCTATTATCGCGCCATGGTCGGTCCGTTCGGATCGGCGGATGAAGCCTCGAAGTTCTGCGGCAGCCTCAAGAGCGCCGGCGGGCAGTGTGTCATCCAAAGGAATTGACGGCCGTTTCCTTGACCCCTGCTCGAACAGCGGGCTAATCGGCCCGCTATGAGTACACGCGCATTCATTACAGGCGTATCCGGAACCGAACTTGGCGCTGCCGAGCGCGCGTTCATTGCCGAGGCGCGCCCCTGGGGTTTCATCCTGTTCAAGCGCAATGTCGAAACGCCGGAGCAAGTCGCTTCACTTGTTTCCGGATTGCGCGATGCCGCAGGCCGGGCCGACACCCCGATCCTGATTGATCAGGAGGGCGGGCGGGTACAGCGCCTCGGACCCCCGCATTGGCCGGCTTACCCGGCTGGCGCGGTGTTTGGCGCCCTCTACGACATCGAACGAGCCCTGGGACTAAAGGCCGCGCACCTCAGCGCAAGGCTGATCGCGGCCGATCTGGCTGCCCTCGGCCTCACCGTCGACTGCCTGCCGCTTGCGGATGTGCCGGTGGCCGGTGCCGACGCCGTGATCGGCAACCGCGCCTATGGCACCGAGCCAAGCAAGGTCGCAGCGATCGCACGTGCCGTCACCGACGGGCTGGAGCAGGGTGGCATTTTACCGGTACTGAAGCACATTCCGGGGCATGGCCGAGCAACCGCGGATACCCATTTTAAGCTCCCGGTGGTCGATACACCAAGGAAGGAGCTCGAACGGACCGATTTTGCCGCCTTCCAACCGCTGGCGGACCTGCCGATGGCGATGACCGCGCATGTTGTGTTCAGCGCGCTTGACCCCGCCCAACCGGCGACGACTTCTGCGACAATGGTGGATCAGGTGATTCGCGGCGTGATCGGGTTCCAAGGTTTGTTGATGAGTGACGACGTGTCCATGAACGCATTGGCGGGATCGCTTGCCGAGCGGACTCGGGCTATTTTTGCTGCCGGATGCGACATTGTTCTGCATTGCAACGGCAAACTCGACGAAATGCGCGATGTCGCCAGTGAGACGCCCGAATTGTCGGGCAAGGCGTTGGAGCGTGCCCGGAAGGCGCTGGCGTCACGCAAGGCGCCAAAGCCCTTCGACCGGGTCGCGGCGCGGGCGGAACTGGATGCGTTGATCGATCGGGCAGGAATTGTAAGCGCATGACCGCGGAAATCTTATCCTTCGAGACCGGGCGGCCGGCCGAGCTCGCCGATGGCGAGCCGTCGCTGGTCGTTGACGTCGAGGGCTATGAGGGCCCGCTCGACCTGTTGCTGGCGCTGGCGCGGCAGCAGAAGGTCGATCTCGCCAAGATTTCCATTCTCGCTTTGGCCGACCAATATCTGCAGTTCATCGAAGCGGCGCGAAAAATCCGCCTCGAACTCGCGGCCGATTATCTGGTGATGGCGGCCTGGCTTGCCTACCTGAAATCCCGGCTGCTGCTGCCGGAGCCCGCGACCCCCGACGGGCCGAGCGCGGAAGAGATGGCGACCGCGCTCGCCAACAGGCTGCGGCGGCTTGAAGCGATCCGGGAAGCGTCGAACCGGCTGATGAACCGCCCGCAATTGCAGCGCGATATCTTTCCGCGCGGCAATCCCGAGGCCATCGCCGAGATCCGGCATCCAAGATTCACCGCGACGCTGTTCGACCTGCTCACCGCCTATGCCACGCAGCGCCAGCACCGCGTGCTGGCCTCGGTGCATCTTGCCAAGCGCACGGTGTGGTCGCTTTCCGAAGCGCGGGCATCGCTGGAGCGGCTGGTCGGCATGGCCGAGGACTGGAGCTGCCTCGACGAATATCTGATGAGCTATGTCGTCGATCCCTCGCAACGGGCGACCGTGTTTGCCTCGAGCTTTGCGGCAGCGCTGGAGCTGGTGCGCGAAGGCGCGATGGAACTGAACCAGAAAGAGGCGTTTGCGCCATTGTATTTTCGCAAGCGTCCGCCGCAACCAGCAATGTCGGCACCGGACTTACCGGTCGAGTAAGTGAAAGAAGGAGACCGTGCCATGCCAAGCTTGGCGGAAAAACGCAAAGCCGATGACGAGGAGGCCCCCGTCGATGTGCAGGCGCGGCCCGAGGAATTGCGGCTTCTCGAAGCGCTGCTGTTCGCCTCGACCGAGCCGCTCGATCAGGCCACACTCGCCAAACGCATGCCCGACGGCGTCGACATCAAGGCCGCATTGGCTCAATTGCAGGCGGAATACGCGACCCGGGGCGTCAATCTGGTGCGCATCGCCAACAAATGGACGTTTCGGACCGCGGGCGATCTTGCCTGGCTGATGACGCGCGAAAGCACCGAGACGCGGCGGCTGTCGCGCGCCGCAATCGAGATGCTTGCGATCATCGCCTATCATCAGCCGGTGACGCGGGCGGAGATCGAGGAAATCCGCGGCGTGATCACGTCCAAGGGAACGCTCGATGTGCTGCTCGAGACCGGCTGGATCAGGCCGCGCGGCCGCCGCAAGACCCCGGGCCGTCCGCTGACCTTCGGAACCACCGAGGCCTTCCTGTCGCAGTTCAGCCTGGAAGCGCTCTCCGATCTGCCGGGGCTCGAGGAACTGAAGGGAACGGGGCTACTGGATTCGCGGCTGCCTTCCGGCTTTTCCGTGCCGACGCCGTCGGACGACCCTGCCTTGCGCGAAGACGAGGATCCGCTGGAGGTCGGCGATCTGGAACTGGCGCTGGCGCCCGCAGTCGAACCGGAAAACGACGAGAAAAGCTGATCCGGCGGGATCGGCGGGCTGCGCGATTTATTCCGGTTAACACTAGCATTAATACGTAAGCCGGACAGCGATTTGCCGCGGCCGAAGTCCTTGTTTTTGACACCCCGCGGGCCTACTTTCCGGGAAAGCTTGGGCCGGCTTCCGGCCCGTTTGGAGGGTTTGCAGGATGGGTTCGCTTAGCATTTGGCACTGGATCGTAGTGATCGCAGTCGTCCTGCTGCTGTTCGGCCGCGGCAAGATTTCGGATCTGATGGGCGACGTCGCGCAAGGCATCAAGGCGTTCAAGAAGGGGATGCAGGACGACGAAAAAACCGCCGAGAAGACCGAGCCGGTCAAGAGCATCGATCACAACGCCGCATCGTCCCAGCCGGCGCGATCGGACGTCGGCAGCAAGGCTGTCTGAGCCCAGGCCATCTGAAACCAGAGGCCGGAAGGCAGACGCGAGCCGGCGCCCAATCCTGTTTGCGGGAAATAGGGCAAACTTCGCGTGAGCGGATTTTTCCATGTTCGACATCGGATGGAGTGAGTTCGTCCTCATCGCGGTCGTCGCGCTGATCGCGATCGGCCCGAAAGAGCTGCCGGGCGTGCTGCGCATGGTCGGGCAGTGGATGGGCAAGGCGCGCAAAATGGCCGCCGAATTCCAGGGCCAGTTCCAGGAGGCGATGCGGGAAGCCGAAATGGCCGACCTCAAGAAGAGCTTCGACGAGGTCAAGGAAGCCGCCAGCGGCTTCACCAGCGGCAACGTGATGACCTCGCTGCAAAAGGACGTCAGCGACGCGCTGCATATCGGTGACATCGACAAGCCCGCGAGCGAGACGCCGGCTACCGAGCCGGCCGCGGCGCCGGCGATCGAACCGCCGGCGACTTCCATTGAAGCGCCGGCGACTTCAATCGAAGCGCCGGTTACTCCGACGACACCGGAAGCGCCGACGCCGCAAACCTTCATCGAAGCCGAGGTCAAGGCGGCAACCGAGCCGGTGGACCTCACGCCGCCGGCCGAAGTCATCAAGGACGCCAAAGCGTCATGAGCGACGAGGACATCGAGGCCAGCAAAGCCCCATTGATGGATCATCTGATCGAGCTGCGCGCGCGGCTGATCAAGGCGCTGCTGGGCTTCGGCGTTGCCTTCATCCTCTGCTTCTTCATCGCCAAGCAGATTTACAACTGGCTTGTCTGGCCGTTCGTCTTTGTCGCGGGGGCCGAGAACTCCAAATTCATCTACACGGCGCTTTTGGAATATTTCGTCACCCAGCTGAAGCTCGCGCTGTTCGGCGCCGGCTTCATCTCGTTTCCGATCGTGGCCATCCAAATCTACAAATTCGTCGCGCCCGGCCTCTACAAGCACGAACGCAGCGCGTTCCTTCCTTATTTGATCGCGACGCCGGTTTTCTTCTTTTTGGGATCGATGCTGGTCTATTTCGTCGTGATGCCGATGCTGGTGCGGTTCTCGCTCGGGATGCAGCAGCTGGGCGGCCCAGAAACCGCGCAAATCCAGCTGTTGCCGAAAGTCGGCGAATATCTGTCGCTGATGATGTCGCTGATCTTCGCCTTCGGGATTGCGTTCCAGTTGCCGGTGATCCTGACCCTGTTGGGACGGATCGGCATCATCAGCTCGAAAATGCTGCGTGAAAAACGCCGCTATTTCATCGTGGTCGCCTTCATCATCGCGGCCGTCCTGACGCCGCCTGACGTACTGAGCCAGTCCTCGCTCGCGCTTCCCTTGCTCGCGCTCTACGAAGGCTCGATCATCGCGGTGCGGATGGTGGAGAAGAAGGCAGCCTCGACCCAGGCCTCGACCGGCGCCGCGCCGGGCGCCAATCCGGCGGAGTAGGCCCGCATTTCACGTATCATCGCGTCACACTGTCCATGATTCGTCATGCCCGGGCTTGACCCGGGCATCCACGGCTTGGTCTAACGCAGCGACGTGGATGGCCGGAATAAATCCGGCCATGACGGGAATATGCCATGCACGACATCAAATCGATCCGCGACAATCCCCAAGCCTTCGACGCTGGGCTGAAACGGCGCGGGCTGGAGCCGTTGGCGGCAACGCTGCTGGCGATCGACGAAGGGCGACGGGCGGCGATAACTCATCTGGAAAGGGCACTAGCTCGCCGCAATGCAGCCTCAAAGGAAATTGGCGAAGCAAAAAAGAAAAAAGATGATGCTCATGCTGAAGCTTTGATGATCGAGGTCACCCAGCTTAAGGCGGCTATAGCTGAATTGGAGAAGACGCCGAGAGACCTTGAGGGCCGGTTGAACGCCATCCTGGCGCAAATCCCGAATCTGCCACTGCCGGAAGTCCCCGATGGCGTGGACGAGCACGGCAATGTGCAGCGTCATCTTTTCGGCCAGGCGCGTAGTTATGGTTTCGGGCCGAAGCCGCATGACGATCTCGGCAGCGCGCTCGGCTTCATGGATTTCGCGACCGCCGCCAAACTTAGCGGGGCACGCTTTGTCGTGCTGAAAAAGGGCCTGGCGCGGCTTGAGCGCGCGATCGGCCAGTTTATGCTCGACTTGCACACCAACGAGCACGGTTACACCGAGGTCAATCCACCGCTCTTGGTGCGCGATGACGTGATGTTCGGCACCGGGCAATTGCCAAAATTCGAAGACGACCAATTTTGGGCAGTCAAAGGGGAGTCGCTCGCTGCTGTGAATGAAAGTGAGGTTGCTGATGCCGACCGCCTCGAGTTGCAGATGGCTTACCTGGGACGCCTTGGCAGACAAAGGAGCGAACGTCTCGGTCTCATTCCCACCGCCGAAGTTCCCCTGACTAACCTGGTCCGCGAATCCATCGTCGATGAGAAAGAATTGCCGATGCGGCTGACGGCGCTGACGCCGTGTTTCCGCGCCGAGGCGGGCGCCGCCGGCCGCGATACCCGCGGCATGATCCGTCAGCATCAATTTACAAAAGTCGAGCTGGTCTCGATCACGACGCCCGAGACCAGCCGCGACGAGCACGAACGGATGCTGGCTTGCGCCGAGGAAGTGTTGCGGCAGCTCGATCTGCATTACCGGGTGATGACGCTCTGCGCCGGCGACATGGGCTTTGCCGCGCAAAAGACCTACGACATCGAGGTCTGGTTGCCGGGCCAGGGCGAGGGCGGCGCCTATCGCGAGATTTCGAGCTGCTCGGTGTGCGGCGATTTCCAGGCGCGGCGGATGGAGGCGCGCTATCGTGGCCCGGACGGCAAGCCCCGCTTGGTGCACACGCTGAACGGTTCCGGCACCGCGGTCGGCCGCGCGCTGATCGCCGTGATGGAGACCTATCAGCAACAGGACGGTTCGATCGCCGTGCCCGACGTGCTGCAACCCTATATGGGCGGTTTGCAGGTGATCGAGCACGAAAAATAGTTTTGTCGCAATTTTTCTGCCGTTGCAATCAGCCTTTGATGTTGCGAAGGCGGGCCGCGCCGCTATCCTCGTCCTTCGAAAGCTCCTCAGAACACACGTACCGATGGCCCTGCATCGCGACATCTATTGGGTGGGCAGACAATGGGCCGTCACCGGCGCCGGCATTCAGGCGGTCGATCAAAAGCGCAGGCAGGCCTTCGACATCGAGATTGCGGGAATATGGGACGACGGCCTTGCCGAGCGGCTGCGCGCGCATGCCTGGTTCAATGGCGAGGATTTCGACAACGCGCTGTCGATCGCGCGCTCGCGCTTCCCCGCGCCGCCGCGCAAACCGCTGCCTCTGGTCGAGAGTGTGTTGGAATTGATCCAGCCTGCTCCGGTGGAGCTACCGAAGCCGGTGGCCCCACCGCCCGCTAGCATGCCGCCGCCCCGCAAAGTCGAGCCCGTGGCGCCGCCACAACCAGCGCTGCCAATACCGCAATTGCGCGTCGAGGGCTCGCTGGCGCGATTTCTGCCGCAATGGCGCATCCGGCGCTAGCAACTCATCAGTTCTGCGGCGAAGAGCTCGAGGAGCCGGGGAATTGATAGGTTCGATAATAACCGGAGAGTCCCGCTGGACCGCTCTCGTAAAGACCCTGCGATCGCCGTCGCGCCGGCACGCAGCCGGCATGGGTGCGAATCATGCCGCGGCCGCAATGGGGCCGACGCTCCACGCCCTCGGACGCCAATTTGGGCGGCGCGGGTCTGGTTTTCTCTTCGGGTTCGGCGTTGCCCGATTTCGCCACAGCTGAGGTGCACTTGCCGTCCTTCAACTCGGCGATCGAGCAACGCTGCGGAACGCATTTGCCGTTGACATATTCCAGCGCGTATTCTTCGCCTGACATGATGACGCGACGGTTGCACAGGCAGGTGCCCGAGACGGTCAATTCACCACCGAGACAATTCTCGGCATCGGTTCTGATACAAGCGCCACCGGCCGCCGCATTGTCGCCGGCCGGCTTGAGCCTGAAACCGGGCGGGCAGCTACATGCGCCGCCGCTCAATTGGCCGCCGTCGCACACGATGTTGACGGCGGGCTTCGGCGCTTGCGGGACGGGCGGGATGACATTGGCAACACAGCTTCCGTTTGCATCATCGAGATGCGTGTCGGCAGGGCACACGCATTCGCCGCCGGGGTCTTTGGTACCGCCGATGCAGGGACCTGACAGCGACGGTGATCGCGTCGGCGCCGACGTTCCCTTCGGAACGCAGCGGCCGTCCCGCATTTCCTGCCAGGGAAAACAATCGCTATCGCTCTGCGCCATCGCCGGCGCTGAAATCAAAAAAAGCGAACAAATTGAAATTGCGGCTGCGGCAAAAAAACGGGTCATCATCAAACCCTTCGCCATCCCCAAATCCGACCAACAAAATAGTCTCATCGAAAGCGGTTCCACAATAGAGGCAAAAGCCGGCAGTCGTTAGCAATTGGTCGGCAAAAGCCGCGCTTTTTTGGCCGATTTCGCCGGGTTTGCCACATCCGTGATCAACGGATAAGACGGCGCCATGATACTTCAAGGAATCGCCCGAAAAGGTAATTAATAAGGGATGCGAATTCTCTGCACCAATGATGACGGCATCCACGCGCCCGGCCTGAAAGTGGTCGAGGAGATTGCGCGCGCGCTGTCGGATGACGTCTGGATCGTGGCGCCGGAGCTCGACCAGTCCGGCGTTTCGCATTCGCTGTCGCTGAACGATCCGTTGCGTTTGCGCGAAATCGGCCCGCGGCACTTTGCCGTGCGTGGCACGCCGACCGATTGCATCATCATGGGCGCCCGCCACATCCTGGGCAAGAAGCTGCCGGACCTCGTATTGTCGGGCGTCAACAAGGGCCGCAACGTCGCCGAGGACGTGGTCTATTCCGGCACCATCGCGGGCGCGCTGGAGGGCACGATCCTAGGCTTGCCGTCATTCGCGCTGTCGCAGGAATTTTCCATGGAGACGCGCGACAAGCCGCTGTGGGACACGGCGCTGAAATTCGGACCGCAGATCGTGCGCAGGGTGATCGACGCCGGCGTGCCGAAAAGCACTGTCATCAACGTCAACTTTCCTGCCTGCGCGCCCGACGATGTCAAGGGCGTGCGCGTGACGCGGCAGGGCACGCGCAATCTCGGCTTTCTCAAGGTCGACCAGCGCCGCGACGGCCGCGGCAATCCCTACTTCTGGATCGGGTTCGAGCGTGCCGCGATGATGGATACCCCGGCCGAGGGCACTGATCTCGCGGCGCTCGCCGCGCACTATGTCTCGGTCACGCCGCTCCGGCTCGACCGCACCGACGAAGCCTTCTCGGAAGCGCTGACGCAAACGCTGAAATGACGCGCGTTGCTAGACCGACGCGTCCTTGAGCGCCATGTCGATCACCTTGCCGAGGGTTTCGAGCTGAAACGGCTTTTGCAGGGCAGGGCGGTCGCGGTATTCCTCCGGCAAGCCCGACGAGCCGTAGCCGGTCGCGAAGATGAAGGGCCGGTTGCGGGCCTTGATCAGGTCGGCCACCGGCGAGATCACCTTGCCGTTGACGTTGACGTCGAGGATGGCGAGGTCGAAATCGGTCGATTGCACCAGCCGGATCGCTTCGCCGATCTCGCCGGCTTCGGCCGCGACGTGGTAGCCAAGCTCTTCCAGCATATCCGCGACCATCATCCTGATCATCACCTCGTCCTCGACGAGGAACACAGAACCGGCGCGCGGCCGTGTCGCAGTCATTAGCTCAGTCCCTTGCCCATACCCCAAGGTTCGCAAATAACCTCATCCGGTGCAATGTTAACGTGGGCGCAGCGCGCCGGTGACTTTCATTTTACACTGATTTGCGGCTCGCGAGCAGATTGATTGCGGGAGAATTCAACGCCAAGGTGCGCCGTGGGGTTCCGCCGCGGGAACGGGATCAATATGTCAGCACACATTGCATCAAACTTTGTCGGTTAGGCTCCGTTAGGCTGAGGGATGAACGAGATCGAGATGGCCTTGAAGCAAGCGCCTCCGGAAAAGATGATGTTTCAGCTCACCCTGCGGCGGCGCGGGATCAGCGATCGGGCGGTGCTGCGCACCATGGAGGAAATTCCGCGCGAGGCCTTTGTCGAGGAGGGCGATCGTGCCGATGCCTACCGCGACAGCGCGCTCGGCATTGCCTGCGGGCAAACCATCAGCCAGCCCTTCGTCGTGGCCTACATGACCGAGCAGTTGCAGCTCCAGAAGCAGCACCGGGTGCTCGAGATCGGCACCGGCTCCGGATACCAGGCCGCGATCCTGTCGCGGCTTGCCGGCCAGGTGCTGACGATCGAGCGTTTCCGCACCCTGGCGGACACCGCCCGGGCCCGGCTGGAGCGGCTCGGCTGCGACAATGTCGAGGTGATGTTCGGGGACGGCTTCGACATCCCGCCCGGCGCCGGCCAGTTCGACCGCATCATCGTCACCGCCGCCATGGAGCAGATCCCGGACAGCCTGATCGAGCGGCTCGAGCCCGGCGGCATCCTGATCGCGCCGGTCGGGCCGCACCACGGCACCCAGACCCTCCTGCGGCTGGCCAAGACCGGCGCCGGGATCGAGCGCAAGGAGCTCGTGGACGTGCGATTTGTGCCAGCACTTCCGGGTGTTGCCCGCGAACTCTGAACTTGCGGATGAGCTACCCGGAAAACTCCGGATTAGCTTTCCGTCCAATGCCTTATTCGGGGGGTTAAGCGGTTATTTACTGGGGCCGTGTTTACTCAAAATCGTAGTTTGTTGCGTACGAGTGAGTAACCATGTCCGGTATTGTCGAGTTGCTTTGCTCGCGCCGCGTACCGCATGTCGCGGCGCTGGCGCTGATTTCATTTGGCTTTGCCGGTTGCAGTGCCGACATGTCGAGCCGGGTCTCGCAAGATTACTTTTCCAATCCCTTTGCCTCGCAGCCGGAAGCCACAGGATCAGTACCGGCTCCCGCCGTCGAACGGCGCGAACTGCCGCAATATGCCCGCCCGCAAGCGGCCCTGTCGCCCGCGGTCTCGTCACCCAAGTCCTATCCGGTCGCAAGTCCGGGCGTGTCCGGCGGAGGGCGCGGGATCGCCTCCTATGCGCCGCCGCCGGCCCAGCCGCAGCTCGAGACCACCGCCAGCGTGCCGCCGCGCTCGGTCGCGGCCACCCGGGCGCCAAGTCATGGCACCACCACCACGATCATCGTCGGCACCAGCGATACGCTGGAAGTGCTGGCGCGCCGTTACAACGTAGCGCCGGCCGCGATCCTGGCCGCCAATGGCTATAAGGGGCCGCGCACCCTGTCGCCGGGCCAGCAGCTCATCATTCCGCATCCGGCCACCGCTATCGCGGCAGCGCCCGCAACGGTCGCGCCGGCGAGCAAGCCTGCCGCTGTGGTCGCCGGCGCGCCGAGCATTCACGTCGTCAATCCCGGCGATACGCTCGCCGGCGTCGCGCGCCATAACCACATGTCGGTGGCTGAGCTTGCCAGGGCCAACAACCTTGACCCATCGGCGAAACTCAGGCTCGGCACCAAATTGACCGTGCCCGGCGGCAGGACGGCGGCGGCAGCGCCGGCTGCGCCCGCGCCAACTGCGATCCAGCCGATCGCCGCCACGACTGCGCCCGCCACCAGGATGGCTGCTCAAACCGTTCCTGCTCAAAGCGCACGCCTTGCGCAGGCGACGCCAACACCCGATGAGCCGGCCGTCGAGCCGCCGGTCAAGGCGAGCGAAGCCACCGGCGCGCTGCCGACCTTCCGCTGGCCGGTGCGCGGCAAGGTGATCACGACCTACGGCGCCAAGACCAACGGCAAGTCCAATGACGGCATCAACCTCGCGGTGCCCGAAGGCACGCCGATCAAGGCGGCCGAGGACGGCGTCGTTGCCTATTCCGGCAATGAATTGAAGGGTTATGGCAATCTGATCCTGGTTCGGCACGCCAACGGTTACGTCACCGCATATGCCCATGCGAGTGAACTGCTGGTGAAGCGTGGCGATACCATCAAGCGCGGCCAGGTCATTGCCAAATCGGGTCAGTCGGGCGAGGTGGGGTCGCCGCAGCTCCACTTCGAGATCCGCAAAGGATCGCTGCCGGTTGACCCGCTTCAATTCTTGAACGGGGCGTGAGGCCCTGCGAGCCTGCGGCGCCCGTCGCATCCACACTCATGACCGTCATCGCCCGGGTTCACCGGGCGATCCGGTGCTGGTGATTGAACGGTGAAGCCGCGGCCTACTGCCCGCCTGCGCGGGGGATGACAGAGCAACGGGGCTACTTCCCGCTTAACCTCACCCCGAGCCGTCCCGCCAATTCCTGCGTGAACTGCCAGGCGACGCGGCCCGAGCGTGAGCCGCGCGTGGTCGACCATTCCAAGGCCTCGCGTTCCAGCTCGTCTTCGGCGAGCTTGATGCCGAAATGGCCGCAATAGCCTTTCACCATGGAAAGATATTCGTCCTGGCTGCAACGGTGGAAGCCGAGCCACAATCCGAAGCGATCGGACAGCGAGACCTTTTCCTCGACCGCCTCGCCGGGGTTGATCGCGGTCGAACGCTCGTTCTCGATCATCTCGCGCGCCAAGAGATGCCGGCGGTTGGAGGTGGCGTAGAGGATGACATTGTCGGGCCGGCCTTCGATGCCGCCTTCCAGCACCGCCTTCAGCGACTTGTAGGAGGCGTCGTTGCCATCGAACGACAAGTCGTCGCAAAACACGATGAAGCGGAATTCGGAAGGGCGCAGCAGGTCCATCAGCGCCGGCAGGCTTTCGATATCCTCGCGATGTATCTCGATCAGCTTGAGACGGTCGGCGGGTTTGCGCTTGGCGTTGATGTCGGCATGCGCAGCCTTCACCAGCGAGGATTTGCCCATGCCGCGCGCGCCCCACAACAGCGCGTTGTTGGCGGGAAGCCCGTCGGCAAAGCGTTCGGTGTTTTCGATCAGGATGTCGCGCATCCGGTCGATGCCCTTGAGCAGGCCGAGCGCGACGCGGCTGACGCGCGGCACAGGGCTCAGCCGTCCATCCGGATGCCAGACAAAGGCGTCGGCGTGGCCGAACGATTCTGGCGCGAGACCGGCGGGCGCGGCCGCCGATAGGTGCAGTGCAATCGCCTCCAGTGCCTGCGCGATCCGCTCGGGGGTCGCATCATCGGATGCCGCCGTGGGGCGTTTTGCCGCGACTTTCTGGAGCTTGTGCACCGCGGCCCGTGCGGGCTCGCGAGACGCGGTTTTGCGGGGTTTTTTGGACATTTGAGAAGTTCCTGACCGCGCAGCCATATCGGGCCTGCGAGAGGCCTGCAAGGGTCCCGCAAGCCATGCAAATGAGGGGTTGGGCGGCGTTGCAATTGGGACCGCGGCCGCTATAGTCCGCGCGAATTTGACCGGACCGGCAACAGCCATCGGGCGTTGCCCGGTCCATTCCCGTTTCACGAGGATTGTCCGAATGCTGATTACCCCTGCGTTTGCCCAGGCCGCGGGTGGCGGCGACACCAACAGCATGTTGATGTCGCTTTTGCCGTTCGCGCTGATCTTCGTGATCATGTATTTCCTGATTCTGCGGCCGCAGCAGAAGAAGGTGAAGGATCACGCCGAGCTCGTGAAGAACATTCGCCGCGGCGACACCGTGGTCACCTCCGGCGGCCTGGTCGGCAAGGTGACGAAAGTCGTCGACGACGATCAGATCGAATTCGAAATCTCCGACGGCGTCCGGGTGCGGCAGATGCGGCAGATGATCTCCGGCGTGCGCGCCAAGGGCGAGCCTGCGAAGGAAGTCGCCAAGGACGAGACGTCCGCGAGCTGATTTTTCATTTTACGCTGTTCCGCGCCGCATTCTGACGGGTCTCTTCGATGTTGTATTTTACGCGGTGGAAGGCGCTCGGCATCATCCTGACGGCGCTCGTGGTGTGCCTTTGCGCCGTTCCGAATTTCTTCCCCGAAGCCAAGGTCAAGACATGGCCGGCATGGGCGCAGCGCCGCCTCGTGCTCGGCCTCGATTTGCAAGGCGGCTCGTATTTGCTGCTCGAGGTTGATTCCAACTACGTCAAGAAAGAGAAGCTCGACCAGATCCGCGATGACGTACGCCGCGCGCTGCGCGACGCCAAGATCGGCTACACCGGGCTTGCCACCCGTCCCGACAGCGTCGAGGTCCGTGTCAAGGAGAGCGATCTGACAAACGCGCTCGGCAAGTTGCGCGAGCTGTCGCAGCCGCTGGGCGGCCTACTCGGATCGAACGGCCAGCGCTCGCTCGAGGTCAGCGACGCCGGCGGCGGGCTGATCCGCCTGAGCGTGCCGCAGACCGCGATCACCGAGCGCATCCGCCAGACCATCGAACAATCGATTCAGATCGTTGAGCGGCGCGTCAACGAGCTCGGCACCGTCGAGCCGTTGATCCAGCGCCAGGGCACCGACCGCATCCTGGTGCAGGTGCCGGGCCTGCAGGACCCGACCCAGCTCAAGACCATCCTGGGCAAGACCGCCAAGATGGAATTTCGCATGGTCGACACCACCGTGCCGCCGGACCAGGCGCAGGCCGGCAAGGTGCCGCCCGACTCCGACGTGCTGATGAGTTCGACCGCGCCGAAGGTGCCCTACGTCATCAAGAAGCAGGTGCTGGTTTCGGGCGGCGATTTGACCGACGCGCAGCCGGGCTTCGACCAGCGCTCAGGCGAGCCGATCGTCAGCTTCCGCTTCAATTCCTCGGGCTCCCGCAAATTCGCGCAGGCGACGTCAGAGAATGTCGGGCAGCCCTTCGCGATCGTGCTCGACAATGAAGTGATTTCCGCGCCCGTGATCCGCGAACCGATCACCGCCGGCGCCGGGCAGATTTCGGGCAGTTTCACCGTACAGTCCGCCAACGATCTCGCGATCCTGTTGCGCGCCGGCGCGCTGCCGGCGCCGCTGACGATCATCGAGGAGCGCACCGTCGGTCCGGGGCTAGGCCAGGATTCGATCGAAAAGGGCGAACTCGCCGCCTATGTCGGCTCGATCATGGTGATCGTGTTCATGCTGGTGACCTACCGCCTGTTCGGCGTGTTCGCCAACATCGCGGTCGCCATCAACGTCGCCATGATCTTCGGCCTGCTGTCGCTGTTGAACGCGACGCTGACCTTGCCCGGCATTGCCGGCATCGTGCTGACGGTCGGCATCGCGGTCGACTCCAACGTCTTGATCTATGAGCGCATCCGCGAGGAATTGCGCGGCGGCCGCAACGCGATCTCGGCGATCGATGCCGGCTTCAAGCGCGCGCTTGCGACCATCCTCGATTCCAACATCACGACCTTCATCGCCGCCGCCGTGCTGTTCTATATCGGCACCGGACCGGTGCGCGGCTTCGCCGTGACGCTCGGCATCGGCATCATCACCACGGTTTTCACCGCCTTTACCCTGACCCGCCTGATCGTGGCGTGGTGGGTGCGGTGGAAGCGGCCGCAAAGCGTGCCGATCTAGGGACAAGACTTGTGACACATTTCGTTCTCATTGCGCTTGGCATCCTGATTGCCGTGCTGACGGTGGTCAGCGTGCTTGGCGTCTTCCCGTCGCTGCGCATCGTCCCCGACGACACCCATTTCGATTTCACGCAGTTTCGCCGCATCTCCTTCCCGATTTCGGCGACGCTGTCGATCATTGCGATCACGCTGTTCTTCACCCACGGCTTGAATTTCGGCATCGACTTCAAGGGCGGCACGCTCTTGGAAATCCGGGACAAGTCGGGGCAGGCCGATATCGCGGCGATGCGCGCGAAGCTCAGCACGCTTGGTCTCGGCGATATCCAGCTTCAGCAATTCGGCGGACCGGACGAGGCGCTGATCCGGGTCGCCGAGCAGCCGGGCGGCGACGCGGCGCAGCAGGAAGCGGTGGCGAAGGTTCGCGGCGCGCTGGGCGACGCCGTCGACTACCGCCGCGTCGAGGTGGTCGGACCGCGCGTTTCCGGCGAGCTTCTGGCCTACGGCATGCTCGGGCTGATGCTCGCGATCTTCGCGATCCTGATCTATCTCTGGTTCCGGTTCGAATGGCAGTTCGCGCTCGGCGCCATGATCGCCAACGTCCACGACATCGTGCTGACCATCGGATTCATGTCGATTTCGCAAGTCGATTTCGACCTCACCAGTATCGCGGCGCTGTTGACGATCCTCGGCTACTCGCTGAACGACACGGTCGTGATCTATGACCGTATCCGGGAAATGCTGCGGCGTTACAAGAAAATGCCGATGCCGCAATTGCTCAACGAATCCATCAATTCGACACTGTCGCGATCGATCGTCACGCACCTCACCGTGTCGCTCGCGCTATTGGCGCTGTTGCTGTTCGGCGGCCCGGCGATCCACAGCTTCACCGCGGTGATGATGTTCGGCGTGGTGCTGGTCGGCACCTACACTTCGATCTTCATCGCGGCGCCGATCCTGATCTATCTCGGCGTCGGCACCCACCGCGACGCGCCGGATAAGCCAGCGAAGAAATAGGGCATGATCCCGCATAGGGGAAACCGATGCCCAAGCAGACAGACGCTCCGCATCTTCCGAGGTCGGCCCCGATCGACGCCTACGGCAAGGGCGGCTTCGTGTTTGCCGGGATGTCGCATCGCGGCTCCTTGCTTTGCCTGCC
>Ga0210408_10001500_pt1 | contig 24376 bp, 19 predicted proteins | sample IncBWH4MmetaG_FD_155471 | JGI IMG/M metagenome (GOLD analysis project Ga0210408, IMG submission 155471) | Forest soil microbial communities from Barre Woods Harvard Forest LTER site, Petersham, Massachusetts, United States - Inc-BW-H-4-M | ecosystem: Environmental > Terrestrial > Soil >...
CGTCCGGTGTCTTTACCGCCGAGGCGAGGACAGGGGACGTCGCACTGACCTCCGGCGCCGCAATTGATGTCAGTGGGGTTGCGAAACAATTTTTCGATCAATACCGTTACGCGCCCGGCGGTCAGGTCAATCTCACGGCTGATCTTGGAAACGTCACTTTCGCCCCGAATATATCGATTAACGTAAGTGGGTTCATGGGCGCTTCCGGGATTCCCGCTGGAGGGGATGCCGGCTCGCTTTCGGTCAGCGCCGGCGCCAACGCGGCCGAGCCTGCGACCGGAATTTTTGTGGATAACGGCCAGCTTTTGGGAAGCGCCGCACCTGGGAATCTTAGCGGCTCGTTTGTGCTGAATGCCGGCTTGATCGCCGATTTCACAGCCCTCAACACCCAGCTTAACTCCGGCGGTTTTGCCCAATCCCGTAACTTCCGAATCCGGACTGGTTCGGTTGTGCTGGCCGATAGCGCCACGGCGCACACGTTTATTCTGTCCGCCGACGCAGGTAATATCGATCTGAAGGGCACGATTAACGCTAGCGGGACCAGCGGCGGCACGATCTTTCTGGCGGCGAGCGGAAACGTCACACTCGAGCCCGGTTCTCTGCTTGACGCTCACGCGACGACGGTCGCTGTCGACGGCTATGGCAAGCCAATCGATGCTGAGAATGAAGCACACGTCGAGATCGATACCGCTTCCGGAACGCTGAACCTCGCAGGCGGAACAATCAACGTGTCCGTTCCCGGCGCAGACGCCGTGTCCGGACAGAGCTTTGGCGGCGACATCCATTTGCGCGCACCTTTGATTGTCAATGGATCGGGAGACAGCCTTCAAGTGTCGTCAATTGGGACCATCATCGGTGCCACCGGTGTGGACCTCGAAGCGTACGAAGCGTTCACACCGGCCAATGGTATCATCGACGCCGCGCTGGTCAGCGCGATCCAGAGCATGTTCTCCGGGTTCAGTGGGGTAGCGCCGGCGATTGCCGGCTTGGCAAAGATACCGGCCGGGCTGGTCCATTTCCGTCCGGGCGTCGAAATCGACTATAGTGGTGATATCGCCGTCGATGTCACAAACGACACAGACCCAAATCAGACCGACGTCAATGGTATTGGAACCGCTGGCTGGGACTTCTCCACGTGGCGCTATAACAACCAGCCAGGCTATCTGACCATTCGCGCCGCTGGAAATCTTACGGTGAACAACTCGCTGAGCGACGGATTTGTGGGGGTCACCTCCTATAATCTTGCCAATCAAACAGCAAGTTATTACTCGACTCAAATGAGGGGTTCATCCTGGGGCTTTACCTTGGTCAGCGGCGCTGCGCTCGGCGCGGCCGATCGCCGGCAAGTCCAGAGCCCCTCTTTATTGGCCGGCCAGGGCAATTTCACGTTGGCCCCTGACAACTACATCCGCACCGGCACCGGTGATATAACTATCGCCGTTGGGGCCAATTTGGCACTGGGTAACCAGCTCTCGACGATTTACACCGCAGGGGTGCCAACCACGCCAATCAACCCTGCGGTCGACTACAACAATCCCGCTTTTGACCCCAACGCTCAGTATGACCCGATTAACAACCCGACGCCGAACCCCATCAATTTCCCGATCGACGGCGGCAATATAGCCATCACCACGCAAGGTGATATTATCGCGGTCCAAACGCCGCAACTCATTACTGATTGGCTCTGGCGGCAGGGCGGATTGAACCCCGCTGTTACGACAAGCTCCAGCACCCAGCCCGCTTTTTATACCCCGGAAGCGTGGGGTCCGATCTTCGGCTTGCGAGCTCCGGTCTACAAGCAAGGCAGAATCCCCGGACAGGCCACGACCGTGGTCGGGGACTATTCTTTTGCGCAGGGGGTCGGCGCGCTCGGCGGCGGCAACATCACTATTAATGCCGGAGGTACGATCACCGACTTGTCAGCCGTCATTCCCAGCAACGGCTACCAAACAGGCACTTCCGGTAGCACTCCGAATGGTTCCAATAATCTGGTGGTCCAGGGTGGAGGCGATCTTTTTATCCGGGCCGGCGGCAATATTGGGGTTGGTGCCGTTGATCTGGACGCCACTGGACGAGCGGAAGGCGGCGGTGGCGGTGGCGTTTTTTACGTCGCCCGCGGCCGTGGCGATATTGCTACCATACGGCTTTCGGCGGGTGCCTCGGGCACGCTCACAGCCGAAATCGCGATGGACGATGCTGTCGTTGCCGTCCGCAGCGGGGACGATCTAAAAATCGCTCCATTCGACCCCCTCGTTGAGGACCAGGTCTTCGCAAATCAAAACAATTTTACCCTCGTTGTCGGTGGGTTTGTGAATTTCAGCAATGTCACGCAGATGCGAAGTTATCAATTCGGCTATACCGCTGGGTCTGAACTCGACGAAACGAGTTTAGCGGGCGATGTGCTGCCCGCCTTTGGGCCTTTCCACCCGGGTGGCCCGGTGCAAGGAAATCCCTCATCGACGAACAGTTTTAACTTCCTGCATCACGAGTGGGGTCTCGGCAGATTTATTGGTTCGGCTTCGACGCCCATCGAATATAATCTTTTTTCACTGACCGGAGATGTTGGAGTTGTCAGTCGAGCTATTACTGGCGCCGTCCAAGTATTGCCACCCACGATGCGGGTGACCGCATTTGACGGAAGTATCTCTACGGGCACGCAATCGGACAATAATGCCGGATATGATTTTCTCGGATCCGATTTTCAATTTCCAGCAGCGCGCGGTACAGCGGACTATCTCGCGTATCAGGATGTTTCTGTGCTGCCGGCACTCAGCGACGCGAATCTCGCGGATTTCCCGACGTTGCTGCAGCCGCAAGCTTTCCATGAAGTTATAAACGAAAAATCCGGAGATTTTCTTACTGGAGTCATCGCTACCTTTCCGGAGCAATATTTTACACTATCAGGATCGACCGCCCTACCGAGCATCGCCCAAACGCACGCGGCGGCCCTGCTCCACGCCGGCGACACCGACCCCGTTCGGATTTATTCTGTGACCGGAAATGTTTCCCATGGCTTCTTAGCCAATGGGTCCGGACCGAACGGAGCTAATCTCTTTGAGATTCCGAAATCGGTTTGGATCAAAGCGGGAAAAGATATTTCACTCTTGCTTAATCAATCCGGGCCGAGCGGCGCCCCGGTGACATACCTGACACAGTGGATCGAGAACCTTGCGCCCGGCGACGTTTCGGTCATTGAGGCCGGCCGCGACGTGAATCTCAACGTTCGAGTCGATGGCCCTGGTATGCTTTACATTCAAGCCGGTCGGAACCTGATTGGCACGAGCCAAATCGTCAGTGAAGGCAACGGCGACGATAACTCTCTTCCGTCTGAGGGCGCGAATATAACGGTCCTGACCGGATTGGGCGGTATCGGCGCCGGGTTCGGTCCCGACTATAGCGGCTTCATCCAAAGCTATTTCGACCCGTCGAACGCTTCAAAAGTTTCGGAAAATTACCTCGACACAGTTGAGACCGCACAGGATCTGACGGCAACGGCCGCCTTGACCTTCCTGGAAAGTCTCCCGCCCGAGCTTCAGGCGACGTATGTCCTGCCGGCTTATTTCAATGAGCTAAAGATGTCAGGACGCGATTTTAACAATCCCAGTGCCCCCGATTTCGGGTCGTACCGCCGCGGCTTTGCGGCGATCAACACTTTGTTCCCGGCCTCCCAGTACCAAGGCAAAATCGATCTCTCACAGCCTTTTCAGGGCCATGGTCCGGATAATCCGAATGACATCAAAGGTAATGATGAAACCAACACCGGGTACATCAGCACGATACGCGGGGGCAACATCCAGCTCCTGGCGCCGGGTGGTCCGATCACTGTCGGGCAGCTAAATGGCTCGGCCGGGCTCAATAGCGGCATCTCAACAGTCCGTGGCGGCAGCATCAGTACTTATTCTGCCGGCAGCGTGGAGGTCAACCAGTCGCGCGTCGCAACTCTAGGGGGAGGATCGATTGTTATCTGGGCGGGGAATACTGACCCGGCCAAAGTCCCAAATCCGCCTCTGGACGAAATTGCAAATATCGATGCGGGCAGAGGCTCCAAGACCGAGCTGGTAGCACCACCGCAAACGTTCCTGATCGATAATTCCACCGGAGTCATTAGCCTCGATCCTGCCGCTGTGGCCACCGGTAACGGCATCGCGACGCTCCCCGCAGTTAAAGGCGCCCCGCCGTCGGACATCGATCTCATCGCTCCTGACGGCACCGTAAACGCCAGTGACGCCGGCATCCGTGTCTCCGGGAACTTCAACGTTGCTGCCCTTCACGTCATCACCAATGGCAACGTCACGGTCGCAGGTACATCTGTCGGCGTCCCAACAGTCGTTGCGCCCAATATCGGCGGCCTGACCGCCGCCTCCAACACCGCCGGAGCATCGTCCAACGCGGCGGATCAGGTAGCGAACCAAGCCGCTGCGCAGACACAGCAACAGGAGCTACCGTCTCTTATTACGGTCGAGGTACTTGGGTACGGCGGAGGAGGGTAGGGGAACGTGTCGGCGTATGGGCGTGTCGGCGTAGGCGAAGCGTCTCGCTTTGCTTCTGGAGAGAGCGAAAGAAGCAGAAGGAGAAGGGCTCGCACAGAGGGCACGGAGGTCACGGAGTTTTTGGTGGGTACGGCACATTATTTTGCTGTCCTGTAATCGCTATAACACGGCCTAGAACTGGCTTCAAACAAGAGCCGGAGCCTGAACGGAAGAAAGAAAAAATAATTTGAACAGAAGGTAGCAAAGGAAGCAAAGGGTATGGGTGCGGAGTAGGAGTGGGCCAATGTTCGAGCTCAGTCGCGATCTGAGCAGCCTAGAGAGCAGGTCGGCTCAATGGGAGTCCGGACCAGCTGAATAATCACGCTCGCGAAACCACTTTATCGAATGATCATTTCTGAAACCCAATCCTAATCTGTCTTTGCTACCTTTGCTTCCTTCTGTTCAAATTTTCTCTTCCGTCCTTCTGTGTCACACGAAATTAACATTGGGATACTGGAGGAACTGCGCCGGCGGTGATAAAGGTTGCCGTTGGTATGCATCCGGATCCCTGCTACGTCGTCTACACGCCCTTGCATTTCCGGGTTATTCTTTTTGTGGGTCTCGGGATCGTCTCGCTCGGGATATCCTTTACGGCTGTTGCCGGCGGCTCGCGAAAGGGATCTGTGTTCATGAACGCGGCGGCAACGCAGCAAGCTCAGATCGCGGCGATCGGCCTACAAGCGCAGAATGCGCAAAACGCAGCACGAAATCTTGGTCAGACTGGGATCTCAGTGCTCAAAGGCAACAATGGGGTAACTTTCATTCGGCTTAAGGATCCTGCTGCGGTGCCGAGCAACGTCCTTCGCTCATTCCAGACGGACGGCAAAGTTTACGCGATTAACCGCAATGGCATCATCTTCGATGGACCGCATCAGGTGAATACCGGCGCACTGGCAGCCGCAGCGATGGATGCCACAAGCAACTCGAGGACCAAACTCGAAGAACAAAAACGCGCTAAGCCGGCCCATCCGGATGTACCGTCGATCATTACAACTGAGATCGTCGGGTACGGTAAGTGATCACACAGAGGTCATAAAGGTCAGAGAAGGTCACGAAGGATTTATCCTCCAAGTGCCGCGAACCTTCGCCCGTAATAGTGCAAAGATGTGAAGAGTTCTCAGCCTGAACGAAAGCCTTTGTGACCTTCGTGACCTTTGTGTGACACGATTGATTTCCTGGGCGGGATGGCTAAGAATAGAACTATTGCCGCGGGAGCCGCGGTTGATCTCGCTGCGGGAAACAACTGAATTGATTGAGTCGTATGAGAAAGAATTACTACCTCATTCTTCGATTGGCGCCCGACGCGACAATGGACCAGATCCGATCAGCGTTTCGGCGTCGTGCGCTTGAACTTCATCCCGATCTGTCGGGCGCTGAGAGTGACCAATTCATCGAACTGCAAGAGGCTTACGACGTGCTAAGCGATCCGGCGCGGCGCGCAATTTACGATCGTGAAACGGAAGAAATTCCGATTCGGCGCATGCCAGCACGGCCCGCGGAAACCGTGATCGCGCGAAGGCATCGAGCCGAACCGCTTACCACGGCCCGACCGGCGGCCGGTTTCGAAGAGAAGTCGCTGTTCCGGTCATTCGAATCGTTTTCTCCGTCCCTGGATGAGATTTTTGAACGGCTGTGGAGCAACTTCGATCTCCTGACTCGTCCGAAAGCGGAGCGGCTGGAAAGCCTGAATGTCGAAGTGCCTCTGTCTCCGCGACAGGCGTTTGCGGGCGGCGATGTTCGAATTCTGGTTCCGGCGCGACTGGTCTGTCCGGCGTGCGGTGGACATGGAAGTGTTGGACCCTACGAATGTTCGCACTGCGAAGGGCATGGAGCAGTAACAGGCGAATATCCGGTCACGGTGGGTTATCCCGCCGGATTGCAACAGGACTATATCGTGCGGTTGTCCCTCGATCGTTTCGGCATTCAAAATTTTTATCTCACCGTCCGGTTCCGTCCGACGGAAGCGCTCTGGTAGAGCGGCTTAGATCGCCGTTCGTGACGACGTAAGCGAAAGCTCCAGCTTTTGCCTCTTCGCCATGACAGACGTCAAAAGCTGGAGCCTTCGCTCACTGCCCCTTCGCGTCTCACCATTCTTGAATTCTTGAACTCTTGGCTTCTTGACTCCTTGATTTCGTCCACATCGTAACATGAGTTCAGCCAATCCCGAGTCTATGTTCTCACAAATGACACGGAAAACGATCCAAGTCTTATTCTCGTCGTTCTGTCCGCTGCTTCTTCTTTCAATGCTCTGGATATTTCTTGGCGACGGCGATGAGTCCAACCTGGGGCGTGCCAAGGCCGCGGCGAAACGGGGCGATGCGGCCGCGGAATATTTTCTGGGTCGAGCTTATTTCCAGGGAAAGGATGTCGCGCAGGATTACAGCAAGGCAGCGGAGTTATTTCGTAAGGCAGCGGAGCAGGGGAATGCGCAGGCGCAGAACGATCTCGGCGCCATGTTTGAGAACGGTTTGGGAGTCGAACGCGATCTGGCTGAAGCGGTGAATTGGTTCACCAGATCCGCAGAACAGGGGGATGCGAACGGCCAGTTCAATTTAGGTCGCATGTACGCCATGGGTTCAGGAGTGGACCTAGACCTGGTTAAAGCCTATCAGTGGCTGAGCCTCAGTGGAGCTCAAGGCGAATCCGCAGCGAGAACGCTCCTGGCTGTAACTGAACCAGCCATGACCCATCGCGAGGTCGCAGAAGGCCAACGGCTAGTCGCGGAATACCAGTCAAGAGTCCGGAAGATCGCGGAGGCGAATTAGTGGCTAGTGGCTAGACCGAACTCAAGGCTCAAGGAGTCAGGGACCCCTCTCGCGCATGAGCCAGATAGACTTTTGCAGGGCTAAAATCCGGCTTCAATCGTAAGGTCTCGTGGAACTGGATGATCGCTTCGTCCAGTTGTCCGTTTTGAAAGAGAGCCACACCAAGGTTGTAGCGGATTGCGAAAGAGTTAGGATCGAGTTGCGAGGCCTTTTGGTATTGGGCAATGGCCTCGTGCAGTTGCCTCTTTTTAAAGAGGGCATTCCCGAGGTTGGCGTGGGTTACGAGAGAGTTGGGATCGATTTCCAAGGCCTTTTGGTATTGGGCAACAGCCTCATCCAACTGCCCTTTTTGAAACAGAGTCAGACCAAGGTTGCTGCGGGCTTCCACATAGTTAGGGTTAATTTCCAAAGATTTTTGGAAATGCATAAACGCTTCGTCCCGTTGCTCCTTTCTTAAGAAGGCGAGCCCGAGATTATTGTGGCCTAGCCAGCTATTCGGATTCTTGGCCAGCGTATCGGTCCAGAGTGTTTCTTCGCTTGCATAATTCCAAGTCCGTTGCCAACTCGCCATCCCGAGGATCAGTAGCAGTCCAGCGCAAAGGGTCAATTGCAGCAATGGTTTCTTCGGAATAATTAAATCCGAATATCGGGCCAACCCAGTTCCCACCAGCGCCAGCGGTCCGATGCTGGCCAGATATTGGAAATGATCAAAGACCAAGGAAAAACGAAATATATAATTGTCGATCAATCCCAGTGCTGGCAGCAAGGCCGCCATGAAATAGGCGAATGCAAAAAACCAGGCCCGAGACCAAAGCTCGCGTTTAAGCCAGAAAATAGATAAAATGACGATTACAGCCAACAACGGCAAATAGGAAACCCACTGCGTGGCATCGATCCGCCAGCGCGGATAAATGGTGATCAATGGATGCGGCCAGAGCAGTTTGCCGAGATAAAACCAGAGCGCGTCACCCGCTGTCGCCAGGCGCTCCGGCCAGGTCCGCACCCACTGTGGATCAGTGACCGTCGCCAGTTGCAACCCTTGGGTCCATATCGATAAGGCACTGGCAGCAATGGACATTAGAAAGATCGGGGCCACTCTCGCCAGATTGCGCCAATACCATCGGCGCTCCATCCACCAGGCGCACAAGCAAAGAACAACCGGCAGAATCACCGTGGAAGACTTGCTGGCCATCGCCAGAGCAACGAAAAGCAAGGTTAACGCATAGTTCCAACCAACTCCGGTTCTTCGATCGAGTTCTTTTGCTCTTAGCCACCTAACAAAGAAAAGAATCGATAGCAGGAAGAACAAACTCGATTCCGTGTTCTTCATCTCGGTTATCCACGCCACCGATTCGACCGCCACCGGGTGAAGTGCCCAGAGCGCCGCACCCAGCCATGCGCCTTGCACACGCAAGCCACGCAAAACCCGCCACAGCAATACCGCACTAGCTCCGTGCAGCAAAACATTCACAAGGTGGTAGGGCAGCGGCCCCAGCCCCCACAGCGCGTGTTCCACCCAAAAAGTGGTGAGTGTCAAAGGACAAATATCGGCGGCACTCGTAGTCCAGATTTCTTTCAACCCGAGAGGCCCGACAGTGCAGTGATTAACTGTTAAAACTCTATCGTCATCCCACACAAACCCTGCCTGCCAGACCGGCGTATAGGTCAGAATGACAAACAGGATCAGGATCAGCCCCGAAAACCAATCGTGACGGAACCAGGATGGCGCCCGTTGCACGCTCACGCTTGTTGTGGTGATTCTGGTAGAAACCCCACCGCTCCCCACCTGCTTATTCTTGGATCGTTTTGCCATAGGGTTTCGTAGGCGACCACACTCCAAATCTTTGCTTCCTTTGCTACCCTCTGTTCACGCCCATACGCTCCACTCAGACCCAACTTAAGGACTAAAGGACCTCTGACGCACCAAAGCCTGCGCCCTAGCCAAATAGTCTTGTGCGGGGCTAAAACCGGGTTTCAACCGCAAGACCTCCAGGAATTGGGTAATTGCCTCGTCGAGTTGTCTCTTTTTGAAAAAAATCAGACCAAGGTTGTAGTGGGTTTCCAAAGAGTTGGGGTTAATTTCCAAGGCCTTCCGGTATTGGGCAACAGCTTCGTCCAGTTCCCCATTTTTAAGGAGAGCTACGCCAAGGTTGTAATGGGTTGTTAGAGAGTTGGGAGCGATTTCCGACGCCTTTTTGAAGTGAGCAACGGCCTCATCCATCTGACCTTCCTGTAAGAGAGCCAGACCAAGGTTGCTGTGGGCTTCCAGATAGTTTGGGTTGATTTCCACAGCACTTTGGAAGTCCTCAAGCGCTTTGTCTACTTGCCCCTTTTGTAAAAAAACGATGCCGAGATTATACTGGCCCACCCAGCAATTCGGATTCTTGGCCAGAGTGTCGGTCCAGAGTGTCTCTTGGCTTTCATAAACCCCTGTCCGTTGCCAACTCGCCATCCCGAGGAACAGCAGCAGTCCGGCACAAAGGCCCGATTGCAGCAATGGTCTCTTCGGAATAACAATATCAGAAAACCGGGCCAACCCCGCTCCCGCCAGCGCCAACGGTCCCATGCTGGCCAGATACTGGAGATGATCAAAGATCAAGGAAAAACTAAATATAAAATTGTCGATCAAACCCAGTGCTGGCAGCAAGGCCGCCATGAAATAGGCGAATGCAAAAAACCAGGCCCGAGACCAAAGCTCGCGTTTGAACCAGAAAATAGATAAAATGACGATTACAGCCAACAGCGGCAAATACGAAACCCACTGTCCGGCATCGATCTGCCAGCGCGGATAAATGGTAATCAATGGATGCGGCCAGAGCAGTTTGCCGAGATAAAACCAGACCGCGCTACCGGCTGTCGCCAGGCGCTCCGGCCAAGTCCGCACCCACTGTGGATCAGTGACCGTCGCCAGTTGCAATCCTTGGGTCCATATCGATAAGGCACTGGCAGCGATGGACATTAGAAAGATGGGGGCTACTCTCGCCAGATTGCGCCAATACCATCGGTGCTCCATCCACCAGGCGCACAAGCAAAGAACAACCGGCAGAATTACTGCGGAAGACTTGCTGGCCATCGCCAGAGCAGAGAAAAGCAAGGTTAACGCATAGTTCCAACTACCTCCGCTTCTTCGGTCGAGTCCTTTTGCTCTTAGCCACCTAACAAAGAAAAGAATCGATAGCAGGAAGAACAAACCCGATTCCGTGTTCTTCATCTCGGTTATCCACGCCACCGATTCGACCGCCACCGGGTGAAGTGCCCAGAGCGCCGCACCCAGCCATGCGCCTGCACGCGCAAGGCACGCAAAACCCGCCACAGCAATGCCGCACTAGCTCCGTGCAACAAAAGATTCACGAGGTGGTAGGGCAGCGGCCCCAGCCCCCACAGCGCGTGTTCTATCCAAAAAGTGGTGAGCGTCAAAGGACAAATATCGGCGGCGCTCGTGGTCCAGATTTCTTTCAAACCGAGTGGCCCGACAATGCAGGGATTAGCCGTTAAAACGACACTATCATCCCAAATAAATCCCGCCTGCCAGACCGGCATATAGGCCAGTATAACGGCTAGCATCAGCATCAGCCCCCAAAGCCAATCGTGACGGAACCAGGATGGCGCCCGTTGAACGCCCACGTTTGTTGTAGTGACATTCTTAAGGACCCCGCCGCTCGCAACCTGCTTCTTCTTGGATCGTTTTGCCATAGGGGTTCGTAGGCGATCACAATGACGCTAAATATACGGTGAAACAAGACCGCAAATTATTGCGCGATTGTAACATGAACACTGAAAGTCGTCAGCTATCATCTCCAGGATGATTCCTTCTCGTCTTCTTTCATTCACATATTTCGCTGTACTCTGCGCTCAGACCTCTCTCTCCGTTTGCCGCGCAGATGATCTTAATATCGAGATGCTGAGGAAATCAGCGGATCAGGGTGATGCTGAAGCGCAAATCTCACTTGCAGGCGCTTATTTCAAGGGGCAAGGCGTGCCGCAGGATAATCAACGGGCTGCAGCATGGCTTCGCCAAGCGGCGGAACAGGGAAACCCTAAGGCTCAATATAATCTTGGCCTATTTTATAAACGCGGCCTCGGTTTGCGGCAAGATGTGGCCGAAGCCGTGAAATGGTATCGCAAATCTGCCGAACAGGACTTTGCTGAGGCCGACCTACAACTCGGGCAGCTCTATTATAGTGGAGACGTTGGAATAGATAAAAACTATCCGGAAGCCGCAAAGTGGCTCACCAAAGCTGCCGAACATGGAAAGCTCTGGGCGCAAAACACGCTTGGCGTGATGTATGAGGAAGGCTACGGAGTCGACAAGGATCCAAAACAGGCATTTAACTGGTTTCAGAGGGCCGCGGAACGAGGCGACGCAAAAGCACAGAGCAATCTCGGTCGTTTGTACGCTGAGGGAATCGGCGTTGAAAAAGATTTGGTAAAAGCCTATCAGTGGCTGACCATCGCGGCGCAGCAGGGCGAAATTACCGCACCAAAAATGCTGGTTGGGGTAGTGCCGGTCTTGACTCCCGACCAGATCGCGGAAGGTAAGCGCCTGGCAGCGGAGTGGAGGGTGAGAGGTGAGAGGTGAGAGGTGGTCCTTCAGATCCTATCTTTGTGGCTTTTCTCCGCCGACACCGCGTCCTTTGTGGTTGTGGCTTGAGAGAGAGGCAAAGGCTGGAGCCTTCGCTTACACGGGGGAGAGAGAAGAGGCAAAGGCTGGAGCCTTCGCTTACACGCCACCGCGTTGTGGTCTTCTGTGTAAATTCTTTCAGGATGCGAAGCCGAAGCGACGGCGTAAAACTGCGATGGATGCCAACCCGGCTCCGATCAGTCCGAGGATGTTCGGTTCTGGAATCGGGCTCGCTGTAAGAGAGAGATTATTAAACTCTACGTTATCCACAGGGGACACCGTATTGGGATTCAGAAATCCATCTGCGCCCGCGAAAAACTCGATACCTAGCTTTCCACTCGGAATAGAAATTCCATTCGTATATTGAAGAGTAACATCTTCTGCCAGGAAGCCCGGAGTGGCAGTTACAACCGTTGAAGCATTTGGTGCGAGGATCGTTGGCCGCATTCAAAAGAGAAGCCGCTTGTGAGGAGAGCGGGAAAATCGAGGCCGCATCTGCTGTTGCCAGAAGAATAAAGGTCCAAAAATGGTTTATTACTTTCATAGGCGGATACATTTGTAATTGGGCGCGATTATCATTGTAACTTCTATTCAGTTACATTTCTGTTGCACTACTCCGCCCTGGTTTTATGACGTATCCTGCATCTGGGAGAAAAGCCCTAGGCTCGACGATTTGATTGGCCGATGCCGTTGCGACTGGTAGGGACGCGCTCCGGCGCCGCACGTTAAGTTGGTAGGGACGCGCTCCTGCGCGATCCGACATCGCACGTCCGAGAAAGGCTAACACCTCGTTAGGCCAATGGGAAAAGAGCCTGAGCTCCGATAGCGCAAGAGCGCGTTCGCAGAAGCAGCAAGAAGAAGCCTTGAGACGTGCAGCGCCGTACAGGGAGCGCATCCCTACCGGCGCTATCGGTCACTTTTGCTTGGCCGCTTGCTGGCCGGCGGCAATTTGGTATTTGAGAAAGAATTGTTGCCCTAGCTGGGTCTTCAATCGCTGGTCGAAGAGCGGCCGAACTTGCTCCCAGCGTTGCCGATACTGTGGGTCGTTCGGATCCTGGTCTGCGCCGCCGACCTCATCCAAAAAACCCTGCTGAAGCTCATCGATGACCTGTTGTTGGTCGGGAGTGATTTTCAAGTAACCCGGATCAACAGTTTGGAAGACGAGAGGGAGCGGTGCTGTGGACTTCGGTTTGGGTTCAGGGATCGGAGTGGGTGCGGCCGTCGCTAGAGCTGGATCAATGGTTGTTACCCCACTAAAGTCCCACGAGGATTCGCCGCGCCCTGCAGTTTCGCGAGCTCGTCGGCTCATCGACTCGCCGGCACGTTCAGAGCTAGATTCGTTTCCGGCTTCGTTGGTGATGCTCGCGTTGGAGGAAAGCGGGTCGGAGTTTGACGCTGGATGCGAATCCTTTGAAAGATCAGGACCATTTCGTGTCAGCAGGTAGGACATAGCTCCGAGAAAAACCAAGCCAATTAACACCGAAAATCGGACAAACCATTTCGTTCTCATGATCAACACCTGCAACATCTACTAGTGATGGGTTTGAGGCAAGATTACGTGGGCTTTGTTTTCAGATCCTAACGGAAAGGCCGCGAGCCTTTGGAGAGGTAGGCCCGTCACTATTCTGGGGCCGGATAATAGCGAAACAGCTTGAGCTCAGACCGGTTGAAGGATGGCTCAAAAAGAATAGTGCGGATGTTGCCATCCGCACTAAACGCTTTTCTAGATTGCCGCTAAGTCAAACTACCTGCTTAAGGAAAGATAGGTTGACCGTCACCGGTACGAGCGACATTCATTGAGCCGATGAGAACGCCAGCGCCAAAATCCGCAGCATCGGTGGTCGTAAGCTGAGTCGCGACCGAATTTGCGGTTGTCAGTGCAACCCCTGCGAGGGTAGTTAGAGTATTAAAATGCTCGTATCCCCACAAGCTGTAAACGCCATTTTGCACATTAGGAGTCGTGGCGGCGACGCCGTTATAGTTTATGTTATTGGCGCCTCCGTTCACGCTCTGAGCGTCACTGGTCGAAAGATAAGCTACGAGCCATCCAGGACCAGCTCCGCCCACCCCAGCGTTATTGCTGCCGGTTAGGCTCAAGGCGCTAGCGACCAACCCACCGCTAGAGTACCCGGTTGCGCCGTTAACGGGATTAATTGATCCAACGGCAGTTCCACTGGCGGTAACGGTGTTTTGAAAAGGAAAGCTGTTGATCCCGAAGCCGGTTTCGGCAAACGTGACATAGCGACTCCCGGAGAGGTTGTCGCGTCCTACTACAAATACGTTGGTCGTACTGGCAGGATTGCCGTTGAAATTCGACTCAAGGGCAAACCCTTGTGACAGCAATGTTTGGCCAAGCGAGGCAGTGACGTTCGCAATATCAGCTGGAGCGCCAACGTTTTTCACCCAGGTGAAAACAACCACACCGACTTGGTTATCCGCGCTCAGGTGTGAAGTGTTCAATCCGGTAACTTCACTGGCGAAGTTATCCGCTAAGGCAACGTCGGCGGGATTGCCCGGCGCCGCTTCAAACACTGCCGTACCAGAGGGAATAGATGTCCCACCGGTAAAGGTGCCGCCGGCAACCGGCGTGCCAGCTGTCGCTTTAACAGTGCCCGTGACAGGGTTGTAGGTTGCGTCGTTAAGGAAGCTGGTGATATCGGACCCAGTGGTAAGAGCCTGCAGTCCGGCCACGGAACCGGACCATGAGGTCTTTACAATAATTGTTTGAGCCGCGTTATAGATAATCGCGTTGCTGGAGTTTTTGATTGTAGCGGTATTAGTCGCATTTTGATTGAAGGCGAATGTAGCAGTAGCACCGCCGAGGACTTTAATAATTGCCTGGGTGGTCTCGGCGCGGAAAGCCGTCGAGCCGGTGAAGCGAATAATGGTTGCGGCGCTCGCCATGTTGGATAGCGCGATGGCGAATAAGCTCGCCAAGATAAGGGCCTTGCTTGTCTTCATTGTGTCGAGGTGACGTGGGTGTTGTTAGGAGAAGAAGTTGTTGAGCGGACGTCCGGCGATTAAAGCCGGACGCACCACTTATAGAAGGGTTAACCGATCAGGCAACGACTGACCGACGGCGGCGCAGGACCACCATGCCGACCAGACTCAGGAAACCGACTCCCAGGAGCCCGATTGAGTTGGGTTCGGGCACCGGAGCCGCGACAAACTCGAGAGTTCCGGTCTGAAACAACTCGAATTTACCGAGAAACTTCGCTGGACCGCTGCCAGGATCGAGTTCGTAGAAATCGGAAATCGCGGCAAGACCAGTGCCAATGTTGTTCACGGCATTGTCGGGGGTAAGGTGATATGTCCGCCAGAATGTTCCCGGCCCACCAAAAAGTTCTTCGCCGGTATAACTACCATTGCCCGAAGCGTTTGGATAGGCGGTTGACTGTGTACTATTCGCAGTAGAAGGTGCCCCGTTCAGGAATGACAAGGTGGAACCCATTAGCGTTTCTGCTTGTTGGTTAAAGGCGCCAATCACGCGGTTTAAGGGCGTTGCCAGAGTGCCCGGCGTAGTCTCTGGGTCCGTGAGCCAGTTGGTGAGTGCGGGAGAATGACCGTCGGGAGTAGCCGTCGTGATGTCGGTGGCGAACGCACCGAAAGTCAGGTCCGATCGGGAGAACCAAGTCGCGCCATAGATCTGGGCCAGATCAAGTGGGGACAATTGGGTTATCGTCGTAACTGAACCTGGCGCTGCGTTGTAAAATTGACTTACGTTACCGAGGTCAACTTCAAGGTTGGTGGCGGCACCTGAGCCACCGCTTGCTGCGAACCCGAGAACAACATCGGGAAACACAGCAGTGACCGCCGCCTCTGCGCTCGTCGCAATCAGCGCTACGCTGGCCAATGCCAGTAGCGTCGTCGTTAGGAGTTTTTTCATTTTCGAAGGATCTTTGGTTTAATTCTGGGAAGCAGCTCACCGGACAGCGGCAATCCCTGCCCCCGCCCGCATGCGCTGATTCAAGTGCAGCCTGCAGGCTCGGGCCTCGGTCAGCAACGACTTTAGAGTTACAATAATGTCGCAATTTTAAGTCTCACAATGGCAAGAGATTATGACGGACGCCGTGTGTGGGCAGGAGAAAGAGGGGAACTCGATCGTAAGCGAAGGCTCCAGCCTTTGCCTCGTGACTACTTCGGGCCCGCCCGTGCATGGAGGCAAAGGCTGGAGCCTTCGCTTACGTCGCTTGAACGTTTGAGCGGCGGGCTGCGTCCAACTCTGGCAAACAGAGTATGAGCATGTTGCGCCTTTTGGTGGTCGTTCTCTCCGCAGCGGGTATCTACTGCTCGGTCCTCGGGCAAGAGTCTTTACCCGCAACTTCTTCGATCGCGGAAGTTACAGTTTATCCTGATCGCGCGCGCGTGACACGAACGGCGATGGCGAGTCTGCCGATCGGAACGTCGGTTCTGGAGTTTCCGGGACTGCCGGCGGCTCTCGACGAGAGTTCCATCGAAGTCAGCGCTAAAGCGGATGCGCCTCTCACGATCGAGGGAATCGATGTTCGCCAGGAATTCCTTGCTTCCAGCGCGAGCCCTAAAGCCCAGGACCTCGAGCGACAATTGCAGGAGCTGCAGGATCAGGAGAAATCGCTTCAGGGGCAGAAAGATGTGTGCGAGGAAAAACAAGAATTTTTTCGGAACCTGAGTGCCGGCTTGGGCAAAGTGGACAAAGAGCCCATAAACCTCGACGACATTCGCAAGCTCTACACTTTTTATGGTGAGGAAATTTCGAACTTGTCGGGAAACATTCTCTCTATCGAACGGAGCGAAACGAAACTCGCCCCCGAAATAGATCGAGTGAAACGAGAACTCGATGAATTACGAAACGCTGCGCAAAAATCGCAACGGACTCTGCTGGTGAGTGTAAAAACGGGAACTGCGACCAAGGGCGAATTCACGTTACGTTACGTGATCGGAAACGCTTCCTGGATTTCGAGTTACAATGCGCGGATTGATTCGGGAACCGGCAAGGTGGAGCTCCTCTATAATGCTTTGGTGCGCCAGAAGACCGGCGAAGACTGGAACAATGTACGGTTGACTCTGTCGACGGCGCAGCCCGGTCGCAATGGACGAATGCCTGAACTACTTCCTGCGTACGTGGATTACAGAACGCAAGAGCCGGTGGCAGGTGCGCGGGCTGAGCTTGCTCCGGCTGCGCCGGCGCCTGCTCCGAATGAACCGGCTCAAACGAAGGAAGAGTCGATCCAGAGTGACGAGGCTCAAGCGGAGGTGCAGAAATCCGGAATGTCGGTTTCATACCAGGTTGGAATGCCTGTAACAATTCCGGCTGACGGGCAAGCTCATCGCGCAAATGTGACGGTACTGAATCTCGCAGGGAGCCCGGAGTATGTCACGACCCCTAAGCTTGATTCCGCCGTTTTCCTTAAGGTTCATCTGGTGAATACGAGTGATGCGCAGCTCCTGCCCGGACGGGTGAGCGTGTTCCGAGACGGTGAGTTCACAGGCATGCTCACGATGAACCTTGCACCATCAGGCTCCGATTTTGACCTCTATGCCGGCAAAGACGATTCGATCAAGGTTGAGCGGAAGGAGCTTGTAAGTAAGCGATCTGAAACCGGATTATTGAACCGAAGAGAGGTCGAAGATCGACGGTATCAAATTTCTCTGCAAAATTTCCGATCCGGTCCGATCAAGCTTGCGGTTAACGATCAGCTCCCGGTTTCGAAGAATGCCGATATCGCCGTGAATCAGGGCGCTTTTTCGGACAAGCCTACAGCCGTCGACAAGGACACCGGCAAACTCAGCTGGGATATCGAGCTTCAACCGAAGGTCAAGAAGGTCATCGAATTCAATTATTCCATTGAGTGGCCCAAAGGTAAGGAAATCGTTGGCGGTACTTGAGGCCTCGTCTTCTTTCTAGGCGCAATACTGTTCACTTAAGGTTTTGCAACTGCCCGGTCAGGGTTGGTGCGGCGAAAGCGCAATGTAGTATAGGCTTCCAGCCTGTGTTCTGCACCGATTGAGCGATCTGTATTGGAGCCGATGAAAAGATGTTCCTGATCGCCGCGAAAATAAAGTCAGCAGAGCGTCCTGAACGTACCGGCTCATTCGTCGTTTAATTGAACACAGAGACAGATCATCAACTTCGTCTGGAAGCAGATGACCCAACCAACACCGTATGCACGCTACCATTATTGAATCCCTTGAGGCCGAGTTACGCGAATGCAATACAGCTTCGCGGTCGGTTCAGAAGATTTCCGCAGGCATCAGCCTCGTCATTCTTGCGCTAGGGTTTTCATTGATCGGTCTCCTGTCGCTTATCCACGAGCCGCTCGCGGGTGATTCGCTCGCGTTCAGCGCGATTAGTTGCGTTGTAGGGGGCTGGGCCGGTCTGGGAGCGGGCAGCATCTTTTTTGGCACCGCCTTCGTCTACTGGCGCCACTATGTCTAGATTATCCTCCGGAAAGTGAATCCGAGTCCGGCACGCGTTTCTACAGATCAGTAGTCTGCGGTACGTTCTCTATTCGCAGCCATGAACCATGATAAAGCCAGAGTGAGCCGTCATCACATAGGGCGATAAACGCCCAATCCTTCTCTGGGTGAACCATGGTAGCAACCTGAATTACTTTTCGAACCGTTTCTCCTGGTGGAATTTCCCGCAGAGCCATAACATAGGATTTTAGCATCACCGGAGCAAAAAGACGAACGAGAGCGGCGTTCGCTTCCTTTCAATATTGAGTTTCAAAAAATGGGTTGCACAAGAGATACATGGGTCGTAGTTGCGGATCGGCTGCTCGCATAGGCGGGTTGAGCTTCTCCTCGGGCAAATCCGCAGACTAAAAACCATGAAAAAATGGAGAGTTGTTTCCAACGGCTTGAATCACCCTGGCAGGTTATTTACAACTGGCACGGCTCGAGCAGAGCTTCGGTATGAAAGCCTTTGAAGCCGCCAATCATTACATCAGCAAGGCTTCGCGTATCATGACCCTGGGGCCGCGCGTCGAGCGGCTGTTGCTGTCACTTGAGGCTGAGCATCACGTCTCCATTCCTATCGAGCGTGACAACGGCGAGCTGGCGGTCTTCAGTGGATACCGCTTCCAGCACAACTCCGCGCGCGGACCCACCAAAGGCGGCCTGCGCTTTCATCCAATGTTGGATGCCGACGACGTACGGGCGCTGGCGGTGCTTATGACTTGGAAAACGGCGGTGGTAAACGTGCCTTTTGGTGGCGCTAAAGGTGGCATTGCCTGCGACCCATCGCAGCTCTCGCAAGGGGAACTTGAACGCCTCACGCGCAAATTCGTCGAGCGGATTAGCCGGGAAATCGGTCCTCAGCGCGACATCCCGGCACCCGATGTGAATACGAATGCGCAAGTGATGGCGTGGATCATGGATCAGTATTCGAGACTGCATGGGTTCACACCTGCGGCGGTCACCGGCAAACCGGTTGAACTGCACGGCAGCGAAGGTCGCGAGGCCGCTACCGGCTACGGGGTTATTTGTGTAGCTGAGAATTTTCTGCACGACGTCGGTAAAAGCCTCAATGGCGCAACTGTGGCGATCCAAGGCTTCGGCAATGTCGGATTGTTCGCTGCACTTTTCGCCCACGAGCGCGGGGCGAAAGTCGTTGCGGTCAGCGACGTGTCCAGCGCGGTTGCCAATCGGGACGGTCTGGATATTCCTGCGCTCGTGGAGTTCGCGCGCAGCCGTCGTCTGCTCGCGGAATTCCAAGGTGACGGCGTGTCGCGTATCACCAACGACGCACTGCTGACTTACGAGGCGGACGTGCTCATTCCGGCAGCGCTCGGCGGCGTGTTAACCCGCGATGTGGCCCGCGAAGTTCGCGCCAAGGTGATCGTCGAAGCGGCAAACGCACCCACTTTTCCCGAAGCCGACGAGGTTTTCGAGCAGCGCGGCATCACGGTCATTCCCGATATTCTCGCCAATGCTGGCGGTGTCACGGTTAGTTACTTCGAGTGGACGCAAAACCTCCAGTGCCTACGCTGGACCGAGAAGGAAGTAAACGGTCGACTTCGCCAGATCATGACTGACGCTTACGCCACGATCCGCGGCCTGGTGCAATCGCGAAAGCTAGGTTGGCGCACGGCCGCATACATTGTAGCGCTTGGGCGCGTGGCTAAAGCTGCCATGCTGCGCGGCGTGTAGCGAGACGATCTATGGAAAACGCGATTGATTCCGCTCTGGTTCGCCGCTTCAGTTGCTTCCAGTCTCTCAACGCCGAGCAGATTGCCGCGTTCGCGATCGACTTGGAAGAGGTGCGCCTTCCACCCGGCGACATCTTGTTCAGACAGGGTGACCCGGGGGACTCGATCTACCTGCTGCTTAGCGGCCAGATCCTTATCAAGCTAGGCGCACCCGCACAGGATGACCGCACATTAGCCACGCTCGGGCCGGGTGCCATCCTCGGCGAAATGGGTCCATTGCTTAACACGCCCCGAACCGCAACCGCGATTACCGGCGCCGAAAGCCATCTGTGGCGAATCTCGAGGCCCGCCTTTCACGAAGCTCTGCGACACGGCGACGCTTGGGCCACGAGCTTTTTGCTCGCCACCGCCGAGGTACTTGGACGCCGGGTTATGAGCATGAACGAGGAGCTTGTCAGGCTTTCTGCCGAGTTGAGGCAAAACTTGGGGCAGCCGCAAATCAGGAGAGCCGTTGCGGAGATCGAACAGTTGCGGAAGCGGCTGACGACGGAGTGGACGTTCTGAGCCGCAACGTTGGGTCTTAGTTCTCGTCCTCCGCTTCCCCAATCGTCCTCGACCTCGTCGTCGTTCTCATCCTCGACCTCTTTGGACCTCTTTGCACGCGAGCGGCATCATCCGGTTGGTTCTATCGATAACGGCTTTTTCGATCACAAGAGGGTTACCAAAGGCCGAGGACGAGAACGACGACGAGGACGAGGACGATTAGCGAAGGGCGGGCTACCTTCATTCGTTCTTTTCTTGAACGGCAGAGAGTATTTCCTCGAAATCCTGAGTGGAGTCTCCTTGGAGATGGCCCATTGATTGCAACTTCCCAAGGAGAACTTCCGCGACACGGCCATCAACCGTCTCTTTAGCGACCACCCAATAAACCTGCGCAAACTTCCCGTCGCGATGGCTGCGTCCGTCGATTTGGTGAGCCTGGATGGCGGACCATCGCAAATCATGGTCGATTTGACAACGGGGTACATTGTTTCCGCCGCTATTGATTTCCCCTTCGTGCAACGAGATTCCTTCGACGACGTTAAAGAGGATGACTTTGGCGTCCCCTCGCTGATAGCGCAGGCGTTCGGTTTCTTTGAGCTGAGAGCTATTAGTGCAAAGTCCGTCAACGCGGGCATAGCTGATTTTCTTCTTTCGCAACACCTCTTCCATCGCGTCCATCGTTGCGAGGAATTCGCAGGAAATGGCGACTTGGCGGCCGTTGTCCAATAGCTCCAGGCAAAGTTCGATCGAGTCTTGCACTTTCAGAAGCGATGACTTTTGCCGCAGCCGGATGACAGCTTCGTTTTTAACGAGTGCGGCCTTTTGTTTACTCAAGCTTCCAATTCCGTTGAGAGCCTTTTTAAACTCTTCCCAGGCAAGCTTGTAGAGGCGCAGTGCCTCTCCATCGAGTTCGACGGAATGGACGATACGATTCACTTCGGGCCACCCCGCCAGATCGGAAGCGCTCCGGCGCAAGGCGGGTTTCACGCCCTTCTCATCTGGATCAAACAAAAGCTGGTGGATCTCTTCCTCTTCCTCCTTCCCGCCTGCCCAAGCCCAGGCCCCGAATTTGCCTCTTGAAACGCCTGGCAGGTTCTTAACACACCATTGCTCAAAGTCTTGCGTGGTGAGAGCCCTGTCCCCGGTTTTCTTGGCAAGGATGGGAGCCAGGTACCCGAGCTCTAGCGGGTTTTGGCCGGCGGTAGCCGAAAGCCAGAAGATCATTTTCGCACTTCCGTACAGCTTAACGGAAAATTTAGATCTTAGGGAGGTCAGATTTTTGAGCGCATGAGATTCGTCAAAGAGAACGATATCGAATTCTTCCCTGGCCGCTCCTCGACGAGCCATGTCTCTTTTGCTCATCTTTTTGGCGCCCTTGCGCGGTCTACCCTCAAAGATTTTGTCAAGGCGTTCATAGTTCAAAATAACCACTTCCTCGACCCATCGATTAGTACCCATCCATTGAATGCTGGAGCGCCAATTGGCGACGACGCCAAGGGGGCAGACGATCAGTATCTTTCGCTTCTCCTTCGAACTCTCGAGAATCTCGAGGATACTGGCCCATGCTGCGAAGGTTTTTCCCAGCCCTACGTCATCGGCCAGAAGAAAACCTGGATAGCCGCTTTTGTAGGCGCTGAAGATCTCCTTAACAGCCACAAGCTGGTGGGGCTTCAGTGTAATCATTTTCTGCGCTGGAACGTTGGCGAACGTTCCGCCGTTCAGCTCCCTTTGGATCTTCTCTTCCCAACTGAACTGCTTTGGTTCAAACCCATCTAGTTCAAGCGGCAAAGCCTGTCCGGATGGTTTTTCGAACAAATAGGCTTTATTCTGGGAGTCCCAACGGGCGCCGGCTTTTGCGGCGATGTCTCGGTAGCTGAACGGAATATCAAGGATGATTTTTTCCACCGGGCCCTCTCGTGCCTTTGCAGGCCGGAAGCGTTCCAACTCTTCAGGCAGAACATCTCCTGGGAAATACCAGAGCTTCTCTTTTGGGTCCCACCGGACGCCGAAAGGCTTTGCCTCATTCTTTTGAGCGTAAGCGATCTCGAGGTAAATCATCTGGAGATGGCCGCCGTCAAGCTCGCGCAGCCGGTAGAGATTGTAACCAGATTTCCATTTGAAGAGCAGCTTTTTAGCATGTGGTCTTTCTGCGGCTAATGCTAATCGGATCAGCCTGCCTCTTCCTATCAGTGTAACTGATAGGAGATCAATAGTCGCAATTATCTCTTAATAGCTCTTCCTGCGATGGTGCTTACAGGAAGGAACAACAAATTTATGAGATTTACCACAAGTTTACTCGCCGGTTTACTGTTGACCGGGATACTGGCGATCGCGCCGGATACATCGTTCGCTCGCGGAGGTGGCGGCGGGGGCCACGGAGGTGGCGGCGGCCACTTTGGAGGCGGTGGTCACTTTGGCGGAGGCGGTCACTTTGCTGGCGCCAGTCACTTTGCTGGCGCCAGTCACTTTGGAGGCGGCAGTCACTTTGCAGGATTTCATGGTGGCTTCGCCAGTCACGGATTCGCGCACGCCGGACGAGGTGACGCTGCGTGGCATCATGGTGGCGGTTGGTCCCATCATGGGTACGGTGGGTACTACGGGTATTACGGTCCATACGAGTACGGACCATTCAACTACGGGCTCGGTGATTATGATGGCTATGCTTACCCATATTATGACAATGACGACTCCTTCGATGTGCAACCCGCGCCAAACGATATTGCGCCCCAGGAGTCCACTGCTCCCACGATGTCAGTACAAAGAAAGTTAACCCAGCTCGGTTACTATCACGGCGCGATTGACGGCATTGCCGGATCGGAAACCGAACAAGCTATCCGCTGGTTCCAGTCAGTCGATAAACTGCCGGTAACCGGCCGGATCGACAGCGCGACCCTAGAAGCTCTGGGCATTGGCTAGATGCTAAAAGGCCAAACTGCTAAAAGGCCAAACGCAAAGGCTCTGCTGGTTTTATTCCAGCAGAGCCTATTTGTCATGTAGCCTTACAAGCGAGGGGTTCTCGCTTTGCAATCGCTCTCGATCGGCCTTTCACCTACTCATTTCACGCACGATAAGGACCGGACAAGGAGCGTTGTGAATAATCTTCTCGGCGTCACTCCCTTCGAAGACGTGGCGCAACCATCTGTCAACGTAGGTCGAGATAACGATCAGATCGACTCCAAGCGCCTTTGCTATCGCCGAACCATGGAATAGTCTAGTCAAGAAGTCAGGAGTTGCAGGAGTTCAGGAGTTCAGGAGTTCAGGATGCAAATATCCGTGACCGAAACGGACACTGGCTTGGAGTTCACCACCGGCCGAGTCGAAATCTTCATCGAATGGTGGCCGACCAATACCATCCACAACCGGAAAGCAGCGCCTCATTCTGCAACTCCTGAACTCCTGCAACTCCTGACTTCTTGACTATTGTTAATGTTGACTGTCGACTGCGTTTGACGCTCAGAAACAATTAGGTCGATCTTCAGGCAAGGCTTCCACTGATCTCGACTGGTTGCTCGGAGTTCATAAAATCGAGCGAGGTTCTCAATCCCGTTGACCTCGGTCATCGTAAGTCTCCCGTCAATTCCAGCCTCTACAAGATGGAGCTTGACAGCTTCCAAAGCCGCTGGATCGATGACAGCTTCGATCTTTTTCATTTGGGCAAACTAGCCTGCGCTCTGGAAGACATCTCAGCCTGGCTTGTCCAACTTTGACCGAAAATTGGTTAATTCTAGGTAGGGACGCGCTCCCGCTAGATCCGCGGCAGGACGTCCGCCGGTCATGTCCGGTGTAGCG
>Ga0210408_10001502_pt1 | contig 24362 bp, 24 predicted proteins | sample IncBWH4MmetaG_FD_155471 | JGI IMG/M metagenome (GOLD analysis project Ga0210408, IMG submission 155471) | Forest soil microbial communities from Barre Woods Harvard Forest LTER site, Petersham, Massachusetts, United States - Inc-BW-H-4-M | ecosystem: Environmental > Terrestrial > Soil >...
GCATCTCGCCGCCGCCGTCGAACACCGCGACTTTGCGCGCCGGATCGAGCGAGGCCACGCGCGTGCTCGGCATGAACTCGATGTCGCACTCGGCGAACGCCTCGACAAGCGCGGCTGAGGTCTCCGGCGATGGCGGAACCGGGCTGGGCAGCGGCAGCACGAACGAGATCTCGCACTCCCCGCGCACGCCCCGCGCGGACAGATACTCGTGCAGCAGCAGCGCCGCCTCGCTCGGCGCGGGCGGACACTTGAACGGGGCGCCGCACACGCCGACGATCGCCCGCCCGTGCGTGAACGTGGGCAGCAGCTCCGCCAGCCGTTCCGCACCGGCGACGGAGTAGAACTCGTTGCCACCCTCCGCCAGACCCGGCGTGGCGTCCGTGTCGTAGTCGGCGCCGAGCGCCACCACCAGCGCGTCGGCCTCGTACTCGCCCCCGTCCGTGGTCACCCGGCGCCGCTCGGGATCGATCGCCGTGATCGTCTCCCTCAGGACGCGCACCCCGGGTTTGGCGATGTCACGGTAGGGCAGCCGCACCGCCTCGGGCGAGACGCGCCCGAACATCACGTCGAGCTTGGAGTATCCGAACACGAACGCCTCGCCGCGGTCGATCAGGGTCACCTCGACCTCCTCGCCGAGCGCTTCCGACAACGTGGTCGCCAGCTCGAGGCCCCCGAACCCCGCTCCGAGGATGACCACACGGGTGCTCATGACGGCGAGCATAATGGACCATGAGCAGACTGTCCGCGAGCGCGAACACCCTATGCTTGCAACCATGACGGAGATCGTGAGCGAGACATCTCGCGAGCAGCGGGATCGGGGTGCGGCGGATTCCCCGCCGACGGCCGTGGTGGAGCAATTCTTGGACCGGCTTCGCGCCATCGACAGCGACGGCGCGGCGAACCTCCTCGCGGTGGACGTGCACTACGAAAACAAGGGACTGCCGACCATTCACGGACGTGAGCGTGTACGGAGGCTGTTCGAGGCGATGAGCCGGGTGGGCACGGGGTTCGAGGTCTACGTGCACCTGATCTCGGCGGACGGATCGTCCGTGTTGACCGAGCGCACAGACGTGCTCAAGTGGGGCCGGCTGCGCATCCAGTTCTGGGTGTGCGGGCGCTTTGACGTTCGCGATGGGGAGATAGTTGTGTGGCGCGACTATTTCGACCATCTGACGATCCTGGCCGCGACCATGCGCGGCCTGCTGGCAATCGTGGTTCCCGCGGCGCGCGCGAAGCCTCCCTCGACGGCCTGAGGGCCTCACGCCGGCTGTAAGCACCTGTTTCAAAAACAGGCAATGCGGTCGGGGCGTTCATGGACCAAGCTGGGCAACGCGGGGCGCGGCACAGCGCATGCTGTGGCACATGCGAGCCGTCACGTGGCTGGACGATTGAAGATCTCGTCGATCTTCAATCGGTCAGCGCAGCCTCCAGGGACGCATCCGGACGTGAGAACGGTCTCGCGCTTTGACCCTCCTCGGTCAGGCGCCGAGCGCCAGCACGGAGCGAATCCCGTCCTGCGCTTGCATGAGCCGGAAGGCCCGGTTGATGTCCTCGAGGGGCATGCGATGGGAGATGAACGGATCGACGCCGATGTCTCCATGCAGATACAGTTCCACCAGCTCGGGTACCTGATCGCGACCCTTGACCCCGCCGAACGAGGAGCCGCAGACGCGGCGGCCGGTGATGAGCAGGCGCGGCACGATGTCGAGCGTCTCCCCCCTGCCCACCACGCCGTTCCGAGCGGCGCATGCGCCGCTCGGCGGGGCCGCACATGTGCGGCCCCGTACCGGACCGTGCATGCACGGTCCGGCCGACCGGTACATGTACCGGTCGGGGCAGTGCCGCATGCGGCACTGCCTTCCTAAAGAAGCTTCCACCCAGCCCCCACGCCTCACCGGCCCAGCGCAGGGTTGCGCCATCCGGTCAGTAGCCTGCACCGTTATGCCTGACACCAGCACGATCGCCTCGCTGGCCACGGCCGCGGGCACCTTGGTCCTCGCATTCGCCACGTTCGCATCGACCCGCTCGGCCAACCGCTCGGCCCGCCTGACCGAGCAGGCGCTGAATGTGGGGCTGCGCCCTGTGCTGTTCAACGCTCGTCCGCAGGATCCGCCACAGAAGGTCGGTTATGTCGATGACCACTGGCTCGTGCTGCGCGACGGGCTCGCGGCGGTGCAGGAGTCCGCGGAGAACCTGTATCTCGCGATCCCGCTGCGCAACGTGGCCTCCGGGCTGGCGGTGCTGCACGGGTGGCACCTGTGGACCCAGCGGGCGATGGGCGCGGATGCTCCGCCGCCCGCGATCGACGATTTTCGCCGGCTCACACGCGACCTGTACGTGCCCGCCGGCGACATCAGCTTCTGGCAGGCGGCCCTGCGCGATCGCAGCGACCCGCAGTATGCGCCGCTGCGCGAGGCGATCCTCGCCCGCAGCGCGATATTCATCGACGTTCTCTACGGCGATCACGAGGGTGGGCAGCGCACGATCACCCGCTTCCACCTGACGCCGCGCACCCGGGCCGCCGATGAGGAGCCCTCGCTGTGGCTCTGCTCGACGGCGCGTCACTGGAACCTCGATCGCGAGGACCCGCGCTAGGGTCACAGCTCGGGTCGTGCCCGACGGCCGGCCGACGGCGGCCAGCTGAAAACAGCGGCCGCCGCCGGTGCGTAGGTGATCGACGCAGCGCTATGAGATCAGGCGCGAGAACGGGTCTGAGCTACTCATCCCAGGCCTGCACCACGATCTGACGGGCCACCAGGCCATTGTCGATCTCGAGCACGGTGGCGCATATGACACCCGTGCCGTCCGGGTATCGGCAGGCCTCGGTGAAGGCGGCGCCGCTCCCGTCCTGGACCGTGTGCTGTACCTGGTGGGTCATGTCGCGCCCGCACACGTCCTCGATCCAGGTCTGGATCTCGCCGCGTCCGCGCAACACGCGGGGGGCGCTGGGCTGGGCGACGCGGTCGACGAGCGTCACCTCCGCATCGTCGGCATACATCGCGAGCTGCGCGCTTGCATCCCGCTCCTCGATTCCCCGCTTGAGGGCGCTCAGGTCGAACATCTGGATGGTGGTCATCGTGGACTCCTTGGTGAGGTGAATAGTGATGCATCGCATGTTGAGGCGGCCCGCGTTGCCTGGACGTCAAGCGAGCGTCAAAGCGCGTTCGACGCTCCCGTTTCGCCTCAGCAGCCATCGCGCCCGACGCCGAGGGGTACGCTTGACTGGTGCTGCGCATACGGCTACTCGGACGTATGGCCGTGGAGTGCGACGGCGCGGAGCTGGCTGCGCCCAGCGCCCGACGCGCCTGGTCGCTGCTGGCCTACCTGGCGCTCTCCCCCGGCCCCCAGCCGCGGGGGGATCTCGCCGCTCACTTCTGGCCGGACGTGCTCGACTCCAGTGCCCGGGCAAGCCTGCGCAGCGCCGTCTGGGCGTTGCGCCGCGCACTGGGTCCGGTGGCGGCGCCCTACCTGATCGTCGATCGCAACTGCGTCGGGCTCGCGCCCGGCCCGGAGCTGTGGGTGGATGTGGAAGCCTTCGACACGCTCGTCCAGGCAGGACGGGAGCGGGAGGCGGTGGCGCTCTGCGCGGGAGAGCTCCTGGCGGGTTTTGAGGAGGAGTGGGCGCTGATGGCGCGCGCCGCGCACCGCGAGCGCCTGCTCGAGGCGCTCGAGCGGCTGGCCGATGGCTGCGAGGCGGCAGGCGACTTGGACGATGCGCTCGAGTACAGTCGCCGCGCGGTCGCGGTCGATCCGCTGAGCGAGGATGCCCACCGCGGCTTGATCGCACGGCTCGCCGCGGCAGGAGATCGCGCGAGGGCGCTGATGGTCTATCGCGCGCTGGCCGAGCGCCTGCGGCGCGAACTCTCGGTCGCTCCCTCTCCCGCCACCCGCGCGCTGGTGGAGCGGCTGCGCGGCGACGCGCAGGACGGGCCGTCGGACGGTCCCGTCGCCGCGGCGAGCTCGGCGGGCCCGGCGCAGGGTGTCGTGCCCGAGCCCACCGCGGCCGAGCCCACCACGGTGATGGGGCCGAGACCGATCGTGCGTGCACAACCCGGGCCGATCCCCTCGCAGCCGCTGATCGGCCGCGCGCGCGAGCTCGACCGTCTGCTCGAGGTGTGGACGGGAGCGCGATCCGGGGCGGGCACGGTGGTGAGCGTCTGCGGCGAGGCGGGCATCGGCAAGACGCGGCTCGCCAGTGAGCTGCTGGCGCGTGCGGGCGAGCAGGGAGCGGGAACGGCGGCATGCGCGGCTCTGGATCTTGGCGGGGCGGCTCCGTTCGGGCTGTGGGCCGAGCTTCTGCGCAAGCTGCTTGCAACCGTGCCCGTCCCCCCGGTCGAGGCCGCCTGGCCGGAGGATCTGGCTCGGTTGGCGCCGGAGATCCCCTTGCTCCTCGAGCGTCCGGACATCGAGCGCCCGTTCGTCTCCCCCGATCTGGAGCGCGCCCGGCTGCTCGAGGCGGCGGTCGCCGCGATCGAATGGGCGGCGCGCGCCCGTCCGCTGGCGCTGCTGCTCGAGGACACGCACATCGCCGACCCCTCGAGTCTCGAGCTCACCGGCTACGTCGCCCGTCGGATCGAGCGCCTGCCGGTGCTGTTCCTGCTCACCCGGCGTCCGCTCCCACGCCGCACCGAGGTGGATCGCCTCGAGCACGCGCTGCGCTCGCGTGGGCTGTTGCGCGAGGAGCTCATGCTCGCCCCGCTGGAGCCCGCGGTCGTCGGCGAGATCGCGCTCGACGTCGCGGCGCTGGCGCCACAGGACGTGGCACGGGTCGTGGAGGCATCGGAGGGCAACGCCCTGCTGGCGGTCGAGACGGCTCGTGCGATCTCGCGCGGCGAGCGGGACCTCGCGGAGGGAGTGCGCGGGGCGGTGCGCGGCGCGTTCGGAGCGCTCGGCGACGCCGGCCGGCGCTTCGTCGAGCTGGCGGCGGTCGCGGCGCGCGAGCTCGAGCACCCCGAGGTCGCAGCGCTGCCGATCGAGGACTCCGCGGAGGCCGCCGTGCAGGCGCTCGACAGCGGGATGCTCGTGGAGCGCGAACGGCGCATCGGGTTCCGTCATGCCCTGCTGCGCGAGGCGGCCTACTTCGAGCTGCCCCAGCCTCGGCGCGCGGTGCTGCACGAGCGCTGGGCGCAGACACTGCTCAGCCGCGCAGCGGAGGGGGGCCCGAGCAGGGCGGCGGAGGTCGCGCGCCACCTGCGGCTCGCGGGCAAAGATCAGCAGGCCGTCGAGCAGCTCGCCCTGGCGGCGGCCGACGCGCGGGCGGTGGGCGCGCTCGTCGAGGCCGCCGGCTATCTGCAGGAGGCGGTCTCGATGGTGAGCGATGACGCGGAGCTGTGGCTCGAGCTCGCCGAGGTGCAGGCGTGGCGTGGACAACGCAGCGAGACCGAGCGGGCGTTTGCGTCAGCCGGGGATCTGCTGGCCGGAGAGCCGCTCCCGCTCGCGCGGGCCTGGTTGCGCAGCGCGCGCTGGTACCACGGGCCGATCTGCGTGCCGACGATGGTTCGCCAGTGCTGTCACGAGGCGCTTACGCTGCTGGACCAGACGAACGCGGACGTGGTGGCGGAGCGACGCGAGGCGCTCGCGGCGCTCGCCTGGGCCGAGGCGGTCGCGGGCAGCGTCGAGGAGGCAGAGCGACTGTTGGTGGGAGTACATCAGCTGTCAGCCGGAGCGCACGCCGACGACCTGTCGATCTATGACGTCGCTCACGCGCGGGCGCTGGCGATGATGCGCCGGGGCGCCTTCATCGAGGGCTATGCGCCGGCGATCGCGGCGGGCGAGGCGATCACACGCGCCGGGCGGCCCGACCTCGCCTACGGCTGCTGGGCCAACGCCGCGGGAGCGGCCGCGGCGGCCGGCGACCACGAGCGGGCCCTGGAGTTCCTCGACCGCACCGGTGGCCTCGCGAGCAAGGGTCTGGTCGGCCTGGAGGTGCAGGTGCTCTCGATGCGCTCCTTCGTGCTCCTGCGCATCGGCAGGATCGCGCACGCGCGCGAGGCGACCGAGACGGAGACGCGGCTCGCGGACCGCCTGGGCGCGCCCGAGCTCGAGGCGCTGGCCGCACACGATCGGGGCATGGTGGCGCTGGCGCAGGGTGACCACACCCGTGCAGCTGCGCTACTGGAGCGGGCGCTCGCGCAGGATGCGCCGATCGGGCGTCCACTCACGCGCTTGCGCCGCGCGGAGGCGCTGGCGCGTTCCGGCCGCCTCGCCGAGGCCGAACGGGAGCTGCGCGCGACGACGCTCGAGCCGGTGCGCCCGAGCGACTTCCCGGCGACGCTGGTGGCCAGGCTGGCGCGGGTGCAGGGCCTGATCGCGGCCCTGGCGGGCGAGCCGGAGCTGGCCGAACGCCGCCTGACGGAGGCCGCGGAGGGATGGCGCCGCCAGGTCTCGACCCTGAGCCGGGGCGACAGCCTGACCGTGGCGCTCGCCGACCTCGGCAGGCCGGTGGTCGGCCTGATCGAGCCCGAGTGGGAGCTCGAGCGCGTACTCGCAGATCTGCGTACCATCCAGGCAGGCAAGCAGGGAGCGGAGCATGCCGTCATTTCATGACAGCGCAAACGCCGAGGGCCCGCCCGAGGAGGTGTGGAAGCTGCTGTACGACCCGGCGCGCTTCCCCGACTGGTGGGCGGGCATCGGCGCCGTCGAGGTGGGGCAGGGAGATGGCTCCTACACGATGTACCCGGAGGGCTATCCCGACTTCCCGATGGCGCAACTGCTCGACACCACGCGCGAGCAGCAGCGGATAACCGTCTCCTGCCTGGTCTCCGACCTGCGCTTCGACTGGGGCCTTGAGCCTCTCCCCGACGGCCGTGGTACACGGATCACCGTCGACGTCGAGATCCCCGAGGCACAGGCCGCGCGCCTGGAGGGTCAGCGGGAGGCGATTCGGACCTCGCTCGCCAACCTGGCCGAGCTCTCTGCTGTTGACGGTCGATTGACGGGTGGGTAACGCCGCCGCGTCATCGTTTCCTTGAAACCGCAAATCGCACAAGAAAGGCATACAAATGAGCGCGACGGGAATCGACGAAGCGAAGCTCGAACAGTTCATGGGTCAGTTCGTAGGGGATTTGGGCGCGGCGCTGACGGCTCCGCTCGTGTTGATAGGTGACAAGCTGGGGCTGTACAAGGCGATGGCCGACGGTGAGCCGGTCACGCCCCAGGAGCTCGCCGAGCGCACCGACTGTCGCGAGCGCTACATCCGCGAGTGGCTGTGCCAGCAGGCGGCCAGCGGCTACGTCGAGTACGACGCGGCCACCGGCACGTTCAGGCTGCCGCCCGAGCAGGCGATGGCGCTGGCCGACGAAGACAGCCCGGCGTTCATCCCCGGCGCCTTTCAGCTGATGGCGGCGGTCGTCAAGGACGAGCCGCAGATCGCCGAGCGCTTCCGCTCCGGCGAGGGATTCGGGTGGCACGAGCACCATCACGACCTGTTCGCGGGCACCGAGCGATTCTTCCGACCAGGCTATCTGGCCAACCTCGTCGAGTCCTGGCTGCCGGCGCTCGAGGGGGTCGCGGACAAGCTGGGAGCCGGTGCCCGCGTCGCGGACATCGGCTGCGGACACGGCGCCTCGACGATCCTGATGGCCAAGGCGTTCCCGTCCTCGCAGTTCGTCGGCTCGGACTACCACGAGGGATCGATCGAAGCCGCCCGAGCCGCCGCCGAGCGCGCAGGGGTCGCGGATCGCGCGAGCTTCGAGGTGGCCTCGGCCAAGGACTTCGACGGCGGGCCCTTCGACCTGGTGTGCGTGTTCGATGCGCTGCACGACATGGGCGACCCGGCGGGCGCCGCGCGCCACGTGCGCGAGCAACTCGCCGACGATGGCACCTGGATGGTCGTGGAGCCGTTCGCGGGCGACGCGATCGAGGAGAACCTGAATCCGATCGGGCGAATCTTCTACGGGGGCTCGACGATGCTCTGCACACCGGCCTCGCTGAGCCAGGAGGTCGGCCTCGCGCTCGGCGCCCAGGCCGGTGAGCAGCGTCTCACCGAGGTGCTGAACGAGGGTGGCTTCAGTCGAGTGCGCCGTGCCGCCGAGACTCCCTTCAACATCGTGCTCGAGGCACGGCCCTAGCACGCTCGCCACAGCGCTCGCGATGGAGTAGGCCGGCCTTCTGAATTGTCCATTCCGGACAGTGGGCCGTGCCCGATATGCGACTAGACTCGACTTGGGATGGTGTCTGGTGTAAGTACGACGATTGATGTGATGGATTCGCGTCCTTCGTTGTTCCTGGACAGGTCGATCGACGTAGTGGCTGTCCGCCTGGTGGAGGTGCGTAAGACCTATGGCGAAGTGGTGGCCGTCGAGCGACTGTCGCTGGAGGTGCTCGCCGGCGAGTTCTTCACGATGCTCGGGCCGTCCGGCTCGGGCAAGACGACGACGCTGCGCGTGATCGCCGGGTTCGAGCTCCCCGATTCGGGCAGTGTCGAGCTTCATGGGTTGGACGTCACCGGCAGCCCACCGTACGAGCGCCCGGTCAATACCGTCTTCCAGGACTACGCGCTGTTTCCGCACATGAACGTGCTGGACAACGTCGCCTACGGCCTGCGCGTCAAGGGCGTGACCAAGCGCGAGCGCCGGGAGCGCGCCTGCGAGGCGCTCGAGATGGTGCGCCTGCCCGGCGTCGAGGGCCGCCGGCCGATCCAGCTCTCCGGCGGCCAGCGCCAGCGCGTGGCGCTGGCGCGCGCGATCGTCAACCGTCCCCGCGTACTGCTGCTCGACGAGCCCCTCGGCGCCCTGGACCTGAAGCTGCGCCAGGCGATGCAGCTCGAGCTCAAGTCCATCCAGCGTGAGCTCAGCGAGCGGATCACGTTCGTATACGTCACCCACGACCAGGACGAGGCCCTGACGATGAGTGACCGCATCGCCGTCTTCTCAGACGGTCGCATCGAGCAGGTCGGGACGCCCGGCGAGATCTACGAGAACCCCGTCAACGAATTCGTGGCGGGGTTCGTCGGGACCTCCAACATGATCGAGCGCGACGGGCACGCCTACACGGTGCGCCCGGAGAAGATCCGCCTGCTCGCCGAGGGGGAGGCACAGGCCGCGGACGCTGCGGGCATCGTGCGTGAGGTGGCATATCTGGGCTCGGTGACGCGCTACGTGGTCGAGCTTCAGAGCGGCGAGACGCTGGTGGTTGTGAGACAGAACCTCGACACCTCGGCGGCGAGCGCCCTGCAGCAGCGGGGCCGCCGCGTGAGGCTTGCGTGGCGCAGAGACGACGAGTCGGAGCTAGATGTTAATCAGGAAGAGGAGGATTAGCGATGAGGTTTGCGAAGATCGACTGGGCCCTGGCGGCGGTCCTGGGAGCGATGACCATCGGGGTGGCCGCCTGTGGCTCGAGCAGTTCCTCCTCCAGCAGCGTGCCGACGAAAATCGGCAACGGCGAGGGCCAGCTGAACCTCGTCGCCTGGGAAGGCTATGCGCAGCCCGAATGGGTGAAGCCCTTCGAAGCGGCGACAGGCTGCCAGGTGCATGCCAAGTATGCGGGCTCCTCCGATGAAATGGTGACACTCATGCGCCAGGGCGGAGGCAGCACCTATGACATGGTCTCCGCCTCCGGCGACGCCAGCCTGCGCCTGATCAGCGGTGGCGACGTCGCGGCGATGAACGTCAATCTAGTTCCCGAATGGAAGAACTTCATCCCGCAGCTGCAGTCCCCCTCGCACAACACGGTGAACGGCGTGCACTATGGGATCTCGCTGCAGTGGGGGCCGAACGTGCTGCTGTTCAACAGCAGCAAGGTGAAGCCTGCGCCGACCAGCTGGGAAGCGATCTACAGTCCGAAGTACAGAGGAGCTGTGACAGTCCCCGCCAATCCGATTCAGATAGCCGATGCCGCGCTCTACCTGTCAAAGACACAGCCGAGCCTGGGCATCACCGATCCGTACGAGCTGACCGAAGCGCAACTGAATGCAGCCGTCAACCTCCTCAAACAGCAGCGGCCGCTGGTGAAGAAGTACTGGTCCGCCGCGGCGGACGAGGTGGAACTGTTCAAGAACGGCGATGCGGTGATCGGCGCGGCGTGGCCGCTGCAAACGAACAACCTGCAGGCGGACAAAGTGGCGGTCAACGAACTGGTCCCCAGAGAGGGGGCAACCGGCTGGGCCGACACGTGGATGCTCTCGGCACACGCCAAGCACCCCAATTGCGCTTACAAATGGGTGAACTGGGTGTCGACGCCGAAAGTCCAGGCCGAACAGGCGATCTCCTTCGGCGAGACGCCGGCGAACACCAAGGCCTGCCCCTTCATGGAACAGATCAAGAAGGGATCGTGCGTGAAATACCACGCCAACGCTCCGAGCGCCTACTTCGAAAGCATCAGGTTCTGGAAGACGCCTGTGAAAAACTGCGGCAACGGAAAGACCGACTGCACCGACTACAGCGTCTGGCAGAAAAAGTGGACGGAAGTAACGGCCTAGCCGTCGGGAAAGGGACTCGGCGGCCGGCTTCGCTTTGAACAGAACCCCCCGCATCCGCGTGTCGGCGGCACTCTTCCGCCGGCCGTGGCTGCGGGCCGGCCTGCTCCTGTCCGGGCCGGCCGCGTGGTTCGTCTTCATCTACCTGGGGGCGCTGTTCCTGCTGTTCCTCTCGGCGCTGTGGAGCGTCGACTCGTTCAGCGGGAAGATCGTCCACAGCTGGACGTTCGCCAACTTCGAAACGCTCTTCAACGTCTCCGCCTACCGTACGATCGCCCTGCGCACGATCGGCATCGCGGCGGCGGTCACGGTCACCGACATCCTGCTCGCGGTGCCGTTCGCGTTCTTCGCGGCACGGATCGCGCCCAAGCGGCTGCAGGCCGCCCTGTTCGTGGCCGTGCTGATCCCGCTCTGGTCGAGCTATCTGGTCCGCGTGTTCGCGTGGCGGCTGATCCTCGCCAAGGACGGGATCCTCAACTGGTCGCTCGAACAGGTCGGCCTCGGAGCCGTCAACATCGGCTACTCCAACTGGGCGATGTGGATCGTGTTCAGCTATATCTGGCTGCCCTTCATGATCCTCCCGGTGTGGGCGGCGATCGAACGCGTGCCGGACTCGGTGCTGGAGTCCTCAGCCGACCTGGGGGCGCGGGGTTGGCGGAGCTTCCGGCTGGTCCTGCTGCCGCTGATCCTCCCCGGCATCGTCGCGGGATCGATCTTCACCTTCTCGCTGACCCTCGGGGACTTCATCACGCCCACGCTGGTCGGCGGCGCCGGCTCGACGTTCATCGGCAACGTCGTCTATCAGGAAGTCGGGATCTCCAACAACGTGCCGTTCGCGGCCGCGTTCGCGACCGTGCCGCTGGTGGTCATGGGCATCTACCTGCTGGTGGCACGCCGGCTGGGAGCGTTCGAGGCGCTGTGATCGGGGCGAGCCGATGGAGCCGGGTCGCGTTCGCCGTATGGACGGCGCTCATCCTGCTGTTCCTGTTCTTCCCGATCGTGATCATCATGCTGTACGCATTCAACCCCTCGAACGTGCAGAGCTGGCCCCTGTCGGGACTCTCGACGCGCTGGTTCTCCTCGACCTGGCACAACACAGAAGTGCGCCAGGCGCTGTGGCTGTCGCTGCGCGCCGGCCTGCTCGCCACGGGGATCGCGATGCTGCTCGGAACGATGGCTGCCTTCGCCGTCGACCGCTTCCGCTTCTTCGGACGCGAAGCCGTGTCGCTGGTCCTCGTGTTGCCGATCGCGCTCCCGGGAATCATCACCGGCATGGCTCTGAGCTCGTTCATCAGCTTCAACGCCCTGACGTTCTCGCTGCTCACGATCGTCATCGGCCACGCGACGTTCTGCATCGTCACCGTCTACAACAACGTACTCGCACGCCTGCGGCGCACCCAGTCCTCGCTGATGGAGGCCTCCATGGATCTCGGGGCCGACGGCTGGCAGACGTTCCGCTTCGTGACGTTGCCGATGATCGCAACGGCGCTGGTCGCGGGCGGGCTGCTCGCCTTCGCGCTGTCCTTCGATGAGATCGTCGTCACCACCTTCACCGCCGGAGCGCAGAACACGCTGCCCATCTGGATCTTCGCCCACATCCGTAATGGCCAGCAGCTTCCCCAGGTCAACGTCGTGGTCCTGTTCGTGATCCTCATCAGCCTGATCCCCGTGGCGCTCGCGCAGCGGCTCACGCGGGACACCGGCATGCTGAGCCGCCCGCGACCAGCGCCGGCGGGAGGGATGTCGGGAGGAGGGATGTCGGGAGGAACCGCGCCGGCGGGAGCCGCCACAATGTCCTAGCGGGCGTCGCAACTCCGCAGAGGAGCTGGAGCGTGCTGCCCGGGGGGCCTAGCGTGACATGGGCCCCCTGCGAGGCCTCATCCGCGTCGGCTCGGGCATCGGCATGTGACGGGGCGCCGGCATGCCCATCGCTCGCATTGCCGCTGGGCTGCCCGGAATCGTGAGCATGGGGACTCGGGCGGGCGCCGCCGCCACGCCGATCGCGATCGCGGCGAGCAATGATGCGACGCCGGTGGTGGCCAGGGCGCGCCGCGGCAGCAGCCGCTCGGCTGCGATCAGCGCGGAGATCAGCACCATCCAGGCGACGCTCATGGCTCCCAGCGCGAACAGCGCGGCCATCAAGGCCCAGCAGCAGCCCACACACCAAGCGCCGTGCTCGATCCCCATGCGCAGCGCCCCGTCGCGACCGTCGCGCCAGCCCTCAAGCAGGAACGCGCGCCGGCTTCGGCATCTGCTCAGGCAGGCGCTCTTGGACGGCGTGAGCTGATAGAGCGCGGCTGCCACGAGCACGCCCGCCGCGGTGTAGCGCCCGGCGCGATTCCACGCAAAGAGCCCACCGTCGAGGGACCTGCCCGCCTCTAGCAGCGCATAGCCGGCGAGTCCTGCCGCGGCCCAGAGGGCGAGGTAGCCGGCGAGGAACGGCCATGTATCGCCGGCGCTCGCGCTCCGTCCGTGGTTCCGTCGCTCAGGTTGCAGGTCGCGATAAGCGAGGACCATCGGTATGACAGAAGGGAGCATCATCGCGGCCATCATCACGACCCAGGTGCTGATGAAGAAGCCGAGGGCGCCGGGGTTCGTTCCCGGTCCGCCGTCCATGCCGGCCATCCTCAGATCGGTCGCGACCCACGCCACGGCGGCAAGCGTGAGCAACGCTCCAGCGAGCGCCGTTTGCCCGCCGAGGCGCCCGAATGCCGTCGCCGGGTGCGCAGCCAGAGGTTGCCGTTCCATGCTCTCAGCCATACCGCAGCTGGGGAAACGCCCCTTCCGTTCCGCGCCCTTTCGGGGTCATGTCGAGCACGTTCCAGACCGGCCAGATGGAGTCGACGTGCCGAGCGTCCTCGCCTTCGTCGCGCGGCGCGAACATGAGCTCGGTGGCCCATGCGTGACGAAGCTCCTCGCCGTCGCGTACGAACACATTCAGAACAGGGATCTGGCTGCCTTCTGCGTTTTCGGCTTGGTAGTCGTGATTGTAGGCGTTGTTCCGCGAGGAAAGAAGGCGCAGGCTTCGCCACCCACGCTCGCCTGCGAAGGTGCGGATTCGCTGCGGATCTGACTTCGCGACCACGACAAGGTTGAGCCGTTGGTCGAGGTGAGACGCGGCGCCGTCGAGCGAGTCGAGGATCGACGTGCAGGAGGCACACGGAGTCTCTGCGAGCGGCAGCTTGCCCGTCTCGCCCGCCGGCCCCGGCCGGGTGTCGCCCGGCCAGCGCGGGAACATGAAGCTGTAAACGACGAGCGTATCCTTGCCCGCCTGCAACAGCTCGGAGAACCTCACCTCGCCACCGCCCTCGGCGACCTCCTCGAAGCAGTAGTCCTCCGGCACCGCCCCGCCCAGGGGCAGGGTGCGCCGCTTGGCTGCCACCGCCTCGGTGCGCCGGCGCAGGTCGATCTCGGCCTGCAGCAGCTCGTCGCGCGCCCGCCGATACTCGTTGCTCTCGCCCGGAAACCGGACGGTGTGTAGCGGCTCAGTCATTCCCATTGCCTCCTTTTGTGATGAGCAGCTCGGTGAGCGCTCTGAGCTTGTCCGTCCATCCGCCGGTGGTACCCCTGACGGTGCGCTCATCGGACTCGCCGGTGTGCCGCAGCGTCAAACGAGTTCCCCGCTCGTCGGCTTCCAGGTCGATGACCAGGCGCGTCGTCGCGGGATCCTCGGCGCCGCGCCACGACCAGACGATGCGGTGGGGCGGCGCGAGCTCGAGCACCTCGCACTCGACCTGGCCACGGCAATCCGCACGCGGGGTCTCGCGAAGGGTGAAACGCGCCCCGACCTTCGCCTCATAGCCATCCGGCCTCATCAGCCAGCGCTCGATCATGCCCGGATCGGTCAGGGCGTGCCAGACACGATCGATCGGTACTGGGAACAGCTCCTCCATTGAGATATCCAGCCTCATGGCTGCTCGCCGAGAAGGTCGCCCAGCGCGTCGAGCCGGCCGCGCCAGAACTCGCGGTATCGACCCGACCAGTCGTAGACCTCTCGTAGTCCCGCTGGGCGAAGCCGATAGATGCGACGCCGTCCGGAGGCCTCGCTGCTCACAAGCCCGGCTCGTCGCAGGATCGCCAGATGTTGAGAGGTCGCCGAGTAGGACATCCCTGACGCGATCACGAGCTCCCCCACGGCGCGGGGGCCCGGCTCCATCAAGTCGATCAGCACACGGCGATTGCCATCGGCGATCGCGTGAAAGACGTCTTGACTGGCATGTGGTCGGGGCACCATCATTATTTTAGCAAAAGCTAACATGTCGAGTCCCGAACGGCTCCGCCTCCCCCGTTCAAGTTCGGTGGGCGGCGGGCCGATCTAGGCTTACGATGACCGAGGATCGTGCACGTACCGGATCGCTCGTCGCCGCCATCGGTGCAGCGCTGCTCGCGGTGTCGGTTTTCCAGCCGTGGTATGCGGTCAAGTTGACAGCCAGCGGGGTTGCCTCCGCGCAGCAGACGATCAGCAGCCTGGCTGTCCAGTATGGCAATGCCGCTTTTCAGAGCCAGGCAAGAGATCTGGGCAGCAGCTTCAGCGCGCTCGCCGGTCACCAGGTCGCCACGCTGAGCGCACACCAGGCGCTGAAGTACCTCCACGTGGTGCTGCTGATACTGGCCGCGATCGTCTTCCTGTTGGCTCTATTGCATCTTGCCGGCGCGTCCCAGCCGACGCAGGCAAGCGGCGGCCAGATCGCGCCGATAGGAGTTATGGCGACTCTCTGCGTGCTGTTTCGGATGGTCGATCGACCTGCCGCACAGGAAGAAGTCTTCTCGCTGTCGCTGAGCTGGGGTATCTGGCTTGCGCTGGGAAGCTGTCTGGCGATCGTCCTCGGGGGCGTATGGGGCCGTCATACAGGCCCGGCAAATGCCCCTGACGCGACGCTTCGGGAGACGCTGGACGGGCTTTCGGGCTGGACGCCCTGAAGCCTGAACGAGAACACTTTGCGGTCGGGCTGAGCGGTGGTCACGGCCTTGCACATCCGGAGCGGAGCACAGAGCTGCTCTCGATGGCTTAGATGCGCTGTTTGCCGGGACTTTGTGGGCTACTGGGCCTCTCGGCGACGCAGCAGCGTACAGCCGGGTGCGCTGCCACGGATCGCTAACCGGTAGACCTTGCTGGGCTGGATCCTTCGCGAGGTGGACCTTCGGGCCAGGAACCCGAAGGTCGCGGAGGCGGCGGTGCTCGCGCGGGGTGCTCAAAGCCCGCTGGCTTGCCCATGCCTGGTGTTGCAGTCCCCCCCAAGCCCGTCGATGTGCTAGGGTGCGCCGCCAAAATGGCGGAGACCTCACGGTGTCCTAGGGGCCATTGGGGATCCAAGGAGGGTGTGCTCATGCGCTATGTACGACTTGTGACGGTTCCTCGGTGCCTGCCGCCCGCGGCGGCGCGGGCTCTGCCGGTCTGCGCAGCGGCGCTCGTAGTGTCGTGTCTGGCCCTGCTCGCCGACACGGCGAGCGCGTCGGCCGACCCACTCGGCGCCGTCACCGAGCTCTCGGAAGGGATCACTCCCGGAAGCTTCCCGGGAGCGATCACCGCTGGCCCCGGCGGCAACCTCTGGTTCACCGAGGCCCACCGGATTGGGCGGATCACTCCGACCGGCGTGGTCACCGAGCTCTCTGAAGGGATCACACCCGGATTCTTCCCGCAAGGCGTAGCCGCGGGCCGCGACGGCAACGTCTGGTTCACCGAGGCATCCGGCATCTTCGGTGAACCAGACCGGATCGGGCGGATCACTCCGGCGGGCACAGTCACCGAGTTCTCCGCGGGGATCACACCCGAAAGCTTCCTGGGCGGGAGTATCACCGCGGGCCCCGACGGCAACCTCTGGTTCACCGTAGAACAACCATCCCGGATCGGACGGATCACCCCGACCGGCGAAGTCACCGAGTTCTCTGAAGGGATCACCGAAGGCAGCCGCCCAGCCGGGATCACCGCGGGCCCCGACGGCAACCTCTGGTTCACCGAGCGCGAAGGCAGTCCCTTCGGCAACAAGATCGGGCGGATCACCCCGACCGGCGCGGTCACCGAGTTCTCGGCCGGGATCACCGAAGACGGCCGCCCAGCCGGGATCACCGCGGGCCCCGACGGCAACCTCTGGTTCACCGAGCCCAACGGCAACCGGATCGGGCGGATCACCCCGACCGGCGCGGTCACCGAGTTCTCTGAAGGGATCACCCCCGGCAGCGAACCACAAGGCATAGCCGCGGGCCCCGACGGCAACGTCTGGTTCACCGAGCGCCACGACGCGATCGGGCGAATCACCCCGGCGGGCACGGTCACCGAGTTCTCCGCGGGGATCACACCCGGAAGCCTCCCGTTCGGGATCACCGCGGGCCCCGACGGCAACGTCTGGTTCACCGAGCCCTTCGGCAACCGGATCGGGCGGATCGGCACCGGAGTCGCCCAGCACGGCCACCACCCGCTGAGCGGCACAACCACATCAACCTCGAGCTACCACTTTCTCTCGGCTTCCAAGGGCACCAGCAACGGGACCGGGCACTTCTCCCACCTCGGAAAGATCACCTTCCACAAGGACTACACGGCATTCGGCTTCACGAGCTCTCACTCATTCACCGACGCCGGCACAGAGACCATCGTGGCGGCGAACGGCGACAAGCTGTTCGCCGACTTCAGTGCGAAGGGGACGTTTACGAGCGCCGAAGTCGGAGGCACGGTGCAGATCACGGACTCTGGGACGATCACCGGCGGCACGGGTCGCTTCGCCGGCTGCTTCTGCGGGACATATACAGCAACTACCAGCAGCGTACTCACCTCGGTCGTGTTCGGCGTCCAAGCCACGACCAGCGACACCTCCACTTACGCAGGAGAAATCGCCTACTAAGCAACAGCCGCGGGCTGGTGCGGCGGTTGGATACCAGCGCGCTGGCGCTGGCCCGTGGGGCTCTACCAAGCCCGCTTCGCGTAGGCGCCGTAGCCTTGCTCCGACCTGCCACGGATGGCCGATCTCTGACGCCCTTGACCCGGGTTGGCGCACGATCGCATACAGCGGATAGAGCCTCCTGTGATCCGAGGCCGGGAGGCTGATCGCCGATCCGCCCATGCTGCCTAAAGCCCCATGCGGCCCGGGTCGATGCGGGCAACCCCCAGCGCCTGACCGGTAGAGGCTACACGTCCAGCGATCCGGCCAGTCCGAGCGATCAGCTCGAGTGCGTCCGGGTGCCCAGCCCGCGACGGACGATCGCCAGAAGCGTCAGGAGGGTAGGCGTCCGCGTGTGTGTTGCCTGAGCAAACTCCCGCTCAAGTTCGCGCGCCGCTTCTGAGGCGCGTGTAAAACCGAACATGCCCAGCGAGCCGCAGAGCATATGTGCGGCTCGCTGGGCATCATCGCGTAGCTGATCGTCGAATGGTCGGTGCCAACGGCAGCAACCGCCCGCTCGATCAGAGCCACCTTCGCGAGGATGCCGGTTCGGTGCTGTTCCCACACGACTCGCATCGCGCCCTCCTGCACAGGCACACTCGATGCATCGGACGGGCTTCACCGCGTCCGGTCTCCCGCCACCCTCAATCGAGGGTGAGTACCTCTGGGTGTCCGAGGTAGTACCCCTGGACGAAGTCGATCTCGAGCTCGCGCAGACGCTCGAATGTCTCTGCGTCCTCGACGCCCTCGGCCACCGTCTTTTGCCCGAAGCCACGGGCCAGTTGCACCGTTGCGCTGACCAGGTGCTGGCTGGCCTTGTTGTCGAGCAGGTCGCGGACGAACTCGATATCGATCTTCAGATACTTGATGGGAAGAGTCTTCAGGTAGGTGAAAGCGCCGTAGCCGGTGCCGAAGTCGTCAAGCGCGAACTCGCAGCCCAGCGTGGCCATTCGGGCCGTAAAGCGGCTCGCTGGCTCCAAATGCTCGGTCAGAGCCGTCTCGGTGATCTCGAACGTGATCAGTTTCGGGTCGGCGTGTGCCTCGGCGAGCAGCTTCTCGATCAGATCGGCCAGCTTCGCGTCAGCGAGCGAGCACGCGGAGAGGTTCACGTTGACCGCCTTACCCTGCGCCGCGAGTCTGGCCGCTTGGCTGACGACCCAGCGATCGAGATCGCAAATGAGACCAAAGCGCTCTGCTGCCGGGAGAAACTCACCGGGCATCACGAGTGCTCCCTCGCGATCACGCAGCCGCACGAGTAGCTCCTGCCTGACGACCTCGCCGGAGTTCAGCGAGACGATCGGCTGTCCGGCGAGCACCAGTCGATCCTCGTCCATCGCGTCACGCAAGCGTCCGATCCAGCTCAACTCATCGAGCTCGCGACGCGCCTGCTGTTGCGTCGTCTTGAGCTCGCTGATGTCCTGGAAGACGACGATGTGGCCTGCCGGTCCACCACGCTCATCGCCGAGCGGCTCGGCTCTGATTGAGACCGGCAGGCGAGCTCCATCCTTGCGTACGAAGACCTCGTCATCGATATGCACCGGAGCGAGACTGGAGTGAATTGCCATTAGCGGACAGCGCGGGCCCGCGCACCGTTGCGCGCCATCGCGCCCACAACCAAGGCCCTCGCAGAGCGTTCTTCCGATCAGATCCGCTGCTTCATATCCGAGCATGTCCTTGGCGGCGTGGTTGACTGTGGCGATCCGGCCATCGACGTCGAGCGTCAGCAGACCTTCCTCCATGCTCTCCGTCACGCCGGCGAGGAACTTCTCGGTCGTGCGCAGGTGCGTCTCGGTCTGCCGCTGCCGGCTGATGTCGGTGACGATCGCCAGATTCCCACAGATCTCCCCGGTATCGTCCAGCACGGCGTTGACGGACAACTGCGCCGGCAGAACCGCGCCGTCCTTGCATAGGAGAGACACCTCCATACGGTCGTTGATGCCTCTGCTCTGTCGTTCAATGCTGCCCCGGGCGGTGCTCATGCCCTCCTCGTCCAAGAACTCAGACAAGTGACTTCCGAGCATCTCCTCGACTGTGTAGCCGAGCATCTCGGCGATGCTGGGATTGGCGTAATCGGTGACCAACTCGGCATCGATGCGCCAGATGCCCTCGGCCGCAGACTCCAGGATCTGACGGTGCAGGCGTTCACTTTGCCGCAGCTCCTGCTCGGCGGCAATCCGTCGTGATGTGTCGTGTGCGATCGAGGCGGCTCCGACGATCTCTCCGACGGTGTCTCTCAACGCAAACAGCGTCAGGGACACATTGATGATCGTGTCGTCCTTGCGTTGGCGCAGCGTTTCGTAATGCTCGATGTGCTCGCCCTCCAGCACGCGTTGCAACAGCTCCCACTCCTCTCCTTTGAGATCCTCCGGAACGATGAGGCTGATGGGATGCCGCAATACCTCCTCCTCCCGATAGCCGTAGAGGCGCTCGGCGCCCAAATTCCAGCTTGTGATCAGGCCGGCGCGATCCTTGGAGATGATCGCGTCGGTGGCAAACGCAACGATCTGACCAGCTCGCTCATTTTGGTCACGAGCCTTGCGCGCCGAGCTGCGGCGTTCGCTCACGATCGTGGTTAGGGGCATCTTCTGAGCGGTACGTGCGGGCATGATCTGAGCGGTGCGTCCGCGCCGTTGGGTCTGACCGCGCAAGCGCCCAACCCAAATATCGGCATCAGGAAGGCCGATCCGCGTCGGGCGATACGGGGGTAAACATATGTTCTAGAGTGCAGAACATCACCGTGGAGTGGACCAGTAAACTCCGCAGATCATGTAGTGGTCATCCCCGGATGTCGCCAGAACGTCCGGATCTAGCGAGCTGAGCAATCGGGACGACCGGTCCGCATGCGGACCGGTCCGGGGTCGCGCATGCGCGACCCCGCCGGTAGGCGCATGCGCCTACCGGAACGATGATGGCAGGTGTGCCGCATGCGGCACACCTCGGGACCGCGCATGCGCGGTCCCACCTGGCGGCGCATGCGCCGCCAGGCTCCCAGCATGCAGCCTTGCTCTGACTCGGCAAGCAGCACGAGCCCAATGCCCATGATGAGATCGCTCGCCATCGTAGATCCATGCCGCCACCCGCATATGTCACGGCGTACAGTCAGTGCATGCCCAAGGACAATGAAGTACTCGCTCAGTCTCACCACACCGCCGGCGCCACTCGTCGATGAGCGCAGAGCAAAGGGCTATGGACGTCAAGCAGCCTGGGCTCTACTTCAGCCATCCGGCGTGCATGGAACACGATCCGCGGGTACACATGCCAGAGCACCCGGACACCCCTGAGCGTCTGCTTGGGATCGAGCAGACGCTGGCGAGGAATGGCTGGCTGGGCTGGGAGCGGCGCGAGGCCCCGCCAGCACCGGAGACTCAGCTCCAGCTGATCCACGGTAGGAACCATGTCGAGCGAATCAAGGGATTGGCGTTGGCCGGCGGGGGAGCGATCGACCCGGACACGTTCGTTGGCGAGCCTTCCTACCGTGCAGCGTTGCACGCCGCCGGCGGCGCGTGTGAGATGGCGAGAGCGCTGGTTGAAGGCGAGGCGATGGTCGGGTTCTGCGGCGTGCGACCTTCCGGGCATCACGCCGAACCGGATCGTGCGATGGGGTTCTGCCTGTTCAACAACGTCGCGATCGCAGCAGAGCTCGCGATCTGCGAGCTGGGCGTCCGGCGGGTGTTCATCCTCGATTGGGACGTCCATCACGGCAACGGCAGCGCCGAGGCGTTCCGCCGCCGCCCAGACGTGCTGTTTGCGAGCATCCACCAGTCGGGCATCTACCCCGGCACCGGCCCGCTGAGCGATGTGGGCTCCGGGCATGGAGAGGGCTACACGATCAACCTCCCCGTGCCGGCCGGCTCCGAGGAGGATCTGTGGCTGTCGCTGCTCGAGCACATCGTGCTTCCCGTTGCCCAGGCGTTTGAGCCCGAGCTCGTGCTGATCTCCGCTGGCTTTGACGCGCACCGCGAGGACCCGTTGGCGAATTGCCGTCTGGAGGCGGGCTCCTTTGCGCAGATGGCCCGTCACGTGCGTGACTTCGCCGACGAGCTCGGCGTGCCCCTCGGGGCGGTTTTGGAGGGCGGCTATGAACCTGCTGCCCTCGCCCAATCCGTACAGGCAACACTCGCTGCGCTGGGCGGGGATAAGCCGGCACGATCTGCGGCGCCCGAGCCGCTGCTGACATCGCGCGCCGCCGCGCACATCGGCCACTACTGGTCGCTATAAGTCACCGTGGGGTAGTTTTCCGCGTCAAGCTGACGGCCAATCTCTGATGCTCGATCTTGCGGCGTGTAAGAGAGTGTTGGGACATCATGAGAAGCGCATGTCCAACCCTTCCCGTGTCAGCCACGACGGTGTCGGTTGACGATCCGTCGGAGGTAGAGCTCGTCCGGCTGCGTGACGGCTCGCGGGTCACGGTGCGCCCGGCGACAGCTGCAGATGAGCCTGCGCTACATGCATTTCTCACGGGGCTGTGCCTGGAGACGCGTCGCCTGCGGTTCTTCAGCGGAGCGGTGGACATCGGGTCCGCTGCGCACCTGGCGGCCACCACCGACGCGAGGCACTATGGGCTCGTTGCCCATGACGAGGAGGGCGTGCTCGTAGGGCACGCCACCTACGTCAAGCTCGATGAGACACGCGCCGAAGTCGCAGTCGAGGTCGCCGATCACCTCCACGGCCGTGGCCTCGGGACGATTCTCCTCGAGCGCCTGGCAATCGTCGCCGAGCAGCGTGGAATCACGCATTTCGTGGCCGAGGTGCTCTCTGAAAACCGCGCGATGCTGGATGTCTTTCGAGAAGGATTCGATGCTCACGTAGTACGCCACGAGGGGCCGGAGGAGAGAGTCGAGTTCCTTACCGCGGGCTGGCGTCTGGCCCGCGAACGCTTCCGACCAAATGCTCCACATCGGACGGCTCTGTGATCTTCAGAAAAAGGTCATCGTCCTCCATGGTGCAGACGGTCTATCGACCACCGAGACAGAGCAGGATGCGGTGGTCGCGTGAGCCCGCTTTACATCATCCGCAGAAAGTACGGATATACAGGCTCCGAGACAGAGTAGGCTGCTCGACGAGATGGTGCGCGGACCAAACCGAGTAGGCTCCTGGTGAGTCTCGGCATGTTGGCAGCGATCTTCAACCTGAATCACCCGGCCCATACGGTGGACTGGGAATTCATTCACCTGTCGGTGTCCAACGTTGTGGTGATCGCGCTGATGTTGATCGTGTTCGTTCTGGCGATCGTACTTCCGTTCCCTGGGGCGGCGCGCAGGCGCGGCGGGACATCGTGAGCGTCGCGCCCCCTCCCTCCGGTGAGGGTATGCCGGCGCACCCCGATACCTGGACGGTGCGCGTCAGGGAGGCGGCCGTGCAGGCGCTGCCCCCTGAGAAACTGCTCCCGGATGGCCAGCCGACGTATGTCGCCTCCTGGATCTACGTGTTCGGGGTGGCCAGCATCGCCTCCCTGATCGTGATCATCGCCTCCGGCTCGATCCTCGCGCTGAAGGGACCCGCCTGGTGGCACTACACGGGCGTCGGGCACTTCTTCAACAGCATCCACATGTGGAGCGTAGAGCTGTTCTTCTTCGTGATGGTCGTCCACCTGTGGGGCAAGTTCTGGATGGCGGCGTGGCGCGGCGGGCGGGCGCGCGTGTGGGTCACCGGCGCCGTCACGTTCCTCGTCGCGGTGCCGACCGCGCTTACGGGCTATGTCTCCCAGCAGAACTTCGACGCGCAGTGGATCTCCACGCAGGCCAAGGACGGGCTGAACTCGGTTGGCGTCGGCGCGTTCTTCAACGTCACCAACTTCGGCCAGATGTACAGCTACCACGTGCTGCTGCTGCCCGTGGCGGTGGTGGTGCTCGTCAGCGCGCACGTCCTGCTCGTGCGCCGGCACGGAGTTGTACCGCCATTTGAGATCGACTCAAAGAAAGCGGCGCTCGTCTCCACGGCGCGTCTCGATGGGAGCGGCTCCTCCACACCCGGCAACTCGCCCGCGTCCCAGCCGTCGACGGGGGCGCAGTCATAAGCTTCCTGCGCCCCACAGACGACACCAAACCCTGGACAGGCGGCTACGCGCCGTATGACCTGATCAAGGAGCTGTGCATCGCAGTTGGCGTGATCGGGCTGCTGGCGGTAGTGCTGACCGTGCTGTTCTCATCACCCGATGACAAGCCGAGCACGGTCGCGCAGTGGTCGCGCGAACTGCCTGCGAATTTCGTCGCCACCGCGGCGAAGGAGCTCAACAGCACGAGCGACACCGCCGAATACGGACCCCCATACAACCACAACAGCGGCGGCGTGCAGCACTTCCTGTTCCTGCACCCGCAGCGCTGGCTCGGTGTCAGCCACCCGATCGACACCGCCGAGAACTACGTGATCGACCCACTGAAGACGGTCCCCGGCGACCCCGCGCTGCGGAGCGCCGTCGCGGAATATCAAGCGGCGCCCGAAAAGACCAAAAAGGAATGGGGCGAAGCCTACGCCCAGCCGCTGGAAGAATACGAAACGGCGGTGGAAGAAAAGAAGACTCCGCCCAAGACGGTGGCGCTCAACGCAACGACTGGCGCGGTGACAGTCCAGGCGAGCGGCGCAGGCCCGGTGCCGAGGATGATGGCCGGACTGCTCGCTCTGGCAAAGAGCGGCGGCCTTGACGGGAGCCTGTTGACGAGCAACCAGTTCTTCCAGACCGACTACACCAAGCCGCTGCTGTTCATGGCCGATGGCGGGCTACTCGGGGAACGCGCCGAAGCCCAGCACCTGCTCGGCGAGCAGTGGGGCATGATGAACGAGACCGGGAGTTACCCCGGCCAGGCTTGGCTGTGGCTGTATGCGCTGTGGTACCAGGTGGAACCGATCAAGTCCTCGTCCAACGCGGACATCCAGGTCATGATTATCATGGGCCTGCTGAGCCTCGCGTTTATCTGCATCCCCTTCCTACCGGGCATCCGCAGCCTTCCCCGCAAGATCCCGATCTACAAGCTGATTTGGAAGGAGCACTACCGCTCCCAGCAGAGCGTGTAGGTCAGCTGCTTGGCTCGCGCTCGGTGCTGATTAGCCCGCGGTCGATCGCGTAGCCCACGAGCTCT
>Ga0210408_10001503_pt1 | contig 24342 bp, 21 predicted proteins | sample IncBWH4MmetaG_FD_155471 | JGI IMG/M metagenome (GOLD analysis project Ga0210408, IMG submission 155471) | Forest soil microbial communities from Barre Woods Harvard Forest LTER site, Petersham, Massachusetts, United States - Inc-BW-H-4-M | ecosystem: Environmental > Terrestrial > Soil >...
GAACTTAGTCCTGGTCCCTCATCCGGCCACAACTCGGAAGACTTGATCCTCCCGCTTGCCCAATGTGCTCGCAGAGCGATTAGACGATTTCGATTTAAGGGCAAGTGGAACACTGACGTAGTGCCGGTCACGGACAAAGGAGACTCCACCCGCTTACGCATGATGATGCTGGAGGAACTCCAGCGCGCCGCCACTACTTGCGAGATCGCGACTCGCACGTACTTGCGATACGTGACTGCGTTCGCCAATTTTGACGCATGCCGACAAACCAAGAAACACAACCAGTGGCCGGTGACAGATGGCGAATTATAGGAGGCGGGAGGATCAACATCAACCAACTGCAACCTTAAAATTTCTTCAGAATTGGGGGTGGGTCAGCAGCTTGCAACGCGACATGAGGTCTTGCCAAGAACGTCGCCACAAGGCCGCAGGCGGCAGCGAAGGACAGCCACATCCCGGGGACCGCCTGGTTCCGAGTAACGTGAATCAGGTACGTGCAGACGGCGGGTGTGAAGCCCCCAAAGATCGCGGTGGCCAGGCTATAGGCAAGCGCAAAACCCGTCGTGCGCACGCTGGCCGGCATGATTTCGGTAAGAAAAACGACCATGGCTCCGTTATAGCTGCCATAGATGAACGAGAGCCACAGTTCGACGGTGAGCAATCTCGAGAAAGATGGTTTGCCAACAAGCCACAGTATCGCAGGATAAGCGCTGACCAGCATGAGAACTGTGCAAATGAGAAGCAACGGCCGACGGCCTACCCTATCGGAAAGCGCTCCCACCACGGGGAGCCACAAAAGATTCGACGCGCCGACGCAGAGGGTAACGATCAGACTGTCAATGCTGGCCAGGTGCAGGACGGAGCTGCCGAACGTCGGCGTATAAGCCGTGATCATGTAGAACGACACCGTGGTCATGGTTACTAACATCATTCCGACAATCACCATCTGCCAGCTGGCAGTCAGAGAATGCAAAATCTCGGAAACGCTGGGCTTGTGCTTGCGGGCAACGAACTCGTCGGTCTCCTGGAGAGAACGTCTCAGCCTGAAAAGAAATGGGATGATCACGCAGCCAAGCAGTAATGGGACACGCCATCCCCACTGCATCATCTTTTGCGGCGACAACTTGGAACTCAATATGACTCCGACCAGGGCGGCGAACATGACGGCTACCTGTTGACTCGCCGATTGCCAGCTGACGTAAAAGCCTTTGTGTCCCGGAGTGGCGATCTCCGACAAATAGACCGACACACCGCCCAGCTCCATCCCGGCTGAAAACCCCTGTAGCAGACGGCCAACGAGCACAAGTAGCGGAGCGATCAGGCCTATTGTCGCGTAACCCGGCATGCAAGCGATGGAAATGATCCCCACCGACATGAGGCTTAGCGTCAGAATGAGTCCGGAGCGGCGTCCATGACGATCGGTGTACGCGCCCAGCACAATGGCGCCTAGAGGCCGCATCAGAAAACCCGCCCCGAAGGTCATCAGCGAGGACATTAAGGATACGAATGGATTCCGGCTGGGAAAGAAGGCATTGCCGATCGCAGTGGCGTAATACCCAAAGACCATGAAGTCGTACATCTCCAGGAAATTGCCGCTGGAGACACGTATCACAGACCAGATATTTGTTTTCCGATTCTGCGGTGTGATCGCCGGCATGGACTCGATCAATGCCGCTGGCTGGAGTGGAAGTAGCGATTCGCCCATTGGATTTCTTGTTGGAACGCTTTCGCGATCACCGGGTCGTGCTCACGCTCAAACCTGCCGAACCGCGTCCGGAATTCCATCGTTTGCACTCATGTCGAGTAGCGGGAGCTCGACACGGAAGCAACTGCCGCGGCCCTCTCGACTCGAGACTTTGACGTCAGCATTATGCGCAGTGCAGATCGCCTTGACGATGGACAGACCTAGTCCCGCCCCGCCGTTGGCACGGGAGCGGGCTTTATCCGCACGGTAAAAGCGCTCGAACACATGAGTAAGAGCGTGAGTTGGAATGCCGGGGCCATCGTCGGAGACTTCGAGGACCGCGGTGTTTCCTTCTCTGCTGACACTGACATCGATCACGCCACCTTCCTGGGTATATTTGATGGCGTTATCGATAAGGTTGACGATCACTTGCTGCAGGCGAGTCCGGTCTCCTTCCACCGGGACGCCGACGGCCACATGGGTGCGAATCCGGATCGATTTTTCCTGTGCCAGCAACCTCATTTCGTCCGCAGTCGATGCAGCCATGTCACCCAGGTCCAGGCGTGTCTTGTCCATCTTCACTTCGCCGGCATCAAGGCGCGAAATAGCCAGAAGGCTTTCGACGATGCGAGACATCCTGTGAGTCTCTTCCAGTGCGCTGCCAATCTGATCTCCCAAAGCGGTATCCCGGCGTTGGTTCTGCGCGATACCTTCCAGTTCCAACTGGAGGATCGTCAAGGGCGTGCGCAACTCGTGAGAAGCATCGGCCGAAAAACGGTTGATGTGTTGAAACGCCTCGTCGAGTCTCTCGATCATGCGGTTCAGTGCCGTAGAGAGTCGCTCCAATTCGTCGCCGGTGCGGATCACCGGCAAACGCTCGCTCAGGTTCGAGGAAGTGATTCCCTCAGCTCTCCTGGTGATCTCGTCCACTGGCGCCAGAGACCGCCTCATCAACCAGTAACCGCCCGCAACTGCAAGTGAAACTACAAACGGCATGTAGATCGCAAATATCCGCAGCAGCCCATGCAGTACGAGTTTGACTTGGTTGTAAGGGGCGCCACTTTCCACGAAGAATCGATTTCCATCGGCGGTTGTAAGAGTCATCGAATCGATAAGTAACCGGTTTCCCGCCTCGAAGCGAATCTTTCCTGGACCATCCTTTTCGCTATCGGGTGGAAGAGGGATTCGCGAAGGATCGAACATTCCGTCCTTGGGCTCACCGGAAATGTAAACGGTGCCCTCGCCCTCGCGTACTACGCGAATGAAGCGTCCATTCACCTCAGGGGCATAAGCCTCGTTGATCTCTGTTGCCAGCCACGAATTGTCTTTGACCGACAGTTGGGAAAGTAGCTCTGTCCCGATCGTCTGGCACTCAGTCGCCAGCGTTCTTTGAAGAGTCCAGTCAAGATACCGTTCCAGACCGAGATATACCGAGACGCCAAACACGATAAGCGCTCCGGCCAGCAATCCGGCGTACCAGGCGGTGATGCGAAAGCGGAGAGACCGTGTATTCATGGCTGCTCTCCGGGGCCGATGGTGTAGCCCACTCCGCGCACCGTGCGAATAAGCTTCTGCTCGAATGGATCGTCGACCTTGTTCCGAAGATGTCGAACGTACACGTCCACGATGTTGGTAATACCATCAAAACTCTGGTCCCACACGTGTTCGATGATCATGGTGCGCGAGAGTACTCGTCCGGCATTCGACATCAGATACTCCAGCAGGGAATATTCCTTTGCCGTAAGGTCGATCCGCTTGCCCGCTCGCTTCACCTGCTGTGACAGACGATCGAGTTCGAGATCACCGACGCGTACCAGGCTGCTACGGGTGACTGGCCCGCGCCGAAGCAGGGCTTTCACCCGAACCAGAAGTTCAGCAAACGCAAATGGCTTTGTCAGGTAGTCGTCGGCCCCGGCCTCAAAATTTCCCACTTTGTCCGCAACCGCATCGCGAGCAGTCAGGATCAGAACGGGGACCTCCACATTATCCTTTCGAATGCTGCGTAGAACCTGGTTACCATCCACCATGGGCAGCATGAGATCAAGAATCACCAGATCGTAGTGGTAGGTCGTAGCCAGATCGAGCCCCGACTTGCCGTCTCTAGCAACATCAACCGCAAATCGCTCCTCGGTCAATCCACGGGCGACAAACGTGGATACCTTGGCTTCGTCTTCGACTAACAAAATGCGCATGGTTCTCCGGCCAGTAAGTATATTGCGGTTCGAGCTAAACCGTTAGAAAAGTCAGATGAAAACTTGTTCAGAAAGGCGGACTGTATGCCGGGCTCACGATCCTGAATAACGTTTCATCTGATCTTCATGGGGTGTTAATGTGAACCCTCCACGATTGACGTCCTGCCATGCTGAAGAAATATAGTGCCGGTTTCCTGCTACTGGTATGCACCTTGGCCCTCGCTCAATCGATCCCAGCACCTGATCACTGGATTGCGGTTCATGCCGGCCATCTGTTTGACGGAAGTGACAAGCTCGCGGCCGATCAGGTCATCTTGATCAAGGGAGACCGCATTGTGAAGGTTGGCGCGGAAAAGAACGTACCAGTTCCCGCCGACGCAGAAGTTATCGATCTCACCCACGCCACAGTCCTGCCGGGCTTGATCGATGCCCACACTCACGTTTTCGGCAATGGCCCGGACTTTGACAACCAGATCCTGCGTGACTCCTACCAATACCGCACGCTGACGGCGCTGGCTAATGCGCAGAAAGATCTGATGGTCGGCTTTACAACGCTGCGTGACCTAAAGACGCTAGGCGCAATGTACAGCGACGTGGACCTGCGCAATGCTATCGACCGTGGCATCGTCACCGGGCCAAGAATGCAGGTTGCGACCAGAGGAATTCAAACCACGGGCGGATTTGTGATGCGCGGCTATTCCCCCGAAGTTCCGCTGCCCAGCGCACTACAGGTGGTCGACTCCCCATGGGCTGGCCGTGAGGCCGTGCGCGATCAGGTCGCGCACGACGCCGACCTGATCAAGGTGTACGCGGCCTATGACTTCCATTTCACCAGCGATGGCAAGCTGGTGAGCCCGCCAACCTTCACCGCGGAAGAAATCAATGCCATCGTGGACGAAGCTCACAAGAAAGGCCGCAAGGTCTCCTGCCACGCTTTTGCTGGAGAGGGTCTCCGCAACTGCCTGAACGCCGGCGTCGAGTCGATTGAGCACGGGGTCGAGTTAGAAGACGCTGATATCGAGCTGATGGCGCAAAAAGGAATCTACCTGGTGCCGACTCTTTATCATTACCAGCTCGATCGTGAACGTGACATGAAAAAGTACGCCGGACACAGCGTTGCCGAGGTCTCAGAACCCAGCTTTCGGAGGGCCCTGGCCGCCGGTGTCAAAGTAGCGTTTGGCTCAGGGGTTGGTCCTTTTCCTCACGGCACGCAAACCAAGGAATTTGAATATCTGGTGAAATTTGGCATGACTCCGCCGCAGGCCATCCGAGCTGCAACATCAGAGGCGGCGCAGCTTATGGGGTGGCAGGATCGGATCGGTTCGGTGGAACCGGGGAAGTTCGCGGATCTCGTCGCGGTGGCAGGTGATCCCATCGCGGACATTACTGAGCTTGAGCGAGTGAAGTTTGTGATGAAGGGCGGCCAGGTGTACAAGAACGAACTGAGATGAGCGACTACATCCGATGACAACCCATATGAGAAGGCGTGATTTCCTCAGAAACGCAGCCAGCGCTGGGGCGGCGTTAGGGGCTCTCGGCGTTTCAGGGCCGATTCGTGCCCGCACCGAGAGCTCTCAGGCATGCGCTGAGACAAGCTTCCCGCAAGTTCAGGAGCTGACCGCCCATGTGTCTGAGTTTGTGGTCAACCTGAAGTTCGCCGACATCCCTGCGGATTCACTGGAACTCGGCAAGAAGTCGATTCTGGATGGTCTGGGACTGGCCCTCAGTGGCTCCAAAGCCGAGACGTGGGGACTCATCCAGCAGTATGTGAAATCTTTCGGCTTTTCCCCGCGCGGCGGCGCGTCGGTGCTGGGATCCGCAGTTCGGCTTCCAGCCCGCTTCGCCGCATTTGCCAATGGCGTGGCCATCCACGTCGACGATTTTGACGACACTCAACTCGCGGTCGCCAAAGATCGAGTGTACGGACTGCTCGTGCATCCCACGGTCTGTGTACTGCCCGCAGCCTTGGCGACAGCCGAGGTCGCTGGAAGAAGCGGAAAAGATTTGCTGGTCGCCTACGAAGCCGGAGTGGAAGTGGAGTGCAAGGTCGCCGAGGCGATCTCCCCGCGCCACTATGAAGACGGGTTCCATTCCACCGGTACCTGCGGAGTTTTCGGGGGGACCGCCGCCTGCGCCAAACTCAAAGGGCTGGATGCAGTACACACCTCGCGCGCTTTTGGGGTCGCCGCCAGCCACGCCGCCGGTCTGCGTGAGAACTTCGGCACCATGATGAAACCGTTTCAGGCAGGCCATGCTACCGAGTCTGGCGTGGTTGCCGCCGACTTCGCTGCTATTGGTTGGACCGCAGCCGAGCAGATTCTGGAAGCGCAGCGTGGCTTCTTCCATGCCTACGGCGGCACGTACGATCCGTCCGTAATTATAGAGCGACTGGCAAATCCCTGGACCTTTCAGAATCCAGGAGTCTCCATCAAGCCGTTCCCTTCGGGTTCTCTGACTCATCCCGGCATGACGGAACTCTCGCGATTGATTCAGGCGAACGCGATTCGAGCTGCCGATGTTGAGCGGTTAGAGGTTGGCGCGAACAAGAACATGGAGAGCACACTACTGCATCACCATCCGAAGACAGGATTGCAGGCGAAGTTCAGCATGGAGTTCTGCATGGCGATTTTGCTGCTAGACGGAAAAGCAGATCAGACGAAATACACCGACGCTGTGGTGAACCGCGCCGACGTACAGAAGATGATCGAGCGAGTTCGCTTCTATGTCGATCCCGAGGCCGAAAAGGCTGGGTACGATAAGATGACGACCATTCTTAAAATTACCTTGAAGGATGGACGCACGATCTCCGGACACGCTGACTTTGGCAAGGGCAGCCCGATCAATCCCATGAGCTACGATGAGGTCGCGGAGAAATTCCGCGGCTGCGCCGCATTCGCGGAATGGCCGGCCGACAAGGCGAACCAGGTCATCGAGATGGTGCGAAAGCTCGAAGAGGTATCGGATGTCCGCGCACTGACGGCACTTTTGAGCAAATAGGAATTATCGAGGAAGACTGTTGTGAAAAAGCGGCTTCACCATGCCGCTAAGATGTCCCCAAATGCGCTTCAGCCCTTGATGGGCTGCCCGTTCAACAGGCTCCTTGTGACAGCGAGGAAAATTGAAAACTTATCGGATAGCGGTAATCGAAGGCGATGGTATCGGGCGCGAAGTTGTGCCCGAAGGTATACGGGTACTCGAGGCAGCGGCTCGGCGGTTTGATTTCTCCTTCTGCTGGCAGCCTTTCGACTGGAGCTGCCAGACGTATCTCGACACCGGCCGCATGATGCCAGCTGACGGCCTCGAGCAGTTACGCCCGTTCGATGCTATCTATCTGGGAGCGGTCGGCTATCCTGGCGTCCCTGACCACACCTCGCTATGGGGCCTCCTGATCCCTATCCGCCGCGGATTCCAGCAATATGTGAACCGCCGCCCCGCGCGCTTGCTGGAAGGGATTACGAGCCCGCTCAGCGGGCGCAAGGCTGGAGACATCGACTTCGTCATCGTGCGGGAAAACAGTGAAGGCGAGTACTCCGAAGCCGGGGGACGGCTCAATCGAGGCACAGAGTTCGAGATGGTGATCCAGGAAAATGTCTTCACCCGTCGCGCCTGCGATCGCATCATCACCTACGCCTTCGAACTAGCCCGCACTAGAAAGAAGCACCTAACCTCGGCCACAAAATCGAATGGCATTGTTTACGCCATGCCCTTCTGGGACGAACGCTTCGCGGTAATTTCAAAGCAATATCCCGAGGTTAAAGCAGACCAATACCATATCGACATTCTTACGGCGCACTTTGTAGCTCACCCCGATTGGTTCGATGTCGTCGTCGGATCGAATCTCTTCGGCGACATTCTTTCCGATCTTGGGGCAGCGGTCGTGGGATCGATGGGCCTTGCCCCATCTGCCAATCTGAACCCCGAACGGGAATATCCGTCGCTGTTTGAGCCAGTCCACGGCTCAGCGCCCGACATAGCCGGCAAAGGGATCGCGAACCCAGTGGCTCAAATCTGGTCAGGAGCGATGATGTTGGAACACCTTGGGGAGAAGGAGGCAGCTCACGCCGTCGAGCAGGCCATCTTCAAAGTTCTGGCCCACTCGGATATCCGCACCCGCGACATCGGCGGCAAGGCCAGCACGCGAGCCATGGGCGAGGTGATTGCTGCCGAAGTTTCAGGTGTAGCCGCGCTGCGCTGAGTCCTTCCCCGGTGTATCTCGGGAAGCCGCAAAAAACTCCCTACGGCTGTACCTCGTACACCCGTAGTTCGGCCACCTGCTTCTCATGATGCGGAACCGCTAGATAGTAGCGTTTCAACTCAGGAACCAGAACGCCTGTCTTTGCGCGAAAGGAAGTTGGAATGTGCCCGACGCGATCGTAGTGATCCGCATCTTGCTCACGGAACACATCGAGAAATTCAGTTCCGGCAAAGTAGATGCGCTTTCCGCCGCCGTCGTATGCCATGTCATCGACCATCGCTGCCGCCGGGTAACCGGTCACAATCTTGCCTGAATCAGAATCAAGGACAACCAGCTTTCCGGGAACGCGAGTTCCTAAGAACAATCGATGCGCATTTTCGTCGAATGCGATTGAGGTGGGATTCTTTCCCGCCTCCGCAACGGACCAGGTTGCTATCAGTGCGCGACTGTTCCGGTCATACACTTCCACGGCATTTTTTCCGCGGACGTTTACGAACATTCGAGGCCCTGATTTCTCGAAGACCATGCCCTCCACGTCATTGGAGTCGATCTTGATATCCGCTTCAGTCTTTCCGGTCGCTACGTCGATGACGCTGATGTAGGCATTGGCCAGCTTGGCATCTTTGCCACCATTTACGACATAGAAGAGCTTGGAGGAGGGATCGTAACCGCTCGCATCCGCGCCCTCGCGAACCTTGATGCTACCGGCCGGTTTGTAGGATTCGGTTTCGTAGATCTTGACTTCGCCCAAATCGCTGTCGACGACGAAAAGCTTCTTCAAGTCGGCACGATAGAGCATCGAGTGCGGCGCCTTGACATCGTCAATCGTGTGAATCAGTTTGTTCGTCTTGAGGTCAAAAATCAGAACTTTTGAATTCTCCTCGGCGGTCACGAACAGCCGATTGCCTTCCACGTCTGGCGTCAGGTGGTCGAAGTCTCCGTCGTGCAATTGAGGTAATGGAGTTGACTGCAACAGCTTCAATGGGGCTTTCTCCTCAGCTAGAACGCCGATCGCAAATGCAAGAATTACCGCCCACCCGCTGATTGCCTTCGATAGGTTCAAGTGATCCTCCAGTTTCTACGATTGCAGAAAAATCTTAAAGCAGCATTAAAAGTACATTAAATCGCGTTCAGCCTACTTCAACTGTCGCGATTGGTTGGCCTGCGCTACAGCCAAGCGCTTGGGAACTTTTCCGACTTTCACGCGTGTGACCTCTCGCCGAGTATGAGCGTCGATGATGGAAACATCATCTGTTTCCGCATTGCTGATGCACGCATATTTGCCGTCGGGGGTGAAAACAATCCAGTTCGGCCCTTCGCCCGTATTGACCCGTCCGGTGATCTTCTTCGCCTTAACGTTGTAAATGTACATGGCGTCGTCTTTCAGGCTCGAGACCCACAACTCGCTTCCCTCAGGATTCAGCGCCAATCCGTGTGTGAGCGTATCTTGGGTCTCATATTGCAGTTTCTTCAGGGTCGCGTGCTCGGCCGGGATCTCCACTCTCTCTATCACTTTTTGCCCCGGGATATCCACAATGACGAACCCGTGCAGATCAGCCACCGCCACGTACATCGTTTTTCCATCTGAGGAAACGGTGTAGGGCCGTGGTCGGCCACCGGCGGGAATGTGAGCGGCGAAATCCATCTTTTCCAAATCGATGAGATCAATCTCGTTTGATCCCATCGAACTCACATAGATGTAGCGGTTGCTTCCGGTATTGAAAGCGTTGTGCGGTTCCTTGATCGGCAGCGTCTTAACAATTTTCTGCTGCGAGACATCGATTATGTTCACGCTGTCGCCGTCACGAATCGGGACCGCGACATATTTCCCATCCGGCGTTGCGGCGCATTGGTTAGGGCGCCCGGTTACTTTAACCGTGCCGATAATTTGCTGGGTTGCCGTATCAATGATCCTCAAGGTATGGTCGGTCTCAACAGTCACGAATAGGCGCTTGCCGTCCGCCTGCAGACACACGCCATGCACGCGTTCTCCGGCCTTGATGTCACCCGTTACTTTTAATGAGGCCATATCAATAACGCTGATATCGTCTCCCCGGCTGTTCCCGACGTAGAGCTTGAAATCCGGGACGGCGGAATTTTCCGCGCCCCACACGACGGCAGAGATCAACAGCGCTCCGAACGCGCTCCGGTAGGAAAGTCCATTCATAACAATCTCCTAAACCACCTTCATTTTCGCATTGATCCTAATTTCTCACTTAGACCTGAATCATTTCTGAAAGCGTATCCCTTAGTTGGTTGCGTGACGTTTGCGGCCGTGCTGTTCCTCAAGCGCTTGCATGCGCGGACTGCCTTCCCACTGCGAGCATCAACGAGCCTGACACAAACAGACTCGCGACCAGGTACAGCAAGCCCGGGGAGAACGAATGTGTACGGTGAGCCAGATAGCCGATCACCATAGGCCCAATAAATCCCCCGAGGTTGCCGACTGCATTGATCAGTCCAATCGACGCTGCAGCGGCAGATTCGCTCAAAAAAAGCGTGGGCACTGCCCAGAAGACCGGTTGGAATCCATAGAACGCACCGCCAGCCACCACGAACAGTCCCACGGACATATGCAGATTCGAGCTGTACAGAACAGCGAAAGCAAGGGCCAGACCGCAAACGAACACCGGGATCGCCGCATGCCACCTGCGCTCCCGCGTTCGATCTGAATGCCATCCATTCACCTGTTGGGTGATAAAAGCCGCGATGTACGGAAGCGCTGCCAGCAGCGTGACCTTGAGATCGCTCTGGCCCGATAGTCGCTTCAGGATCGTTGGCAGCCAAAACGCGATGCCATAGCTGCCGGTCATGGCGCAGAAATAGCACATGGTTAGCAGGATCACATCACGATGGCGCAGCGCCTCCGATACGCGGAAGGAGCGGCGACGGTTCTTAGCATCCTTCTCCCGCTGTAGTTCGGCGGTGATCCATGATTTTTCATCATCGGGAAGCCACGCAGCCTGGTTCGGCCAATCGGTGAGATACCAGATGGTGATCACGCCCAACCCAACGGCCGGAATTCCTTCAATAATGAACAGCCATCGCCAGCCCCTCATCCCCAGCCATGAGAGTCCTAACAGCAATCCGGCTAATGGCGATCCGATTACATAGGAAAGAGGATTCGCCGCGTAGAAAAATGCGACGGCTTTGGCCCGGTCTTGATATCGAAACCAATGCGTAAGGTAGACGATGACACCTGGCAGAAACCCGGCCTCCGCAGCGCCAACCAGGAAACGTATGACATAGAACTGCCGTGAAGTGTGGATGAAGGCCATCAATGCCGTCACCAGGCCCCAGGAAATCATGATTCGCGCGATCCAGCGCCGGGCGCTCCATCGTTCTGCGATCAGTGCACCGGGAATCTCCAGCAGGAAGTAGCCGAGAAAGAAAACCCCAGCGCCCATGCCAATCACGCCCTCGCTGAAACCAAGGTCGTGGGGCATCTGCAGCGCCGCCGCTCCCACGTTCATGCGGTCGAGAAAGGCGACCACGTAGAGCAGGAACAGAAACGGCAGCAGTCGCCAGGCGATGCGATGCCGCGCACGCTGGGCTACTTCGGGCTCAGCGCCCGAAGCCACGGCGATTTTCGTATTGTGGGTGATCGTTGTCATGGATCAATACGCGAGCCAGCTTTCCGGTGCAAATCGGTAGAGAAACCAAGAGAACCACGGTCGGATGCGGGCGGCCGGCTCACAGCAGTAAGCCTGCCTCCTAAGCCATTGAACAACTTTCCCGCGAGATCAGAAGATCACTTTCACTGCAAACTGAATTTCTCGCGCTGTTGTAGTGGTCCTTGTAATCAAACCCGCCGAAGGGTTCAGCGTACCCGTTCCATCGAAAATATCGGTATTGGTAGGGTTAACCGGCGGAGCAAAGTTCGGGTGGTTGAGAATGTTGAAGATCTCGGCGCGGAACTGAATGTTGAATCTCTCCGAAATTTTCTTAATGTAGTTGTTCTTGAAGAGCGAGAAGTCCAGGGAGGTAATTCCAGGTCCGATCAGAATGTTGCGTCCTGCGTTGCCGCGAAGGTTGAAGCACCTCAAATCTCCGGGTGCGAGCGCAGTCCCCAGACTCGGAGGAGCGGGGTTGCAGCTGGCGCTGAAAAATGCTGGGCTGGGAGCTGTGGGAACCGCGAAACATTCCGTCTTGATGTAATTGTTCGGATTCCCGGGATGGGTAAGGTTGCCGCACCCGGAGCCACCCAAGCGGTTCGGGAAGGCCCAATCGTCGCTGCTGAGGGTGTACTGAGGGTCGGAACCCGTTCCCCAGGTTGCTGAGAATGGTACGCCGTCGCTGGCTGTGAAGATGAGCCCGAGCTCCCATCCGCCCAACGCCCACTGGGCCGGCGCAGAAAAAGATTTCGGAGTCGGCAATTCCCAAGACCCATTCACAACAATCGTATGCCCGACGTTGAAGTCCGAGAGGCCACGGCTTAGCCTCATATCGAACCAGTGCAAGCTCGAGATGGAGTTTCCGAACGTGTCCCCAGCCACTGAGGCGGAACTGGTGTCCATGCTCTTGCCCCAGGTATAAGTGCCTTGCACCTGGAGACCATGGCTCATGCGCTTGGACAACTGTGCCTCGAAGGCGTTGAAGTACGAGTGCCCCTCATAAAAGATTCCGCGAACTGATCCGAAGTTGGGGTTGATGGGATTGGGGGCAACGCATTGCGACGGGTCCGCACCGTTAGGGTCGGTCTGATCACATTGCCCAGGCACATAGAGGTTTCCGAGAACGTCCACCTGCGGCCAAAGATATCCGTTAGGGGTCTTGCTTGGAATCACCAGATCGGCTTCGTCTACCTTAAAGGGCTGATGAATTCCACGCGATCCAACATACGCAATCATCGCGGCAACTGTAGGCGTCAGCTGCTGCTGTATGTTGAAATTCCACTGCATGATGTAGTTGCGTTTCTGGTGAGAATCAACATAAGTGGAACGCAGCGTGTTCGCGGGGAAATTGGTTAGCCCGGTAAAGAACGTGCCCTGCCCGGGATTGTTGACCGCCGTGTAGGAAAAGAAGGGGGCTGACTGTGTCGTCATGAGAACGAATTGGTAAGGCAACGGCAGCACGTCAAACAACCCAACCCCGCCACGTACTGCAGTCTTGCCGTTATGGAACACGTCCCAGGCAAAACCAACGCGTGGCTCAAAGTTCTTCAGAGTTGGATTCGAAAAAAAGGCACCAGCCGCCGAGCACTGACCTTGGACTAATCGACCGCAGACCGGCAGCGGGTCGGACAGGTTGGTCAGATTGGCCGTCTTGCCGGAGGTTTCCTTCAGGACCGTCGACATCTCATAGCGCAGGCCAAGATTGAGCGTGACGTTTGGTTTCCAGCGCCAGTCGTCCTGCAGGTAGACTCCGAAGATGTTCTGCCGCAGGTTCCGCGGCGAAAGGGTACTGGCGATTCCGCCCTGGAACTTCGTTGGATTATTCGTGAGAAAACCAGCCCAATCGGTGAAGCGCCAGATTCCGTTCGGATCAGTATCAGCAATCACGTTGAGCATCATGTGTTCGAATCCGCCGCCAAATCGAAGGGAGTGAGTGCCTTTCGTGAGAAACGCGTCGTCATACGCCTGCAGCGAATTCCAGTGATAGAAATAAGTTGGGCTGCCTCCCACGCCGCCACTGAAGTCAGAAATACCGCCACCCATCAGCACCTGGGACGCAGCTCGTCCGGCAAACGCCGTACCTCCAACCCCAAGGTCCGTCCGGGATGAGTCAGGGTTGATTGCCTTGGCGCTTTGATTGTTGTTCACCGCTTCATGATTGCCGCCGATCCGGATGGAATTCGCAAAACGGGGTGTGAAGATGTGAGTTTCCTCGATCGCGACAAATTGCCTCGCTGTCAGGGTTTCAAACTCCACGTTATTCAGTCCGTCGGGAGAAGAATAAGGAGTCTTATCGTACATATACGTCCCGAACAAACTGTCGTTGCTGGAAAAGTTATGGTCAAGACGAGTGGTGAAAAAGTTCTCATTCACAATTTGCTGGCCGGCAAAGGTATATTGTGCCGTGTCGGAGCCAGCCACTTGCGCGCTTGACGGAGCTCGGGGATAAAAGGTGAGGTATTGCGCGGCAAACGGATCGACCGTTAGTTGGCATATACCGGCGTTGAAAACTCCCCCGTCAGCAGCGCACGTAGGGGCGTCCAGGGTTTGCATGGCGCCGGTTCGCGCCATGTCCGACGGCACGGTTGCAACGGTTGTGATTCCCAAGCCCTGCCGGATACCTTCATAATCGGCAAAGAAAAATGTTCCTTCCTTCTGAATCGGGCCCCCTATCGTCCCCCCAAACTGATTCCGTTTGAAAGGCGGGATGCTGCCCACATCGAAGTAGTTCTTGGCATCCAGTTTGCTGTTGCGGATGAATTCATAAGCGCTGCCGTGAATGTGATTTGTCCCCGATCGGGTAATCGCGTTAACCACTCCTCCCGACGTCTTACCGTACTCCGCCGAATAGTTACTGGTGATGACTGAGAATTCCTGGATTGCGTCGACGCCCAGGCTACCGCCAAGCACGCTGCCCGGCGCGCCATTCGCATAGTCATTGAGACTGACGCCATCCAGACGATAGTTATTCTGTTGTGGCCGCGCACCGGAAATTGTCAACTGCTGCCCAAACCCGCGATTGCCGCGATCCGTGCCAGCTGAGAAATCCGGTTGCGTGTGAATTGCGCTTACACCAGCCTGAAGCTGAGCCAGGTCAGTCCAACTCCGGCCGTTGAGCGGAAGTTCCCGAACGGTAGTTGCATTGACCACAGCACTAATGTCGGAAGTCGAGAGCTGCACGGCGGGCACTTCGCTTTGAACCACGACAGATTCGTGGAGTTCCCCGACCCTCATGGAAAAATCCAAGACCACGGCTGCGCCCACGGTCAACTCGACGCCGTTACGCTTCTCCACCTTAAAGCCTTTGGCGGAAAATTCTATCTCATACGCGCCCGGCTGTAGATTGGGCGCAGAGTAAACGCCTTCGTCGTTGGTCGTCACCACACGAGTGACGCCAGTAGCGACGTTCGTAATCGTGATCTGGACGCCACCGACAACTCGCGCCGCGCTATCCGTTACAGTTCCAGAGATCGACCCACCGGCGACTTGACCACGCAGGTTCGCAGCCGTACCGAACAACAGCAAAATCAGCAGGCATACACAGATCTTTCGCAGGTTCGAAGTCGACTTCATGGGGGAGCTCCCTTCTGTGCGCAGAGAGCTTAACCCAAAGCGCAAGAATTCAAAACACATTAATTTCCATTCATCTGGCGGGCCCACAGTGATACTCACGCGCAGTCAGCAGCAAAATCTGTTCAAACATAATCACGGCTCTAAGTGTCACTGAGGATGTCGGACTTATCGGAGAATTAAGAGATTCGGGTATTTTCGCCACCCATTACCGCCGGAGCACGATGGTATTCCTCGCCGTACTCACGGGCCTTCGAGTTGGGGAGTTGCTGGGCCTCAAGTGGAGGGACATCGATTTTCAGAAGATGGAGATCCATGTCATTCGCTCGATCGTCATGCAACACGTGGGCGACTGCAAGACAGAAGCCTTTCGCAAGCCGGTTCCGCTCGATGTGCGATTGTCGAAGGTCTGTGGAACTGGCGATTGCAAAGTCCATATCCAATCGACGAGGACTGGGTGTTCGCGAGCCCACCCAGCAAAGGCAAGCTGCCGTACTGGCCAGGTTACAAGGCGCACTTGGAACCAGCCGCCAAGGAAGTCGGAATCGTGGGCCGCTTCGGTTGGCACGCGTTCCGACACGATTCCGACTTCCGGACTATCCCGGGTGAGACGGGAATACGCTCGGCCATCGATGTGACGACCTAAGATTCACCCGGCATAGTTGGTGTTCTCCTGACACATTCCACTACCAGGAGGAAACACCAGATGAAAATGATTTTTAAGAATCCCCGGATATTCCAGGGCATGCATGCTGGCCCTCTCGGTTCAAGCATTGAATCCTATGCAGCCGAGATGCGTGAGCAAGGCTACTGTGCGGGTGGCCGAAGGCTCGTAGCCTTTGGTTGGCTTCCTACCTGCAAACGTATCTGGAGAGAGACGTTCGAGCGATCACGAATGTGCGAGACTTGGCGACCTTTCGTCGTTTTTTAGCACTTTTGGCCAGCCGTCACGGCCAGATTCTGAATAAGACCGACCTGGCTGCTCCGCTCAGCATCACTGTGCCCACGATTGGCGACTGGCTGCACATTCTTGAAGTGACCGGCCAGATCATTCTCCTTCCGCCGTATTTCGAAAACCTCGGAAGCGACTCATTAAGTCGCCGAAAGTCTACTTGGGTGACTCCGGCCTCGCCTGCTACCTGCTCGGTTTGAGATCTGTCGCTGAGCTTGAGCGCTCGCCATTCCTTGGATACCTGTTTGAAGGCTTCGTGGCAGCGGAAATAGTTAAGAGTCAAGCTGACCGTGGGATGCGCAAGGAACTCTACTATTCTCGCGATCAGCAGGGTCTGGAAGTAGACCTTCTTGTTCCACGTCCTAACGCCAAGGTGTGGCTGGTAGAAGCGAAAGCCGCCAAGACTGTCCGCCCGCCCATGGCGTCGCCCTTGACCTCTCTTCAGCGCGCGCTGCAAAAACGAGCAGAAAGACTGATCGTGGTCCATCGGAAGTCGCGCCTACAAGTGCCTACAGCGGCGATTGCTAAAGGAGTTGAGGCACTGGACGTAGGGCAATTTGGCGGCGAACTCTAGCCAACAGATTTTCTTCTTACTCAAAGCCTTCGTCGAGATCCCTGTAACCCGGTGGTCTTGCCTCTTTCGCCGCAGTAATCGGCGAAGCCAAAGTTGTTTGATCCGGGATCGAATTCTCTCCAAGACGATAACAAATCCCGGGAGATCCAATTCCAGGGTGGAGACAATCGGAATTCCTGCTAGCGAGAGTTAAGGAGAGTTATCGGAGGCGGGCGGTCATGGTAGGAGAGTAGACTAAGTTCTGCGATCGCGGCGAGAAGGACCACGCTCAAGTATGTGCCTTCGTCCGCTAAGACTTGCGGAATGAGTTTTGAACGTAATGGGGGTGGAGTCGAGAACAGGCGCAATAACTTTACTCTCCCGGTGGATAGTCGATTTGGCGTTCGCCTCAGTCCTCTTTGGCTTGGTTCTGTGTCCTGTTCCCGCTCATCGAAGCGGACAAGCAGATTTCCCGCATCCGGCTTCCCGGAAAAGACTCACGCTTTCGCCCACGGAAGACTCGCGGTCCGGTGTGGTAACTCCCCCGTGAGTAAAGCGCCGTTTCAGTTTGTATGCGATGTGACAGAGGAAGAAAGCATGTACTCTTGGCTGTCCTGAAATTACCCTGCGAGCACTCCGAGCTTGATTTGGCTTCTGTTCGCGTTTCAATACATCCGCGTTGGCAACGGAGGACGTACTCATGAAAAAGCAAAAACGAATTCTTCTCGTGCTGATGGCGGGCGCGACGCTGATCGCGACCCAGGCAGGGTGCAGGCGAAGGCCGATCAAGACTGAAACCGCAAAGAGAATCGTCGGCCAGAAGCTCCACCTGCAAGGCTACTACCGGCGCTTCCCGTGGAAACAGGGTGGGCGCCAGGAAGCGATGACGATGGCCCTGGCGGGCACTACCGTTCCCTTAGCGCAGCAATCCTTCACCGCTTCCAAGGATGGTCAGAACTACACAAGTGTGGTGGTCGGGACCAGCCCATTCTCTCAGCCGCTGACCGGGTCCACGATCAATGCCGTGGTCGTGCCCCTGAAGGTAACGATCGGCTCGACGACATTCGATCCCACGGTACCGAATTCCTGTGACTCCAACATATCCGCATTGACCCGGTTTCGGCAGTCACCGCTGGCGAACGATGTTCCTGATCTCACGATGAACGGTGTTGACCTGGGCAATGTGCAGTTCATCAACGGTCAGCGTCGGGCTGAGTTTTGGACGACCATTCAAGGCTCCCCCAACTATCAGAATGAGCTGCGGTATTCTTTTGCCAGTCCGTACACGCTGACCGCCGCACTGGTTGCTGCGCATGGGACTACTGCCGGCAACGGCTGTGCGCAGATCGGAATCTTGTCGACAAACTGGCTCGACGGTATTCTGCAGAGCACTGTTCTTCCCGCGCTCACCACCTCCGGCGTGGTTTCGCCCACTGCAGTGGTGCTGTTTCTCTTCAAGAACATCGTGCAATCTGACTCGGACCCGCCTGACACAACAACTTGCTGCATTCTCGGTTATCACAGCGCGGTGGGAGCCCCGGTTCAAACGTATGCGACCATCGACTGGGACACATCAGGGAATTTCAGCGGCGTGTCCGATGCCTCCATCGCCAGCCATGAAATCGGAGAGTGGATGGACGATCCACTAGCCTACAATGCCACCCCACCGTGGGGAAACGTTGGGCAGGTCTCCGGCTGTCAAAGCAACTGGGAAGTGGGTGACCCCCTCTCGGGAATCTTGATGCCACCGATCACGATGAACGGAAAAGAGTACCAGATGCAAGAACTCGCCTTCTTTAGCTGGTACTTCAACAAAGACGGCGCTTCTTCGGCCGGCGCGGGCGGCAAGTTCTCATCCAACGGAACATTCCAAGGGCCGGCCAAGGCATGCCCACCCGGAGGAACGAACTGATGGTCGTCCCTAGAGGACGATTTTCGAACTTTTCTGTGCTCCCGATTACACCAACTACTACCAACGCGTCCCAATGGCCAGGGTCGCTGAAGCGTTGATCGAAACTGAAGAAGGGCGTAAAAACGTGCGTGAACCTGTTGCGGAACCTTGCCTTGGGCCCTCGCGATTCTGGCCAGCAAACTCAGGGAGAAATTTTGGACCAGGTGGCATGCGGTCGGCTGCTCACTCCACTTCCCCAAACACTTTCATCCTGCTTACCACGTGGGTGTGCTCGAATGCGCTGTTCTCCAACGACACGGACACTTGCCGGTTGATGACGAATGCGGCACGAACCCGGAACTCGGTGCCCAGGGTGGCAGGAAACCACACTCCATCTGGCTGCCGCTGATAGACGACATTAAACCCAATTCCCAGAACATCTATTCCTAGCAGGGTGCGGATCATAACTGGAATGCGCCCTGCCAGCTTGGTAAATACCAGCACGGGCTCGAATTCTGCAGCATCGATGTACGCCTCGCCCGCCCACGGGACCTCGTGCTTGTCCTTCGGTTGGAAACTGATGTGGTAAACGCTGCGACCCTGCTGCACCTCTTGACCGAGGAGTTTGAAGGCGTAATCGTTCTGCTCTTCGCTGGTCAGTGGAAACCAGCGTCTGGCCAAACCGTCTTTGGCTCTGTCGTCGGACAAATCGTCGCGTAAGTCGTTGATCAAATCGCTGTCGAAACTGTCTTCCTCCGGTGCCGGCTCGCCCGTAAACTGCTCGTACCTTCCTTTGTGCCAATAGCGGCCGGTCAGCAGCGTGAGCTTCTTTTTGGTGCCGTCCGGCGTTGGAACCACGTTGTAATCTGCATTCTCTTCCCGAATGAGCTTGCCGCCGGGTTTATGGGTGAGAATGTGGATATGTTGTTTATAGACGTATTGCTTGCGTAGGGCGTCGCTGCGATTCTGATTAGCTGCGACGAGGGCCATGATGGCCTCGGCGGATAACCCCACTTGATTGGGTCGCGGACTTTGTGCGAACGAAACAGTGGCTATCAGCAGGATCGCGCCACAACGAAATACCGACATAGGCACAGACCGCCCCTCTGACATTACCTTCAGGATGATAGCGAAGTTCCCGGTTCTCGGCGATTCGCTTCGGTGGCCGGTTCAGTAAATCACCTTCAGCGAAACCAATTGCTACCAGGTGGAGCGAACCAGCTCCCGGTTGGGAGTTGCAGCCGGTGAAGTCCAGCAACTTTCCACAGCGCATTATTTCACCAGTTGTTCAATGCCCACCCCAGTGACCCTGTCGCTGGCATAGGAATGCACGAGAATCGAGGACGACAAATGCCATTAGCAAATTGCCTTGAAGATGGTCGACGAAAACAGGCGTGGCTTCCAAGGAACTGCCCCGGATGCTGAACGTTTAGTATGCGGCCTGGGGTTCAATGGGAACGAGCTCGTAGCCCAGTGGTTTGGCTTGCGGTTTGAGTTTTGCTTGCAACTTTTTCTCCCTCTGGGCGTCTCTGGCATCCCAAATGGTCTCGTCATATTCGACTTGATTTTTGATCATGGTGTAAAAGATCACTGCGATCTTATGGGCGGTTGCCATGGTGGCAGCTTCGGGGCCCAGCTTGGCTTTCATTCGACGCAGCTAGTTGCCCAAGGGGGTGAGGCTGCGATGGAGGGCATAAGCGGCCATGCGGAATAACTGGCCAGCCCGGTTTTTGACCTTTCGCGCTCCCCGCCACAATCGTTTCCCGCCGCTGATGTCGTTGTCCGGACAGAGTGCAAGCCAGGAAACAAAGTGCCCTGCGCTGGGCCACCGCGACATGTCGCGGCCGACCTCACTGAACCGGGGCAACGCGTTTTCCTCTCAGCCTGGAATTTGAGTGACATCTACTCCGAAGAGTTTATAGGTTTCGATACGCAGATCGAACTCGGGATGGGGATGGCCGTTTTTCTTTCTCCTTTTGCTCCCGGCTCGATTTCGTTTTCGGTCGGGTGGTAACGGTCGTTCCGCGGGGTCGGTGCGGGGCTCGAACTCCTGCAGCATCTTCTCGATTTCCAGATCGCAGTTTACGATCTGTTGCTGATAGATGCGGTACAGATCACGTGATTGACCGAGGGTAAACAGAGGCTCGGGCCGCCAGTTGCCTTCCAGCGATTTTCGGATAGTCTCGGTGTCCCCTCCCTGGCACTTGCCAGGGGCACATGGCTCGGAGCCCTGGATCTAGGTCACTTTATCCCGCCGGGGACAAGGATTGATCAGGACTGCAATGTGCACCACGATTTTCCCAAGGCACTACAGAAACCCATGGAAGAATTAGTTGATGCGTTCCTTTATCTTGGCCCTCAGGATCTGAGGCTTCGAGAAAAAATCCCCGCTGATATCGCCTTGGATGTTAGCTATCGAACGGAACTCCAGCGAGGGGGTACCATGATCGGATTTCCCAACGCGGCTTCTGAAACCGCGCAAGAGTTCGATCAGCAGATTGTAAAGAGTGCTGAGGACCCTCTCTTTTCAATCCCAAAACAGCCGGACCCGGATCCAAAGCTCACGCAACGTGCGGTCCAAGATTGCCTAGAACGTCTCAAGAGCAAGAGCGGGCCGAAGTAGATAACCTAAGCGGGCGGGAGCATTGGAATAGGCCCTCGCCCTGCGCCTTTCTTAGGAGATCCGCCCTTCGGAGTCGAGGACAGTCGAAAAATCGCGGTTGCACTCATCGATCCTTGACCCAAGTTTCATGTGTTCCCCTGAATTCTGCTATACTCCGCCGACTTAAGCCGCCTTTCCCGGAGGAATGTAATGGTGGTGGCTCTGCCCAGTGCTGCTGTGCCCATTTCGGTTCAGCTGGGCGATCACACACGCCGTCACATTGCGGCGCGGTTGCTTCCTTTTCTCTTCGTCCTCTATGTGGCGAACTATATCGATCGCACGAACCTGGCCTACGCAGCGCTGGGCATGAGTCGCGATCTGGGGTTCACCGATCGGATCATTGGTCTGGGTGTCGGAATTTTCTTCGTGACTTACGTCGCGGGCCAGACTCCTGGCGCACTGTTGGTCGAACACTGGAGCGCCCGCCGCGTGATCGGTACTAGCATGGTTGCGTGGGGACTGTTGACGATGCTGACGGCAGAAGTACGCACACCCGGCCAGCTCTACTTGGTTCGTTTCGCGCTGGGCGCAGCGGAAGCCGCCTTCTTCCCGGGCGTAATCGTCTATCTGAGCCATTGGTTCATTCGCGAGGACCGCGCCAAGGCCACCAGTAACTTCATGGCGGCCATTCCTCTGTCGTTTGTGATCGGTTCTCCCCTCGCCGGCTGGATTCTCGGCCATATCTGGTTTGGCCATGCCGGTTGGCGTTGGCTTTTCGTGTTGGAAGGAATACCGGCGATTCTGCTGGGCGCAGTTTCGTTTTTCTTCCTGACGGATTGGCCACACCAGGCAACCTGGCTCGCTCCGGCGTCGCGCGATTGGATTCAGCACAGGCTGCGCGAAGAAGCCCCCTCTTCCGCGCCAAAAACTTCTGTCTGGCAGGCTCTGACATCGCGCACGATTCTGCTGCTCGCCGCCGCCACCTTCATCAACTATCTGGCGATGTACAGTTTTGCTTTCTGGATCCCGACCATGCTGAAAAGTTTCTCGGGACTGTCCGACGTCCGCGTCGGTGTTCTGGGCGCCATCCCTTACCTTGTGACCTTCGTCGCGATGCAGGTCAACGGCTGGCATTCGGACCGCAGCGGCGAAAGACATTGGCACTCCGCGATACCCATATTCCTGGCAGTCATCGGAGCGCTCGGCCTGATCAGCCAACCCCGTTCCCTTTTTGTTCTGGTTGCATTTTGCACATTGGGTGCGAACATCTACTCCTATCTTCCGACCTTCTTTGCGATCCCAACCGAAACCTTGAGCCAGTCGGTCGCAGCGGCCGCGGTGGGGATGATCAACTCCTTCGGCAGCGTCGCAGGATTTGCCGGGCCTTATGCGTTCGGCTATCTGCACGCCCAAACCGGATCTTTTTCGTATGGACTTGCGGGGATGGCTATGGCTGCTCTGGCCGGAGGGATGATGATTCTTTGCGCGCCCAGAAGCACGAATGTCCCGTAGCCTTGACGGGGAGAGCTGCTTGCAGGGGGATTTTGAGTGTAACCGCCTGATTTCGTCAGTTAGCTCTCTTTACCAAGGATCATCGCTGCGACGATAATTTCGCGATGGTATTCCAACTACGTTCCTCAGGGATTGCACTGCAAGGGTTCATTCTCTTTGCTGTCATCTTTGTCGCGTGCGCCTTCGGCCAAAGTGACAGCGTAAAACTATTCGAGCGAGAAGACGCATATATTCGCACGGAAGCCGCGTCCCACTTCTTTCGCGGGTCGGTTCTGGTTGGAATCGACGGAAAGATTGTGTTCGAGAAGGCCTACGGGATCGGCGATGAAGAGTGGGGTGCAAGTAACACTGTCAATACCAAGTTCAGAATCGGCTCCCTCAGCAAGCAGTTCACGGCTGCCTGCATTCTGCTTCTGCAAGAACGCGGACGCTTGAACGTGCACGACCCGATCTCACGATACCTGTCCGCTCTCCCGGCAGGATGGCAGGCGATTAGCATCCACCAAGTGCTTACCCATACATCAGGAATCCCGAACTACACTAGCAGCCCTGAATTCGCCAGAATCAAGCGCACCGGAGCGACTCCACAACAGATGATTGAGCTTGTAACAGAAAAGGCGCTGGACTTCACGCCCGGTACGAACTGGAGCTACTCTAACACTGGTTACATCCTGCTGGGTATGATTATCGAGAAGACCTCCGGTCTGTCCTACAACGACTTCTTGAAGAAGAATATCCTTGACCCGCTCGGCATGATGAATTCGGGGTACGACCGAGCAACGGACATCATCAAAGAACGAGCATCGGGATATCAGGAGGAGGACGGCAGGCTTGAGAACGCCGACTTCATTGACATGAGCGTCCCCTATGCAGCGGGCGACATCTATTCCACCGTGGAAGATTTGTACCGCTGGAACGAAGCGCTTGCGGAGGGCGGGAAGCTGCTATCGGCGGAGTCGCGGAAAGAGATGTTTACCGAGTACACTGAGGCCGCGCACGAAGGACAGCACTACGGCTATGGAGTTGTGATTTCGCGCCTCAAGTTCGGAAGACTGCTCTACTACCACGGAGGAGGCGTTGATGGATTTTCCAGCAGCATTCAGCGCTACCCAAAGGACCGAGTCTGCATCGTCGTATTATCTAACTTTGATTCATATAAGCCTTGGGAGCTAGGCGACCATATCGCCGCCGACCTGTTCAACCAACCTCTTTCTGCCATCCGTTAGAAGAGAAACGTCGCGCTGCGCTTCCATGTGAGACGGTTGACGTAAAATCGCGATTACGCTCATCGACCCTGCCTCACGCCAATTAGCCGTTTGCGAAACTGCGGGCCATTCGGCAAAGGTGCGAGAGTGAGGACTGGAAACAGACCTACGCTCATTGACTTTTGATGAGGGTAAACCGATTTCAACAACCGCCTTCCGCATAAAATAGTTGGAGCCAATCTCATACGAAATGGGGGACAAATGGCATTCGCGCAAAACTCTAGCAAGGAGCTATCGTCTGTCGCACTTCGATCCAATGACCGAATGAAGCTTGCAGTGATTGGGATCGGAGTGATATTCGCTTCACTAGGT
>Ga0210408_10001504_pt1 | contig 24342 bp, 18 predicted proteins | sample IncBWH4MmetaG_FD_155471 | JGI IMG/M metagenome (GOLD analysis project Ga0210408, IMG submission 155471) | Forest soil microbial communities from Barre Woods Harvard Forest LTER site, Petersham, Massachusetts, United States - Inc-BW-H-4-M | ecosystem: Environmental > Terrestrial > Soil >...
TCGAGGGATCGACCTTCACGTTAAGCGCGACATCCTTGCCCGTCACCGTCCTCAGGGCGGTCTTCAAGGCGTCGAGATTCTTGTCGTTGAGCGTCTCCGCCACCGTGACGTCGGCGGTCGCCTCGCCCTTGAATTTGGCGACCAGCGCGCGGAAGGCACGGATCACGTCGCCAACCGCAAACAGCCTGCGGTTGGCGGTGAGGACTTTCAGGAAATTGGCGGAAATGCCGGAAATACCGGTCTGATCGAGCACGGCCGACAGTGCCCTCAACTGCGCCTCGGCGGCGAAAACCGGACTGCGGACCAGCCGCCTCAAGTCGGCGCTATCGACCAGCATGGCCTCAAATCGATCGAGATCGACCTTGATCGAATCAACGGATTTCTGATCGCGGGCCAACTCGAACAAGGCCGTTGCATAACGGCCGGACACCCCTGAAACGGACGGATCTTCAGCAGCCACAGACAAGCTCTTTATAGCTATCAAATCCGCAAGGGAAAAACCGTCGCCACAATGCGGCGCCTAGCGATTCAAGCCCTTGGAATTCAAGCGGGACTTCGATTTTCGACCGGCATGAGAGATGCCGGAACCGTTAAAATCGCGGCTTTGCTAACATAGCGTGCGCGCAGGTGCAACATGACGGGACGGACCGGTGACAGCTGATCGCAGGGTCGTTTCGAGACCGGTTTTCACGCACATTTTTGCGAGCGGCGACGACCGCCATATTTCGTCTCACGGACCGCCAAGCGACGGCGCTCTCCGGCACCGGCGCTGAAGATCGTTCCTTCTCCCTATGCATGGGCACCATGAGTTCTCGGTAGGAACCGGAACTCGGCCCGAGTCATTCCCACGGCGCACTACTTGAGCAAACCTCTCCATCGCCTGGAATGACTTCGCTCGTTAGTATTTCCAAGTATTGTCTCGATTAAAATACCGTTAAAGTGAAAGATTACGGAATATCTCTCGATTACCTGTATCCGGTAACAAGATGTTTCAGTTCGGAGGAAACCGGAAATACTGCCCAATTCATGCCGCAATGCGACACCAAACGGCGCTGCACAAAAGACGGGACGGGGGTTCCACTTGTCACATATGTGGCAATACTATCTGAGGACAATTCTAATGCTAACATTCACAAAGTCGGCACCGGGAAAACTAACCCGGTCGCGTACGGCGCTAGCTGTTTTTGCCGCAACTCTGTTTGTCGGTGGGACCGCCACCGAGGCTTCGGCCAAATCCAGGCATCACCACCACGCCTACCACCACCATCATCACGCCCACTATGCCGGCAACGGCTCCAACCGGGCGTCGGGTTCGTTTTCGCGTTCGACGCCGGATTCTTCTTGGCGCAACACCAATGCGGTGGTCGTCCCCTCTTCGGGGTCGGCGCGCAGCTTTTCAGGCATGGCCTCGTTTTACGGCAATGAGTCCGGCAGCAGGACGGCGTCCGGCCAGCGTTTCGATCAGAACGCGCTGACCTGCGCCCATCGCTCGCTGCCGTTCGGCACCAAGCTCAGGGTGACGCATGGCGACCGCAGCGTTGTCGTCACCGTCAATGACCGCGGCCCATTCGTGCACGGCCGCGTGCTCGATCTCTCGACCGCCGCGGCGCGCGCCGTCGGCATCACCGGCGCCGGTGTCGGCCACGTCACGGCCGAAGTGATCTCGTAAGGCGTTTTGACGCCGCTTCCATCCACCCAGCTCAGTAAGCGTTGCGTGGCGTAACGCGCCGCAGGACTTCTGCACGCCGAAAAAGAGGCCTGCCGTCGGAAATGACGGCAGGCTTTCTATTTGCGACCGGCCTCTCCTTCGTCATTCCGGGACGCGCCATCTTGGCGCGGGCCCGGAATCCATACTCCCGATCGTGGTTATGGATTCCGGGCTCATCGCTGCGCGATGCCCCGGAATGACGAAAGCGTCACAAGAAACTCTGCGGATCGACGTCGACTTCGAGCTTGAGATTGCCTTTGGTTTTGGGACCTGCGGCGAGCCATTGCCGCAGATATTCCGACAGATCGAAACCGCGCGCCGATTTCACCAATAGGCGGAAGCGATAGCGGCCCTTGATCACCGCGAGTGGCGCTTCGGCGGGACCAAGCAGCTGGACGTGCTCGTCCCGTGGCGCCACCGCCGCCAGTCGCCGCGCAAAACTTTCTGCCGTGGGTCGATCTCCCGCCGAGATGATCAGGCTCGCCAGCCTTCCGAACGGCGGATAGAAGGTGCGCTCGCGCGCGGCGATCTCGCTCGCGTAGAACGCCTCGCGATCGCAGGCAACCAGCGCCCTCATCACGGGATGCTCGGGCTGATGGGTCTGCAAGTAGCCGATGCCGCGGCCCTGATCGCGCCCGGCGCGCCCGATCACCTGGTTGAACAATTGCCAGGTCCGCTCGGCAGCGCGGGGATCGCCGTTGCTCAAGCCGAGATCGGCATCGACCACGCCGACCAGATTGAGCCGCGGGAAATGATGGCCCTTGGCGACGAGCTGCGTACCGATGATGATGTCGACACGGCCTTCCGCGATCTCGTTCAATTCAGAGCGCATGGTCTCGATCGAGGTGATCAGGTCGCTCGACAAAACCATCGTTCGCGCCTCCGGAAACAATGCTGCTGCTTCCTCCTGCAAGCGTTCGACGCCGGGGCCGACCGCAACAAGCGATTGCTCCGCCGCGCAATGCGGGCAGGCATGCGGGCGCGGCATGGAGAAGCCGCAGTGATGGCAGACCAGGCGTTGGCGAAACCTGTGATCGACCAGCCAGGCGTCGCAGATGGTGCAGGCAAAGCGATGGCCGCAGGCCCGGCATAGCGTCAATGGCGCATAGCCGCGGCGGTTGAGGAACAGCAGCGCCTGTTCGCGCCGTTCGACCACTTTCCTGATCTCCTCCGCAAGTCTCGGCGAAATGAAGCGCCCTCGCGCGGGAACCTCGCGGCGCAGATCGATCGCCTCGATATGGGGCATATGCGCACCGCCGAACCGCGACGGCAGCACGACGCGCTGATAGCGAGCCTTGCGCGCGTTGACCTCGGTCTCGACCGACGGCGTGGCAGACGCCAGGATGATTGGGATCTTTGCGATATGCGCGCGCACCACGGCCATGTCGCGCGCGTGGTAATGCGCGCCGTCGTCCTGCTTGTAGGCCTGGTCATGCTCCTCATCGACCACGATCAGGCCGAGATTGGCGTAGGGCATGAACAGCGCCGAGCGCGCGCCGACTACGACCGGCGCCTCGCCGGCCGAAATCGCGGCCCAGTTGCGGGCACGGGTGCGCGGCGTCAATTCCGAGTGCCATTCCAGCGGACGCACGCCAAAGCGCTGCGCGAAACGGTCGAGGAATTGCCCGGTCAGCGCGATCTCCGGCATCAGGATCAGCGATTGCCGGCCGCGGCGGATCACCTCGGCGATCGCCTCGAAATAGACTTCGGTCTTGCCTGAACCTGTGACGCCGTCGAGCAGTGCGACGTGGAAACTGCCGTTGGCGGCGAGCGCGCGCATCGCATCGACGGCGCTGCGCTGCTGGCGCGAGAAATCCGGCTGCGCGAAGAACGGGTCGGGGGCCGGCGGCGCCTTTGGCGGCGGCATCGGCTCGACATGAAGTGTGCCTTCATCGACCAGGCCGTCGATCACACCTGAGCTGACGCCTGCTTCCTTGGCGGCCTCCGATTTGCCGTGCAACAGGCCGTCCGATACCACCTCGATCAGCCGCCGCCGTGCGGGCGTCAGGCGCTTTGGCGCCTGACCGATCAGCCGCACGCCCAACCGCACCCGCTCGGGCCCCAGATTCTCGCCCATCCGCAAGCACATCCGCAGCACCATGCCGCGGGCGGAGAGCGTGTAATTGGCGACCCAATCGACCAGCGCACGCAGCTCTTCGGTCAACGGCGGCACGTCGAGCTTTTCGCCGATATCCTTGAGGCGGTTATGCAGGCGCGGATCGGGCCTTGCGTTCTCCGCCCACACCACCGCGACGACTTCGCGCGGCCCGAGCGGCACCGCCACCACGTCACCCGGCTTAAGCTCCATGCCGCGCGGCACGCGGTAGGAATAGGTCTGGTTGAGCGCGACCGGCACCAGCACATCGACGACACGCGTCGATGCGGCGGGGGAAGTGTTCTGGCGCGTGAGGTGGTCCATCCTGGAGAATCGGCTTTTGGGCGGATTGAGGCTAGCGCCCCTCGCCCAAGTTAGCGAACGGTAAACGAAGAGGGTGCGATATAATAAAGAGAATCACCGCGCCAATGGCTGCATGGCAAAACCAGCAATTCAACCGATCGAACTCGATAGCGCCGATGAAACCATCGCGCTTCAAATGACGCGCTGGCTGTCGCATCTGCGCGCCGAACGGCGGCTGTCGCCGAAGACGCTGGAAGCCTACGCCCGCGACTTGAGGCAATGCCTGGATTTCCTCTGCGAGCATTGGGGCACGCGCGTAACGCTGGCACGGTTTTCGCTGCTGGAAGCAAGCGACGTCAGGGCGTTCATGGCGATGCGGCGCGCCGACGACGTCAGTGGCCGCTCGCTAATGCGCAGCCTGGCGGGCTTGCGCTCATTCGCGCGCTTTCTCGAACGGGAAGGCAAGGGCAAGGTCGGCGCCCTCTCCGCCATTCGCGCGCCAAAGGTCGGAAAGACGCTGCCGAAGCCGCTTCCGATGGCGGCCGCGAAACGCTTTGCGGATGCCGATGCGCGCGCCGGCGAGACGCGCGACCCCTGGATATGGGCGCGCGACGCCGCCGTGATGGCGCTGTTGTACGGCTCGGGCCTGCGCATCTCCGAAGCGCTCGGCTTGAAGCGCCGCGACGTGCCGCTACCCGGCGCCGGCGACGTGCTCGTGGTCACCGGCAAGGGCAACAAGACCCGCATGGTGCCGGTGCTGCAAAACGTGCTGACGCTGGTCGCGCATTATGTGGCTGTCTGCCCGCATCCGCTGCCTCCGGAGGGACCTATTTTTGTCGGCGCCCGCGGCGGTCCGCTCAAGGCCCGCATCATCCAGCTCACCATGGAGCGGCTGCGCGGCGCGCTGGGATTACCCGACAGCGCGACCCCGCATGCGCTCAGGCATTCATTCGCGACCCATCTTCTCTCCCGTGGCGGCGACCTGCGCGCGATCCAGGAACTGCTCGGCCATTCCTCGCTCTCGACCACGCAAATCTATACCGGGATCGACAGCGAGCGCTTGCTCGAAGTCTATCGTTCCGCGCATCCGCGCAGCTGATCGTCGCGCCACTTCAAAATCCTGACACATTCGGCCGCGCCCTTGCCTCTTGCGCGAGAGGCGCGGTTCGGTCAATCGTGGACTCGTCAATTCGGAGGGAAATCATGAGCGCGCATGAAAGCATGGAGCAGGCGGACCAGGCCAAGGAAGCCTCGAGCGAGAACAGGAAGATCGCGCTGCTGATCGCGGTCATCGCGCTGTGCCTGGCGCTGTCGGAAACCCTCGGCAAGGGGGCGCAAACCGAATCGATCAGCAAGAATGTCGAAGCCTCGAACCTGTGGGCATTCTTCCAGGCCAAGAGCATCCGCCACACGGTGGTGCAAACCGCGGCGGACCAGTCCAAGCTAAGCCTCGGCACAGGCGACGATGCAACGAAGGCGACGGCGCAAAAGCAGATCGACGCCTGGCAGAAAACCGCCGAGCGCTACCGCTCCGATCCGAAAAGCGGCGAAGGCCAGGAGCAATTGTCCGAACGCGCCAAGCATGCCGAGGAAGAGCGCGACCTTGCCACCGCAAAATATCACCACTTCGAACTCGCGTCCGCCGCCTTCCAGATCGGCATCGTGCTGGCCTCGGCGACCATCATCACCGGCATCGTGGTGCTGGCCTGGATCTCCGGCCTGCTGACGCTCGCGGGTATAGTATTCACCGCGCTCGGCATCTTCATGCCGCATCTGTTGCATTTGCCGTAAGCGCAAATCGTAGGATGGGTTGAGCGCAACGAAACCCATCACCTTACCTGTAGCCATTGATGGGTTTCGCGTCGCTCAACCCATCCTACAAACTGCGGGGACAGGGAGAAGTAGGAGGATCAGCGCGCTTCGTGCACGCTCTTGCGGAAGCGCTGGATCAGCCGCAGCATCCGCGATGACCAGCCCTCGCCATTGCCGCGCAGGATCTCGAGGATCCGCGCCTTGACAGGATCGACCAGCTCCGCGGCCCTGGCCCGCAGCGCCATCACGAATTCATAGAGCTTCTCGAACCACGCCATCTCGAGAAGCTTCGGCCGCGTCACGTCGAATACGAAGGCGGTGACGCCGACCCCCAAGAATTTCGCGAAGATGATGGTGAGGCCGGCGCTGAGCCAGTATTCGTGAGCCAACAGCCAGAAGCCGACGAGCTTTAGCGGAAATAGCGGAATCACCGGCACGAAGAATACGATCAGGGTCATCGCCGGCGACAGCGTATCGACGCGGTCGGCGAGCCATTGCTTGAAGGTGCGCAGCGGTATCGACGCCACCACCCGGGCCACGATCGGCTCCAGGTGATCCCACAGCCAGGCTTCGATCAGGAAGATGATCGCAAGCAGAATCCAGAACGGCTGAAGCAGGCGGCGCAGCATCCAAATCATCCCGCCCGATTCTCCGGGGCGCCGATCACATATGGATCGCCCGCTTGCCGACTGCAAGCGCCGCTTCTTTGACGGCTTCCGAGCGCGTCGGGTGGGCGTGGCAGGTGCGGGCCAAATCCTCGGCGGAACCGCCGAATTCCATCAATACGGCCGCTTCGTGAATCATTTCGCCGGCTTCGATGCCGATAATGTGCACGCCGAGCACGCGATCGGTCTTCGCATCTGCGAGAACCTTCACGAAACCGTCCGTAGTCTGGTTGACCTTGGAGCGGCCGTTGGCGGTAAAGGGAAACTTACCCGAGGTGTAGGCGATGCCTTCCTGCTTCAGCTCTTCCTCGGTCTTGCCGACGGACGAGACTTCCGGCGTGGTATACACAACGCCTGGAATAACGTCGTAGTTCACGTGTCCCGCCTGGCCGGCGATGATTTCCGCAGTTGCGACGCCCTCATCCTCGGCCTTGTGCGCGAGCATCGGCCCCGCGACCACGTCGCCGATGGCATAAATGCCTTTCACGCTGGTCGAAAAATGTTGATCGATCTGCACGCGGCCGCGATTGTCGAGCGCAACGCCGGCTTCCTTCAGGCCAAGTCCTTCGGTGTAGGGCACCCGGCCGATGCAGACCAGCACGACGTCGGCTTCCAGCGTTTCCGGATTCCCGCCTGCCGCTGGTTCGACTTTTGCCGCGAGCGCCTTGCCGGAGGTATCGACGGCGGTGACCTTGGCGCCGAGCTTGAACTTGAATCCCTGCTTCTCGAGGATGCGCTGAAACTGACGCGCGACCTCGCCGTCCATCCCCGGTAAAATACGGTCGAGGAATTCCACCACCGTCACTTCGGCACCAAGCCGCTTCCAGACCGAGCCGAGCTCGAGCCCGATCACGCCGGCGCCGACGATCAGAAGCTTTCCAGGCACCTTGTCGAGCGACAGCGCGCCGGTCGACGACACGATGCGTTTCTCGTCGATGTCGATGCCCCTGAGCCGCGCGATGTCGGAGCCGGTGGCGATCACGATGTTCTTGGTCTCGACAATCTGCGCGCTCGGGTTGCCGGTCACTTCGATCTTGCCGGGCCCGAGAATCTTGCCGGTGCCGTGGATGACGTCGATCTTGTTTTTCTTCATCAGGAATTCGACGCCCTTGACGTTGCCGTCGATGCCCTGCTGCTTGAAGTTCATCATCGAGGGCAAATCGAGTTTCGGCGCGGGAACGCTGACGCCCATCTTGGCAAAGGAATGCGCGGCCTCCTCGAACATTTCGGATGCATGCAGCAGCGACTTCGACGGCATGCAGCCGATATTGAGGCAGGTACCGCCGAGCGTTGGGTTCTTCTCGATCACGGCGACCTTCATGCCAAGCTGCGCTGCGCGTATCGCGCAGACATATCCGCCGGGACCAGTGCCGATGACAACGAGATCGTAAGCAGCCATGATGAAAATCCTGTAGCTAAGGAATGTGACAGCTATTAGCGCCCGCCCGACACATCAAGGATGGCGCTGGTCACATAGGAGGCATCATCCGACATCAGCCAGACAATGGCGTTGGCGATTTCTTCCGCGCTGCCGACGCGCTTCATCGGCACCATATGCGCCAAGCGATGGGCGCGATCGGGCTCGCCGCCTGAGGCGTGAATTTCGGTATCGATCAGTCCCGGCCTGATCGCGGCAACGCGAATGCCTTCGCCGGCGACCTCGTAGCCCAATCCGATCGTGAAGGAATCCACCGCGCCCTTGGAGGCCGCGTAATCGACATAGGTGTTGGGTGCGCCGAGCTTTGCCGCGACCGAGGATAGATTGACGATGACGCCGCCCTTGCCGCCATGCCGCGTCGACATCCGTTTCACCGCCTCGCGCGCGCAAAGCATGCTGCCGGTGACGTTGACGGCCATCATGCGCTGGATGCGTTCGGCGGACATCTCGTCGACCCGCGAGGTGGTTCCGACAATGCCGGCATTGTTGACGAGCGCGCCCAAGGTTCCGAATTCGTCGGCGATCTTGAACAGCGCGAGGATGTCGCCCTCATTGCCGACATCGCATTTTACCGCGATCGCCTTGCCGTTCTTGCCTTCGATGGTCGAGACGGTCTCGTTCGCCGCCGCCTGATTGCTGGCATAGCTGACGACAATCTTGAAGCCGCGCGCCGCTGCCGCAAGCGCGGTGGCACGCCCGATGCCGCGGCTGCCGCCGGTGATGATCGCTACCCTGTCGGTCACATTTGCCCCCACACTTCCCTCAAACCACAAAACATCGGTCGGCCCCGTTGAGCCGACCGTAAGAAGCCCCGTCCACGCATCTATAAGGTCCTACCCTCGAGTGCTGCCAATCGGTCTAATACGGACTTGTCCGTCAAGCTCGCCAAGTAGAAAATAATAAAGGGAGTAAGAAATGGCACCAAGCACAGAGCGGCGAAGCCGATTCCTTTTCCCTTCCTGCGACTTATCGGAATCGCAAACAAGAAGCACATGAAGGTGATCAGCAAAAACGGGAGCGGAGAAATAAGCGGCGACGGCTCGTGCATCGACCACTGCCCTTACAGATCCAGCACCAGCCGCGCCGGATCCTCCAGGCCTTCCTTGACGCGGACCAAGAACGTCACCGCTTCCTTGCCGTCGATGACGCGGTGATCATAGGATAGCGCCAGATACATCATCGGACGCACCTCGACCTTGCCGCCGATCGCCATCGGCCGCTCCTGGATCTTGTGCATGCCCAGAATGCCGGACTGCGGCGCGTTGAGGATCGGCGTCGACATCAGCGAACCGTAGATGCCGCCATTGGTGATGGTGAAGGTGCCGCCCTGCATCTCGTCGATCTTGAGCTGGCCGTCGCGGGCGCGGCGGCCGTAATCGGCGATCGCCTTTTCGATCTCGGCGATCGACTTCTGATCGCAGTCGCGCACCACCGGCACCACCAGGCCCTTGTCGGTGCCGACCGCAACGCCGATGTGATAGTAATTCTTGTAGATCAGATCGGTGCCGTCGATCTCGGCGTTGACGGCAGGAATGTCCTTGAGCGCCTGCACGCAGGCCTTGGTGAAGAAGCCCATGAAGCCGAGCTTGCTGCCGTGCTTCTTCTCGAACACGTCCTTGTATTGCGCGCGCATCGCCATGATGTGGGTCATGTCGACCTCATTGAAGGTCGTCAGCATCGCGGCGGTGTTTTGCACTTCCTTGAGCCGGCGCGCGATGGTCTGGCGCAGCCGCGTCATCTTCACGCGCTCTTCGCGCGCAGCATCGTCGGCAGGCGACGGCGCGCGCACCTGCACCGCGGCCGCGGGCTGATGGATCGGGGTCGGCGCTGATGCGGCCTTCTCGATCGCGGCCAGCATGTCGCCCTTTGTCACCCGGCCATCCTTGCCGGAGCCGGGAACGGTCGACGCATCGATGCCGCTCTCGGCCGACAATTTGCGCACCGACGGCGCCAGCGGGCTGTCTGCCGGCGCGGCCCTCGGCGCCGAAGCGGGGGCGGCAACGGGCTGTGGCGGAGGCGGAGCCGCGGGCTTCGCCGGAGCGGCCGCCGGTTTTGCAGCAGCGCCCGCCGCGCCCACGTTGATCTGTCCCAACAGGGCGCCGACCGCGACGGTGTCGCCGTCCTTTGCCGAGATTTCGCCAAGCACACCTGCGGACGGCGCCGGGACTTCGATCGTCACCTTGTCGGTCTCGAGCTCGACCAACGGCTCGTCGACCGCGACAGCATCGCCGGCTTTCTTGAACCAGCGGCCGATGGTGGCCTCGGTCACGGATTCGCCGAGCGTCGGAACGCGAATTTCAGTCATGGTCTGTTTCCTCGATAACCTGTGCGGTCATAAATCTGAGTAGTCACCGCCCGCGAAGGCGGGCGATCCAGTACGCCGAGACGATCGTAATCACAGACAGGCGGCACGGCTTACTGGATGCCCCGCTTTCGCGGGGCATGACGATTTTGAGTTTCTAGTTCAATGCCTCGTCCACGAGCGCCTTGAGCTGCGCCAGGTGCTTCGACATCAGGCCGGTGGCGGTCGCGGCGGCCGCCGCGCGCCCGGCGTAACGCGGACGCTTGTTTGGCGCGTTGATCTGATTCAGCACCCATTCGAGATAGGGCTCCATGAAGTGCCACGCGCCCATGTTGCGCGGCTCTTCCTGGCACCACACCACCTCCGCGTTCTTGAAGCGGCCGAGTTCGAGCACCAGCGCCTTCAGCGGCACCGGATAGAGCTGCTCGACGCGCATGATGTAGACGTCGTCGACGCCGCGCTTCTCGCGCTCGTCGTAAAGGTCGTAATAGACCTTGCCCGAGCACAGCACGACGCGCTTGATCTTGTCGTCGCTCACCAGCCTGGTCTTCTCGTCGGGCCGCATCTGCGCGTCATCGTAGAGGATGCGGTGGAAGGTGGCGTCCTTGCCGAGTTCGTCGAGCGTTGAGACCGCGCGCTTGTGGCGCAGCAGCGATTTCGGCGTCATCAGGATCAGCGGCTTCCTGATCTCGCGATGCAACTGGCGCCGCAGCACGTGGAAGTAATTGGCCGGCGTGGTCGGATAGACCACCTGCATGTTGTCTTCGGCGCACATTTGCAAGAACCGCTCGAGCCGCGCCGAGGAGTGCTCCGGCCCCTGGCCCTCATAGCCATGCGGCAGCAAGCAGACGAGACCCGACATGCGCAGCCATTTGCGTTCGCCGGAAGAGATGAACTGGTCGAACAGCACTTGCGCACCGTTGGCGAAATCGCCGAACTGCGCTTCCCACATCGCGAGCGCATTCGGCTCGGCCAGCGAGAAGCCGTATTCGAAGCCGAGCACGGCTTCTTCCGACAGCAGCGAGTTGATGACTTCGTAGTGGCCCTGATCGCCGCCGAGGTGATTGAACGGGGTATAGCGGCTCTCGTCCTCCTGGTCGATCAGGACCGAATGGCGCTGCGAGAAGGTGCCGCGCTCGCTATCCTGTCCGGACAGCCGCACGTGATGGCCCTCCTGGAGGAGCGAGCAGAACGCCAGCGCCTCGCCGGTCGCCCAGTCGAGCCCGTTACCGCTCTCGATCGCCTTGGCACGATTTTCCAGGAAGCGGGCGATGGTGCGGTGAACCCGAAAACCGTCGGGCACCTTGGTGATCTTGCGGCCGATGTCTTTGAGCACTGCGATATCGACGCCGGTGACGCCGCGGCGCGGGTCCTCTTCCTGATCGGCGAGCTTGAAGCCGGCCCATTTGCCGTCGAGCCAGTCGGCCTTGTTGGGCTTGTAGCCGGTGCCGGCCTCGAATTCGGCGTCGAGCCGCGTGCGCCAATCGGCCTTGGCCTTGTCGACCTCGCCTACGGTCATCACACCCTCGGCGATCAGCCGCTTGGCGTAAATCTCCAGCGTCGAGGGATGCGCCGCGATCCTCTTATACATCACCGGCTGGGTGAACGCCGGCTCGTCGCCCTCGTTGTGACCGTGCCTGCGATAGCAGAACATGTCGAGGACGACTGGCTTGTGGAATTTCTGGCGGAATTCGATCGCGACCTTGGCCGCGAACACCACGGCTTCCGGATCGTCGCCGTTGACGTGGAAGATCGGCGCATCGATCATCTTCGCCACATCGGACGGATAGGGCGAGGAGCGCGAATAGCGCGGATAGGTGGTGAAGCCGATCTGGTTGTTGACGATGAAATGCAGCGAGCCGCCAGTGCGGTAGCCTTTCAGGTCGGAGAGGCTGAAGCATTCCGCGACCACGCCCTGGCCGGCAAACGCCGCGTCGCCGTGCATCAACAGCGGCAGCACCGAGATGCGCTGGTCCGGCGGATCGCCATGCTGGTCCTGCTTGGCGCGCACCTTGCCGAGCACCACCGGATCGACGATTTCCAGATGCGAGGGGTTGGCGGTCAGCGACAGATGGATGCGGTTGCCGTCGAACTCGCGGTCCGATGACGCGCCCAAATGATACTTGACGTCGCCGGAGCCTTCGACCGCGTCGGGATTGGCCGAGCCGCCCTTGAACTCATGGAACAGCGCGCGGTGCGGCTTGCCCATCACCTGGGTGAGCACGTTGAGGCGGCCGCGATGCGGCATGCCGACCACGATTTCCTTTACGCCGAGATTGCCACCGCGCTTGATGATCTGTTCGAGCGCCGGGATCAGTGATTCGGCGCCGTCCAGACCAAAGCGCTTGGTGCCGGTGAACTTGACGTCGCAGAATTTCTCAAAGCCTTCGGCCTCGACCAGCTTGTTGAGGATGGCGCGGCGGCCCTCGCGGGTGAAGCTGATTTCCTTGTCCGGGCCCTCGATGCGTTCCTGGATCCAGGATTTTTGCGCGGCGTTGGAAATATGCATGAACTCGACGCCGAGCGTCTGGCAGTAGGTGCGCTCGCAGATCGCGACGATCTCGCGCAAACTCGCGTATTCCATGCCGAGCACGTGGTCGAGGAAGATCTTGCGGTCGAAGTCGCCTTCGACGAAACCGTAGGAGCGCGGATCCAGCTCTTCGCGGTCGCGCGGCGCTTCGATCCCCAGCGGATCGAGATTGGCGTGGAAATGGCCGCGCATGCGGTAGGCGCGGATCAGCATCAGCGCGCGCACCGAATCGCGCGTCGCCTGGTGCACGTCGGCCGCCGTGATCTCTGCGCCCTTGACCTGTCCCTGGGCCTGCGCTTGAGCCTGCGCCTTGGCCGCGATCTTGGAGCCGACAGCCTTTTCGACTTCCGCCCAATTGCCGTCGAGCGCGGAGGTGAGCTCGTCGCGCGGCGTCAGCGGCCAGTTGTTACGACCCCAGGACGGTCCCTCGGCGTTCTTTTGGACGTCGGCCGGGCTGTCTTTCAGGCTCTTGAAGAACTCCTGCCATTCGGTGTCGACCAACGCCGGGTCTTTTTCGAAGCGGGCGTAGATTTCGTCGATGTAGGTGGCATTGGTGCCCTGCAAAAACGAAGAAAGGGCAAAGGCGGCGTTCGCGTCCTGGCGAGACATGATGGCGTCCTGGTGATTTCGACTTGGCGCATGGAAAACGGCGCAAACGCTGATCCAGACTTGAGGATCAGCGAGATTGGCACCTTTAACCTATTTAGGACGAATCTTCGCGCCGAAAAGAACTAAAAAATGAATTAGGATTTCAATTTTTCAGCAAGGGTATGTCCGAGCCTCGCCGGCGACGGCGACACCGTAATTCCGGCCGATTCCATGGCCGTGGTCTTGGAAGCGGCATCGCCCTTGCCGCCGGAGATGATGGCACCGGCATGACCCATGCGGCGGCCGGGCGGTGCGGTAACGCCGGCGATAAATCCGACCATCGGCTTCTTGCGGCCGCGCTTGGCCTCGTCTTTGAGGAACTGCGCGGCGTCCTCTTCGGCCGAACCGCCGATCTCGCCGATCATGACGATCGATCTGGTCTTGGGGTCGGCCAGGAACATTTCCAGCACGTCGATGAATTCGGTGCCCTTCACCGGGTCGCCGCCGATGCCGACCGCGGTGGTCTGGCCGAGGCCTTCCTGGGTGGTCTGGAACACCGCCTCGTAGGTCAGCGTACCCGACCGCGATACGATGCCGACGCTGCCGGGCTTGAAGATGTTCGCCGGCATGATGCCGATCTTGCATTCGCCGGCGGTCATCACGCCCGGGCAATTCGGTCCGATCAGCCGCGATTTCGATCCGCTCAACGATCTTTTGACCCGCACCATGTCGAGCACCGGAATGCCTTCGGTGATGCAGACGATCAGCGGGATCTCGGCGTCGATCGCCTCGCAGATCGCATCCGCCGCGCCCGGCGGCGGCACATAGATGACGCTCGCGTCCGCACCTGTCTTTGCGCGGGCTTCGGCGACCGTATCGAACACCGGCAGACCCAGATGCGTCGAGCCGCCTTTGCCCGGCGAGGTGCCGCCGACCATCTTGGTGCCGTAGGCGATCGCAGCCTCGGAATGGAACGTGCCGTTCTTGCCGGTAAAACCCTGGCAAATGACTTTTGTGTTCTTGTCGATCAGGACGGACATGGGGTGAGACTGCTTTCGCGGGGATGAGGAAGCTAGTGGATGCGCCGGTAAACGCCGGTGAGCACGTCGGCCCATCCTTCCGCGTCGGGCGAGAACTGGATTTTCATGTTGTAGGTATTGTCGTCGACGACTTCGTAGACGTGGCGCGCATTGCCGCGCAGCGAGCCGCGCACCAGGATCAGCGACTTTCCGCTCCATCCGCCCGACGCCGGCGACGGCGGGAAGTAGCCGAGCGAATCGTGCCAGTACAATTTGTAGGTCCGGTCCTCCCGATCGTAGGTGAACACGCCATGGGTGGCGAAGCTCTCCTTGCCGTCGCGCATCTGGCGCGTATCCTGGATCAGATAGAAGCCGTTGAGGTCGATGCGGGCGACCACATGCGAGGTGGCGGGTCCGCCGGCGTTCCAGCGCGAGGGATACACCGTCTCTTCGCCGTTCCACTCGCCCGCGAACGCCGCGAGCCTGCGATGTTCCTCCAGCGGCGTCGGCGCGGCGAGATGGTTCTCGGCCATCGTTAGCCTCCCTTGACGGCGTTCACGATCTTCTGCGCGGCATCGTCGAGATTGTCCGCCGGCACCACGTTGAGACCGGAATCGCGGATGATCTTCTTGCCGGCTTCGACATTGGTGCCTTCGAGCCGCACCACCAGCGGCACTTTCAAGCCCACTTCCTTCACGGCTGCGACCACGCCTTCGGCGATGATATCGCATTTCATGATGCCGCCGAAGATGTTGACCAGGATACCCTTCACATTGGGATCGGCGGTGATGATCTTGAAGGCTGCCGCCACTTTTTCCTTGCTGGCGCCGCCGCCGACATCGAGGAAGTTCGCCGGCGACATGCCATAGAGCTTGATGATGTCCATCGTCGCCATCGCAAGGCCGGCGCCATTGACCATGCATCCGATATTGCCGTCGAGGGTGACGTAGTTGAGATCGTATTTCGACGCCTCGATTTCCTTGGCATCCTCCTCGGTCTCGTCGCGCAGCGCCGCCACGTCAGGATGGCGAAACAGCGCGTTGTCGTCGAACGACACCTTGGCGTCGAGCACGCGAAGTTGGCCCTGTTTGGTGACGACTAGCGGATTGATCTCCAGCATCGCCATGTCCTTGGCGGTGAACGCCGTGTAGAGTTGGCCGACGAGCTTCTCCGCCTGTTTGGCGAGATCGCCCGACAGGTTGAGGGCTTTGGCGACGGTGCGACCGTGATGGCTCATGATGCCGGTCGCAGGATCGACCGAGAAGGTGACGATCTTTTCCGGCGTGGAGTGAGCGACGTCCTCGATGTTGACGCCGCCTTCGGTCGAGACCACGAATGAGACTTCGGAGGTTTCGCGATTGACCAGGATCGAGAGGTAAAACTCCTTGTCGATGTCGGAGCCTTCCTCGATGTAGAGGCGGTTGACCTGCTTGCCGTGGGGCCCGGTCTGCACCGTGACCAGGGTTGCGCCCAGCATCTGCTTGGCGAATTCGGCGACCTCGGCCGGCGATTTGGCGATACGCACGCCGCCTTTGTCGCCGGCGCTTTTCTCCTTGAACTTGCCCTTGCCGCGGCCGCCGGCGTGGATCTGGCTCTTCACCACCCAGATCGGGCCGGGCAGCGCGTTGGCGGCGGCATCGGCGTCGGCGGCGCGGAGCACCGGCACGCCCTTCGAGATCGGCACCCCGAACTCGTTGAGCAGCGCCTTGGCCTGGTATTCATGGATGTTCATCAAGTCGCTCCCCAAACCCCTCGTGCAGCGAATTTTGGCAGTTCACGCCCTTTTGGCTGGCATACCATATACCACATGAACTGCAAGCGCCGCAGATCGGCTCGCCGATCTCCAGCCAATAACCAAGTGAAATCAGCGGCCTAACAGGTCGGGTGCGATCTTCTTGCAGGCCTCGACCAGACCTTGCACTGCGCCGACCGACTTGTCGAACGCTTCGCGGTCCTTGCCCGACAGCTCGATCTCGACAATCCGCTCGACGCCCTTCGATCCGATCACGACGGGCACGCCGACATACATGTCCTTTACGCCGTACTCGCCATTGAGATAGGCGGCGCAGGGCACGACGCGCTTCTTGTCCTTGAGATAGCTTTCGGCCATCGCGATCGCGGACGCCGCCGGCGCGTAGAACGCCGAGCCGGTTTTCAACAGGTTGACGATCTCGGCGCCGCCGTTGCGGGTGCGATCGACGATCTCGTCGATCCGCGTCTGCGAGGTCCAGCCCATCTTCACGAGGTCAGGCAGCGGAATACCGGCCACCGTGGAATAGCGCACCAGCGGCACCATGGTGTCGCCATGGCCGCCCAGCACGAAGGCGGTGACGTCTTCGACCGAGACATTGAACTCGTCGGCGAGGAAATAGCGGAAGCGCGAGGAATCCAGCACGCCGGCCATGCCCACCACCTTCTTGTGCGGAAGGTTAGAGGCCTTCTGTAGCGCCCAGACCATGGCGTCGAGCGGGTTGGTGATGCAGATGACGAAGGCGTCGGGGGCGTATTTCTTGATGCCGGCGCCGACCTGCTCCATCACCTTGAGATTGATCGAAAGCAGATCGTCGCGGCTCATGCCCGGCTTGCGCGGCACGCCGGCGGTGACGATGCAGACATTGGCGTTGTCGAGCGCCTCATAGGAATTGGCGCCGGTGAAGGCCGCATCGAACCCGTCGACCGGTGAGGATTGCGCGATGTCGAGCGCCTTGCCCTGCGGCACGCCTTCGGCGATGTCGAACAGCACGACGTCGCCGAGCTCCTTCAAGCCGATGAGATGAGCCAAGGTTCCGCCGATCTGGCCGGAGCCAATCAAAGCAATCTTGTCGCGCGCCATGGGAATCTATCCTTTGAACCCGAGCCGGGAGGGAGATTAGGAGAGTTGAATTTGGTTATCCCTTTCGATCGACCCGTTCAAGTCGCGCCGTGCTCAATTGTCCGCCACCCCGCGTCATTCCGGGCGCAAGTGAAACGAGCGAACCCGGCGCGTCCTAGGTCTGGTGCCAACGCACCATCCCGGAATGACGGCGTCCGCCATCACGTCTCCACCAGCCCCGTGCTCGAGCCGCTCGCCACCGAATCCTTGTGCCCGTGAGGCAGCGCCAGATAGGACTCCGAACTCATCTCGATCAGCCGCGAGGCGGTTCGCTTGAATTCGTTGGCCTCATTGCCTTCAGTCGCAAGATACAGCGACACCGGGTTGGCCGCCGCCGACGCCATCAATTTCACGGCATTATCATAAAGCGTGTCGATCAGGGCGGTGAAGCGCTTGGCGGCATTACGCTCGGCATAGTCCATCACCGGAACATGGTCGATCATGATGGTATGATAGTCGCGCGCAAGCCGCAGATAGTCGGATGCCGCGAGCGGCATTTCGCATAATTCCTTGAACGAAAACCGCGCGACGCCGCGCGATGAACAAGGCACATGCAACACGCGGCCCTTGATCGCGATATCGCGCGGCTTGCAGGGCGCGTTGCCGGTCATTTTCGCCCAGGCCTTGTCGAGCGCTGCGTCGGCTTCGCGGTCCGCCGGCACCAGCCACATCTTGACGCCAACAAGCTTCTCGAGCCGGAAATCGGTCCGCGCATCGAGCCGCAGCACGTCCATATGCTGTTCGATCTGCGCGATAAAGGGCAGGAACAGCGCGCGGTTCAGCCCGCCCTTGTAGAGATCGTCGGGCGCGACATTGGATGTCGCCACTACTATCGTGCCGAGCTCGAACAATCTTGCGAACAGCCGGCCCAGGATCATCGCATCCGCGATGTCGGTGACGTGGAATTCGTCGAAGCATAACAGCCACGCCTCGTCGAAAATCGACTGCGCCGTGAGCGCGATCACGTCGGCATCGGCAATCTCGCCGCGCGCGATGTTTTGGCGGTAGCCGTGGATGCGCTCATGCACATCGGCCATGAATTCGTGGAAATGCGCCCGCCGCTTGTGCTCGACCGGGCTGTCTTGGAAGAACAAATCCATCAACATGGTCTTGCCGCGCCCGACCTCACCATGGACATAGAGGCCGCGAGGCGCGCCGTTCTTGTCAGTGAAGAGACGGCCGAGCAGGCCCTGCTTGCGCGGCGGCTTGTAGCTCGAAAGCCGCCCCTCCAGGCCGGCGAAGGCCTCGGCTGCTTCCGCCTGTGCCGGATCGGGCTCGATCGCGCCGGAGGCGACGAGATTTTCATAATGGGTGTGGAACGAGGTGGGCGGGGTGGGCGGTGTCGACAGCATGGCCCACCTTACGGCCCCAGACTCGGAAAAATTGCAAGCCGGGAATTGAGGCTTGTGGGTATCGCAAACCGTCATACCCGCAAAGGCGGGTATCCAGCACGCCGCGGCTTCTCGGCTCGAGCGCTGAGGGCTCTGGAATACTGGTTCGCCCGGTCATAGGCGAGCGGAAGCGACGCCGTCCTTCGGACGGCTATGCCGGGCAATGACAGCTGTGAATGCGGCTTACGCGCTCAGCGCGTAAGAGTCTTCCACCACATAGGGCCCGCCGCCGGTGGAGGCGCGCGAGGAGAACAGCACGAAGCGCTCGGCTTTGAACACCCGGCTCGGGAAATAGCCGCGCACCGACAGATAATCAGCGACGTCCTGGCTCGAGGCATCGTGCAGCCGTGCCAGCGTCACATGCGGGGTGAATTTGCGCCCCTGCGGATCGAGCCCGATCCGCTGCATCAACCGTTCGAGCTCGGCCTGTAGCTCGATCAGGGGCCGGCTCGGCACGATGGAAGCGACCACCGCGCGCGGCTTGCGCCCGCCAAAGCTCGACAGGCCCTGCACCGTCACTTCGAACGGCTTGCGATTGACCCGAAACAGCATCGAGGCGATCTCGTTGGCGGAAATGCCGTCGATGTCGCCGATGAAGCGCAAGGTGACATGATAATTTTCGGGATCGATCCAGCGGGCGCCGGGAAGGCCGCCCCGCAAGCTGGAAAGCGTCTGGCCGACCTCGGCCGGGATTTCCAGTCCAGTAAACAAACGCGGCATCGTTAGACTCCCGATGCTAGGGTCTGATCGCAGAGATACTAGATCAAACCCCTAAACAAATTCCGGCGACGAATCACCGATTTCTATTTTCTACCCGACTTATATGACTCTGCGAAGCATCCCCCGTTAACGGGCTGGAAACCTCCGGTAAACCACGGGTGTCTGCCCGTTTTTCAACTACGTTGCCCTCTTATCGTACCGAGAAATGCCTGCACGGTGGGCAGCATTTTCGTAACGATGATGTCGACGCCCTCCGCCGTCGGATGGATGCCGTCGGCCTGATTGAGCTTGGGGTCGGCGGCGACGCCGTCCAGGAAAAACGGATAGAGCGGCACGTCGAACTTCTTCGCCAGATCCGGATAGATCGTGTTGAATTTTGCCGCATAGTCTTCGCCGTAATTCGGCGGCGCCAGCATCCCGCACAGCATCACCGCGATCTTGCGCGCCTTCAGCCGTCTCACGATGTCCGAAAGCGCCGCGCGGGTGACGGCGGGATCGGTGCCGCGCAAGGCATCGTTGGCGCCGAGTTCGACGATCACCGCCTCGGTTCCCTCGGGCACCGACCAGTCGAGCCGGTCGCGGCCGCCCGAGGCGGTATCACCGGACACCCCGGCATTGATCATATCAACCTCTATCCCCTTGTCTTTCAAGGTCTTTTGCAAGCGAGCCGGAAACGCGGCCGGGCCCGACAGTCCCAGACCAGCACTCAAGGAATCGCCCAGCACCACCATCTTGACCGGCTGTGCAAATACCGGTCCAGCCCAAAGCAAGGCGGCCATCAACACGAGCATGTGCATGAACAATCGCGTCCGCCTCTCGACCGCCATGCGGGAAGTGCCATATGACCGAGCCATGGACAGTCTCATCGAACCCTCGCAACTGGCCGGCCTCGCGCCGGACACCATTTCCATCTCGAACGTCAATCTCTCGCTCGGCGCGGGCGCGGCGCGCGTTCATATCCTCAAAGATATCAGCCTGCGCGTGGCATCGGGAGAAGCGATCGGCCTGATCGGCCCGTCAGGCTCGGGCAAGTCTACGCTGTTGATGGTGATGGCGGGTCTGGAACGGCCTGACACGGGAGAGGTGGTGGTCAACGGCACGCCTTTCAATGCCCTCGACGAGGACGCGCTGGCGCGCTTTCGCGGCCGCCAGGTCGGCATTGTATTCCAGTCGTTCCATCTGATCCCGACCATGACGGCGCTGGAGAACGTCGCGGTGCCGCTGGAGCTCGCCGGCGACCCGGACGCGTCGAAGCGCGCCGCCCAGGAATTAATGTCGGTCGGTCTTTCCGACCGCATGCACCACTACCCAACGCAATTGTCAGGCGGCGAACAGCAACGCGTGGCGCTGGCCCGCGCGCTGGCGCCCGATCCCGCGATCCTGGTCGCGGACGAGCCGACCGGAAATCTCGACGAGGCCACCGGAAAACAGATCGTCGATCTCCTGTTCTCCAAACATGACGAGCGCGGCATGACGCTGGTGCTGGTGACCCACGACACCTCGCTTGCGCAGCGCTGCGATCGCGTGGTGCGGTTGCGCTCGGGCCGGATCGACGGCGAGACCAAGCACCGCCGCGCCGCTTCATGAGCATTGCATCCGAACGCATCGGCGGCGGCCGCGCGGCATCGCTTTCGTTGCGCTATGCCTTGCGCGAATTGCGCGGCGGCTTGCGCGGCTTCTATGTTTTCATCGCCTGCATCGCGCTCGGCGTGATGGCGATCGCAGGCGTCGGCTCGGTCGCGGCCAGTCTCAGCGAAGGGCTGGCGCGGGAGGGTCGCACGCTGCTCGGCGGCGATGTCGCCTTCGTCTTGTTCCAGCGCGAGGCCAAGCCGGACGAGGTCGCCTTCCTACGCTCGCACGGCGAGGTATCGGTGGCGGCGACCTTGCGCGGCATGGCGCGTGCCGCCGACGGCCGGCTCGCTTTGGTCGAGATGAAGGCGGTCGATGCCGCTTACCCGATGCTCGGCGAGCTCACGCTACATCCGACACTGCCGATCAGCGATCTGCTGGCCGAGCGCGACGGCGCGTTCGGCGCGGCGGCCGACCCGACCCTGCTGGCGCGGCTCGATTTGAAGATCGGCGATCGCGTCACCATCGGCAACGCCAGCTTCCAGATCAGGAGCGCCGTCGAGGCCGAGCCGGACAAGCTCGCCGGCGGCGTCGGCTTCGGTCCGCGCTTCCTGGTTTCCGAAACCGCCCTGCACGCGACCGGAATGTTGCAGCCGGGCAGCCTGGTGCGTTGGGCCTATCGGGTGAAATTGCCCGGCAATGCGAGCGGCGAACGCGCCACTACCGCATTGATCGATGACGCGCGAGCTGCATTGCCCGAGGCCGGCTGGGAAATCCGCAGCCGTTCCAACGCCTCGCCGCAGCTTGAGCGCACCATCAACCGCTTCACGCAATTTTTGACCCTGGTCGGCCTCGCAGCGCTGCTGGTCGGCGGTGTCGGCGTCGCCAACGCCGTGAAAAGCCATATCGATCGCCGTCGCGACGTGATCGCCGCCTATAAGGCGCTCGGCGCCACCGGGCGTGAGGTATTTGCGATCTATCTGACGCAAGTGATCGTGCTGGCCGGGATCGGCTCGATCATCGGGCTTGCCGCGGGCGCGGCACTTCCCTTCGTCATCGTTGGCCTGTTCGGCAAATTGCTGCCGTTGCCGGTGCTGCCGGCGCTGCATCCGGACGAACTCGCGCTGTCGTTCGTCTATGGCCTCTTGACCGCGCTCGCCTTCGGCCTGTGGCCGCTCGGCCGGGTGCACGACGTGCCGGTGGCGGCGCTGTTTCGCGAAGCGGTCGGCGCGGTGTGGCATCGCCCGCGCTGGCGCTATCTCGCGCTGATGGCGATCGTGATCGCATTGCTGGTCACGGTCGTGATCGGGCTTGCCTACGACAAGCGCGTTGCCTCCGTGTTCGTCGCCTCCTCGGTCATGGTGTTCGCGCTGCTGCGCGGCATCGCCGCCATCCTGATGGCGCTGGCGCGGCGCCTGCCGCGCACGCGCTTCACCATGCTGCGGCTCGCCATCGCCAATATCTATCGCCCCGGCGCGCTGACGCCGTCGGTGGTGATGTCGCTTGGCCTGGGCCTTGCGGTACTGGTGACGATCACGCAGATCGACGGCAACCTGCGCCGGCAGTTTCTGGCGGCGCTGCCGGAGCGCGCGCCGTCATTCTACTTCATCGATATCCCGGCGAGCGAAGCCGCACATTTCGACGCTTTCCTCAAACAGACGTTGCCGCAAGCGAGCGTGGAGGACGTGCCGATGCTGCGCGGGCGCATCGTCGCCGCCCGCAGCGTCAAGGCGGAAGAGCTCAAGCCTTCGACCGATTCCGAATGGGTGCTGCAAAGCGACCGCGGCCTGACCTATACCGGAGAGATCCCCAAGGGCTCCAAGGTGGTGGAAGGCGAGTGGTGGGGCGCCGACTATTCCGGCCCGCCCCTGGTCTCGATGGAGAAGAAGATCGCCGATGGCCTGAAGCTCAAGATCGGCGACGAGATCGTCGTCAACGTGCTCGGCCGCGACATTCCGGCTACCATCAGCAACCTGCGCAACATCGACTGGCAGGGGCTTGGCATCAATTTCGTGCTGGTGTTTTCGCCGGGCGCCTTCAAGGGCGCGCCGCATACCCATATCGCGACGCTAACCGAAACCCGACCCGACGCCGCAAGCGATGCCCGTATCATCAAGCAGGTGGCCGACGCGTTTCCGATGATCACCAGCGTCCGGGTCCGCGAGGTGATGGAAACCATTGGTTCCGTGGTCACCAACCTGGCGCTGGCGATCCGCGGCGCCAGCGCGGTGACGCTTGTTTCGGCGATCCTGGTGCTGGGCGGGGCGCTCGCCGCCGGTCACCGGCATCGGGTCTACGACGCCGTCATCCTCAAGACCCTCGGCGCGACCAGGGTGCGGCTGTTAGGGGCCTATGCGCTGGAATATCTCTTGATCGGGTTTGCCACCGCGGTGTTCGGCGTGATCGCGGGCTCGGTGGCGGCCTGGCTGATCGTGACCCGGCTGATGACCTTGAGCTTCGTCTGGCAGGCCGGCAGCGCCGGCGCCGTGGTGGCGGCGGCGCTGATCGTCACGGTGGGACTGGGGCTGGCCGGAACCTTGCTGGCCTTGAACCAAAAGCCCGCGACGGTGCTGCGCAATTTGTGACAAATTGAAGCACCGGCCGTGATCGCGGTCTTTATGGGATTTATATTGTTTATGGAATTTGCCTTCCTCCGGCCTGCGAAAATGATGCCGAAAGGCGACATTCCGCCGCGCATGGAAGCTTGCAGCCGGTGTGGCAATTTCCCACATGGAGCGTGGGTCCAGATACCGGTTTGATGACGCAAAATTAATGTCCGCAAACGGTTCTATCTGGGATAGATATCTTACCAACCGGTGACGCAAACCCTTTGTGCTCTACCGGACAAACAACGGGAATTCGACCATGTCGGACCTAGACCGTAACTACGCCTCTCCTTTTGGCCGGGCCGCCGGGCGCGTTGACGCCGCGACCGTCGATGCCGGTCTGCGCGCCTACATGCTGCGCATCTACAATTACATGACGATTGGGCTCGCCATCACCGGGCTTGCCGCACTCGGCGTCTATATGGCGGCGGTGACCACCGATCCGTCAGGCGCCGCGGCCAAGATCGGCAGCGCGTTCCTGACGCCGTTCGGCTACGCGATGTTCGTGAGCCCGCTGAAATGGCTGTTCATCCTGGCGCCGCTCGCCATGGTGTTCGTGATTTCGGCCGGCATCAATCGCCTGCAGCCCGCGACCGCCCAGCTTCTGTTCTGGGTGTTCTCGGCCCTGATGGGCATTTCGCTGTCCTCGATCTTCCTGGTGTATACGCACACCTCGATCGTGCGAGTGTTCTTCATCACTGCGGCCTCGTTCGGCGCGCTGAGC
>Ga0210408_10001505_pt1 | contig 24337 bp, 22 predicted proteins | sample IncBWH4MmetaG_FD_155471 | JGI IMG/M metagenome (GOLD analysis project Ga0210408, IMG submission 155471) | Forest soil microbial communities from Barre Woods Harvard Forest LTER site, Petersham, Massachusetts, United States - Inc-BW-H-4-M | ecosystem: Environmental > Terrestrial > Soil >...
AGTTGGTGTTCTTGGTGCGGATGATGTCCTGGTATTCGTCGAGCGACGCCTTGGCGGCGCCGATGACCGGCGTGATCAGCGACATGTGGTAGGGACCGGCGACGCGTCCGAGGTACATCGGATTGCCGTGCAGCTGCGTTCCCGGCGTGCCGTCGCGCATGTCTTCGGGGCGGGTGAACAGGCCCTGCAGCGGCACCGCATGGTGCGCCGGGATGAAGGCGTCCTTGATCTCGACGCTGTGCGAGCCGCTGGCGCGCATGCCGAGCGTTCGGTCGCCGCCCCAATCGTCGAGAATGCGCAGCTTCTCGCGCGGCACCGCGACGCAAAACACCTCCGGCGGCCCGTCGGTGACCGGCAGCCGCGCCCCGCAGACGAGGTGCGTGGAGTGAGGGATGCCGGAGCAGAAATCCCACAGGCCGGTGAGCCGGTAGCCGCCTTCGGCCGGCGTGAGCATGCCGGCCGGGGGCACGCGGTGCGGCGCCGCGAAGTCCCCGTCCGGCCCGAACAATTCGCGCTGCGCCCGCTCGGACCAATGCGAGGCGATGAGAAAGGGATGCGACGCACAGAGCGTGAGGCACCAGCCGGCCGATGGATGGCCATGCGAAATCTCCAGCATGGCCCGGTAGAAGGTCGGGATGTCGAACTCGTAGCCGCCGAACATGCGCGGCTGCAGCGTGCGATAAAGGCCGGCGTCGAGGAACGCCTGGTGCAGTTCCTGCGAATAGAAGCCGCGTTCGTCGTTTTCCGCCTGCTGCTGGCGCAGCAGCAGCTTGAGCGCTGCCGCGCGCGCGATCAATTCCGCCGGCGTGAGATCGGGTTCAGGCACCGGCAGAACCGTGCGCACCGCTCGCCGTTCAGCGAGACCTGCCGTCATTTGCGTTTCCCTATGCGCCGGCTTTGCTCGCCTCACGCAGCATAACGGCATTGCCGCAGCCGGAACAGCGGCACGGGGACATGCGAATGGACCGGTGGACTCTGCTTCCAGGCGGCGGCGCGTTCTCCCTTTGGCGGCGCCCGCTTCCTGCTCGCGACCCGATTGCCCGTCTTGCGCAGCGCGCGCAGACCAAAACTGCTGACACCGTGAAACGGCGGCTATAGGATTGCCCGCAGAGGGAGGACACCAGCGTCCGGCCGCGCGGCCGGGTGGCCTTCCCATGACGGTGGCTGGATTCAAATGAATCTTCTGCCTTTCGTCGCCTCGGGGATCGGCCTCGGTGCCGTCTATGCCCTCTCCAGCGTCGGCCTGGTGATCCTCTACCGGGCGTCGGGCACGTTGAATTTCGCCTTCGGCGCCTTCGGGGGCGTATCCGCATTCCTGGCGTGGCAGTTGACGCAGGACGGTGTCCCCGCCCCTGTCGGCTGGATCGCCGGCATCGCCGTCTCGACGGCGATCGCCTACGCCTACGGACGCTTCTTTGCGCCGCGCCTGTCGCATCGTGACCGGGTCGTTCGCGCCGTCGCCACGCTTGGGCTCGCCCTCATCCTGCTCGGCGCCATGGCCTTGTACTGGGGCGTCGGCGTGGCGCGGCGGCTCGTGCTGCCGACCGATCTGAACTTCGTCATGCTGTTCGGCGTGAGGATGTCGCTGACCCGGCTCATCGCCCTCGGCGTGGCGCTGGCCATGGTCTGTGGCGTCGGCCTGTTGTTGAGCCGCACCCGCATCGGACTCGGCATGCGCGCACTCGCCAGCGACCGCAACATCAGCGCCGCCATCGGCGTGCGTGTCGTTCAGATCGACTCCTTCGCCTGGCTGATCAACGGCATGTTTGCCGGCGTCGCCGGCATTCTGCTTGCAAACATCAACCGGCTCGATCCCGGCTTCCTGACCTTTCTGGTCATACCGGCAATCGCCGCTGCGATCCTGGGCCGCCTGTCGTCATTGCCGGGCGCCTTCATCGGCGGGATGGTCGCCGGCATGATCGAGGCACTGTTGGTTGCGGTGCCCGACGTGGCGAACTTGCGCAGCGCCGGCCCCTACGTCGCCGCTCTGATCTTCCTGATGATCGTCGGCGCCGGCCAGGGCGTTGGAGCGCGGGAATGAGTGAAGTCGGCGCCACAGAGGCTATCCCGCTCGCGGTGCCGGCCAAGCCGGAAATCACGCCCGGCATGCGCGCCGTTGCGATCGTCGCGGTGGTCGGCGTCGTGTCCGGCGCCATCGCCGTGACCTCCAGCGGCTATTGGCTGTCGAATTTCACCCAGGCCTACTGCATGACGCTGGCCGTGCTCGGTTGTGCGCTGCTCTACGGGCGGCTCGGCTTGGTATCGCTTTGCCAGTGGGCGCTGGTCGGCGTCGGCGGCTGGATAAGCCTGCGTGTGTATCACTCCTTTCATCCGCCCTTCCTCGTCACCATGCTCGCCGGCGGCGCCGGGGCCTCGGTGATCGGCATGATCTGGGGCCTGCCGGCGCTGCGCATGCGCGGTCTCTATCTGGCGCTGGTCACGCTGATGTTGGCGGGCGCCTTTCAGACCCTCGTCACTGTCACCAGCTTCCCCGTCGGGGGGCCTGGATTCCTCGGCCAGGTCGGCGCCAGCGGCAACGACCGCATCATGATGGCGCGCCCAATCTTTGCAGCGGGCGACACCGGCTATTTTCTCTTCGTTGCGGTCGTGACGCTCGCCTGCATTTTCCTGGTCGAAGCGCACCGCCACAGCAAGCCGGGGCGGGCCTGGGCGCTCATCCGCAAGAGCGAGCAGATGGCGATCGCCGCCGGCGTCAGGATCGTGTTCTACAAGGCGTGGGCATTTGCGCTCTCGGGATTTCTTGCCGGCATTGCCGGCGCGCTCCTCGCCGGTCTGTTCGGCCAGCTCGACGCTTCGGCCTTCCCGCCGACCAACTCGATCGTGATCTTCATCGGCACGTTGCTGGGCGGATACGAGGTCTGGCTCGGCGCGTTCCTCGGCGGCATTCTGACTCGCTTCATTCCGGCGCTGCTCATCGATCTCAACGTCAATACCAATGTCGGCTTCATGATCTTCGGCGTGGCGCTGCTGTTCGCCTTGCGCGACCCGCTCGGCCTCGGCGGCCAGCTCACCATCCTGGCCGAGCGTCTCTACCAGAAGCTCCAGGCACAGCGCGCGTCATGATCAAGATCGACGCGCTCACGGTGCAGTTCGGCGGCATCAAGGCGCTTGACGCGCTCGACGCCGAATTCGCCGCGCCGATCTGCGGTCTGATCGGTCCCAACGGCGCCGGCAAGACAACCTTGCTCAATGTTCTCTCCGGTTTTCTGACCCCGCTCAAAGGCACGATCCTGCTCGACGACATTGCGCTGCTCGGACTCTCGGCGCGGCGCCGGGTCGGCGTCGGGCTGCGCCGGACCTTTCAGCAGGAACTCGTCGTCGAAGAGCTGACCGCCGTGGAAAACATCCAGGCGACTGCCGATCATGTCTCGCCCGACCGCGCCAGCGCCCGGCGCGAAGTCGAAGCCGCCCTGGATTTTGTCGGCCTCGACGAACGGCGCAATACCCTTGGCCGCGAGCTCAATCTGTTTCAACGGCGCATGGTCGAGATCGCCAAGACCCTCATCGGCCGGCCGCGGGTCATTCTCATGGACGAGCCCGGGGCCGGCCTCAACGAGGCGGAAACGGAACGGTTGCGCCGGCTGTTGGCCAAAATACCTTCGACATTCGATTCACAGCTCGTGCTCATCGACCACGACGCCGATCTAATCGCTGCCGTCTGCCTGGAGACCGTGGTGTTGGACTTCGGCAAGCGCCTCGCCATGGGGCCGACCCGCGCCGTGCTTGACGATCCGGTCGTGCGCCGCGCCTACCTCGGACGCGAGTAGGCCGATGACGGCATCCGAGCTCACGGTGCGCAATCTCTTCGTCACGCGCGGCGGCCGTCCGGTGCTGCGCGACGTCTCGATCAGCGTCCCGCCTGGCGAAATCACGGCGCTGCTTGGCGCCAACGGCGCCGGCAAGTCCACTCTCGTTCTTGCGATCGCCGGTGTTTTGCCGGCGCTGCGCGGCGATATTTTCTGCGATGGGGTGCATCTCATGGGGCGGTCGCCCGACGCGGTGCGGCGTCATGGCGTCGCCCTGGTGCTGGAGGGCCATCCGGTGCTCACCGGCCTCTCGGTGCGCGACAATCTCGCCGCGGCCGCGTTGATGCATACGCGTAGCGAGGCCGAGCGCGAAATCGAGGCGGCGCTGGAAATCTTCCCGGAACTGCGCGATCGGCTGCCGATGGCGGCGCAGAATCTGTCCGGGGGTCAGAAGCAGATGGTGGTGATCGCGCAGGGGGTGATCTCGCGACCGCGCTACCTCCTGATCGACGAACTATCCTTCGGCCTGGCCCCGTCGATCGTCGGCCGGCTCGCGGAGACGATACAGATCATCGCCCGGCGCGGCGTCGGCATTCTGCTGATCGAACAATTCACCACGCTCGCATTGACGCTGGCGAAATCGGCATTGGTGCTGGAGCGCGGCGAACTGGCCTTCTCCGGCGCTGCCGAAGAGCTGCGGCGTCGCCCGGAAATCCTGCACGGCGCCTACCTTGCGACCGGCAAGGTGCACCCGTCGTGAATTAGTCAGGGAGCGACGAGATGAAGGCATCCGAACTCTTCGACGTAGCTGGCCTCGCCGTCATCGTCACCGGCGCGGCGAGCGGCATCGGCTATGCGTACGCCGACGCCATGGCCGACAATGGAGCGCGGGTCGTACTGGTCGACATCGACCGGGCCGGCCTCGATCAGGCGGTCGCAAAACTCAAGACGAGCGGCGGCGACGTGCGCGGCGCTGTCGCCGACGTGACCGACCGTGGGGCGCTGCGCGCCGCCTTCGATCGCGCCGCCGGGGAGTTGGGCCGCCTCGATGTCCTCTTCGCCAATGCAGGGATCGATTCGGGGCCGGGCTTCCTCGGCATGACCGGCGAGCGCGCCGCCGACGGCGCGTTCGAAACCCTGGCGGAGGAACGCTGGGACAAGGTGATCGCCACCAACCTTACTTCCGTGTTCAATTCGATCAGAGCCGCCGTTCCGCACATGAAGCGGAACGGGAAGAACGGCGGGCGCATCATCGTCACTACGTCGGTTGCGGCGCTGCGGCCCGAAGCCATTGTCGGTACGCCCTACATGCCGGCCAAAGCCGGCGCCGCGCACCTGGTGCGCCAGGCGGCCCTCGAATTCGCCAAGTACAACATTCTGGTCAACGCGATCGCGCCGGGCCCTTTCATCACCAACATCGCCGGCGGGCACATGCGCGATCCCGAGGTAGCCAAGGCCTTCGGGAGCGCCGTCCCGCTTAACCGCGTCGCCTCGACCGACGAGATCCAGGGCGCGGCGCTTTTTCTCGCTTCCCGTGCCTCGACATTCGTAACCGGCGCCGAACTCGTCATCGACGGCGGAGTAATGCTCGGCCGCGCCGACTGAACCGGGGCGGAGGCGATCCTTTCTCGCAGCGGCATCCGCAACGCGCTTTCGCGCCGATCGCATGCGGCGCGTCCAGGAGGAGACAATGGCAAACTTTGTTCTGGTCCATGGCGCCTGGATCGGCGGCTGGTGCTGGCGGCCCAACGCGCAGGCGCTGCGCAAGGCCGGCCATGAGGTCTTCACGCCGACCCTGACCGGACTCGGCGAGCGTTCGCATCTCATGAACCCGGGCATCAACCTCGACACCCACATCGCCGACATCGTCAATGTCTTCAAACACGAGGAACTGTCGGACGTCGTGCTGGTCGGCCACTCCTATGGCGGCATGGTGGTGACGGGAGTGGCGGATGCGCTGGCCGACAAGATCAGATCGCTGGTCTACCTCGACGCCTTCGTGCCGGAGAGCGGCCAAGCGTTGGTCGACCTTGCGCCGCCGGAGCCGAAACCTCAACCCGCCAGCGACTACGCCCTGGCGCCGCTGCCCGCCGCGGTGTTCGGCGCCAAACCCGAGGTGGCCGCATTTGTCGATGCACGCACGTCGCCGCACCCGGCCGCCTGCTTCGCTCAACCGGTCAAGCTCACCGGCGGCATCGAACGCATCAAGAGAAAAACCTACATCTACGCCAACGTTCCGGCGCCGACCGCCTTTACGCCGTTCTACGAAAAGGCCAGAAGCAAGCCGGGTTGGACGGTGCACACCCTACCGTGCACGCACCTTGTCCAGGTCGACATGCCCAACGAATTGACGGCTCTCCTGCTGCAGGAGGTGTAGGCAGCGTCCATGCCGGCCTGAGCTCGTGCGCGCCCGCAATCGACTCGATCAATTTGAAAATGCTCGCCGGAGCGCCGCGCCGGCGCGCGCTGCTGACTGCCGGTAATAGTAGAGGCTGAACGGTCCAAGGCGATCGCAGGGTTGGCGCAGATCGTCGCGGCCGCGCAGCATCGGCTCCTCCATCTCGCGCGCGGTGAACGATCGAGCGCCGATCAGACGTTCGCGGCAGATGTAGCTTTGACGCTGATCCGCGGGCATCAGAACCAGCGGATCGAGTTGCCAGATGCGCGCGGTGCGGTCGGCGGATGCGGTGACGATGCGCGAGCCGTCCGGACCGAAAGCCGCAGCGGCCACTGCGCCCGTATGTCCACGCAGCGTAGCCAGCGCCGCGCCTGTGGCGGCGTCCCATATCCGCGCGGTGCTGTCGGCGGAAGCGGTAACGATCCGGGAATTGTCGCGGCTGAAGGCCGCGCCGAGAACCCGATCCGTGTGCCCGGCGAGAACGACGTCAAGGGCGCCCGTCATGGCGTTCCAGACGCGCGCGGTGTTGTCAGCTGAGGCGGTGACGATGCGCGAACCTTCGGAGCTGAACACGGCGGCGTTCACTCGGTCGGTGTGCCCCACGAGCACGGCAATGACGGCGCCGGTAGCGGCATCCCACACGCGCGCGGTCCTGTCCGCCGACGCGGTGACAACGCGCGTCCCGTCCGGGCTGAACGCCGCAGCGAGGACGCGATCCGCATGTCCGGCGAGCGCGACCATCGCCCAACCCCGTTTGGCGTCCCATACCCGCGCCGTCTTGTCGAAGGATGCGGTGACGACGTGCGCGCCGTCTGCACTGAACGTTGCGCTGTTCACCCAACCGGTGTGCCCTGAGAGCGTGGCGAGAGCGGCGCCCGTCGCGGCATCCCAGATGCGCGCCGTGTTGTCGAAGGCGGCGGTGACGATCCGGGAACCGTCCGCGTTGAATGTCGCGCCAACCACCCGGCCCGTATGCCCTGAGAGCGCAGCGAGAGCGGCGCCGGTGCCGGCGTTCCACAATCGTGCAGTCCCGTCGTCCGATGCCGTGAGGACGCGCGAACCGTCCGGGCTCAACGCCGCGCCGTTCATGGCCCCGCTATGCCCGGCGAGCGTGGCGAGCAGAGCGCCGGTCCGGGCGTCCCATAGGCGCGCGGTATTATCCTCGGAAGCGGTGACGATGCGTGAGCCTTCCGCGCCGAAGGCCGCGCCGTTGACCGCTGCCGCATGGCCAGAGAGGGTGGCGATCGGCCCGCCTCTCGTGAGGTCCCAGATGCGCGCCGTGCTGTCGAACGACGTAGTGACGACACGCGTCGCATCGGCATTGAATGCCGCACCGAATACCGGACCGGTGTGTCCTGAGAGCACGGCGAGAATGGCGCCGGTGCGGGCATCCCACAGTCGCGCGGTTTCATCCTGGGATGCGGTCACGACCCCGGAGCCGTCCGGGCTGAACTTCGCGCTCCAGACCCAACCTGCGTGTCCCGAGAGGGTCGCGAGCGCCGCGCCCGTCTCGGCGCTCCACACCCGCGCGGTCTTGTCCCAGGAAGCCGTGGCGACGCGCGCGCCGTCCGGGCTGAACGTCGCGCTAAGGATTGCGCCGGCATGTCCGGCGAGCGTCGCGATCGCCGCGCCCGTTGCGACGTCCCACACGCGTGCGGTCCTGTCCTCGGAGGCCGTGACGATGCGGGAACCATCCGGGCTGAATGCCGCATTCCATACCCAGATGTCGTGTCCGGACAGTGTCGTCAGCGTAGCGCCGGTCGCGACGTCCCAAACGCGCGCGGTGCCGTCGAAGGAGGTCGTGGCGACGCGCCGCCCGTCCGGGCTGAACACGGCGCTTTTCACGGCGTCATCGTGCCCCGCGAGCGTGGCGAGCAAGGCGCCGGTTCTGGCATCCCACAGCCGCGCAGTGTTGTCGTTCGACGCGGTGACGATGCGGGAACCGTCGGGGCTGAACGCGGCGCCGTTCACCGGGCCTGTATGTCCCGAGAGCGTGGCGAGAACGGTGCCCGTTGCCGCGTCCCAGATGCGCGCGGTCTTGTCCCACGACGCGGTGACGACGCGCGTGCCATCCGGGCTGAACGCGGCGCTGTGCACCCAGGCCTTGTGCCCGACGAGCGTGGTCAGCGCCGCGCCGGTCGTGGCGTCCCAGACGCGCGCGGTGGCGTCCCAGGAGGCGGTGACGATGCGAGAACCGTCGGGGCTGAATGCCGCGCTGTTCACCAGGCCCGTGTGCCCAGCCAACGCCAACTGAAAATAACAATCCTGCATCGAGCCGAAAGACGACAACTCGCCCTGCAAGACCGGTGAACGAAAGGAGAGAGGAAAGGCGCCATCGAGCGGCGGGAGGCCGGCGACGGCAAGCCGCAACGCGCGATCGCAAAAGCCCTGCTTGAATGCATCCGCGCTCAGACTGGCGAAGATCCGCGCCTCGCGCTGCGACGTACGGTACGATTCCCAGGCCGCGCCGCTGAGCGCTGCCCCTGCAGCAATGAAGCCAGCCGCTACGGCCAAGATCGTGCCCTTTGACAATCGTTGTCTTCCGACGTGTACCGTGCCGTGCGACAGCGCGCGTTCATAGCAGACAAAAACTCCAGCGACGGCATCACGCGGCGCTCGCGGGCCGCACACGCCGGGTAATCTCAGCGCCGCGCTCGCGTTCAATCATCGCTATGTCGTACTGGCTTTGCAGGTCCAACCAAAATTGGGCGCTGTTGCCAAAGTACCGCCCAAGACGGACAGCGGTATCCGCGGTGACGGAACGCCGACCATTCAAGGTGTCCGTGATCCGGCCGGATGGCACGCCGATGTCGAGCGCGAGCCGATTGGCGCTCAACGAACGAGAGGTCAACTCACGCTTTAGCACACGGCCCGAATGGGCGGCGGGAGGCACGGTCCTCATCCTCTATGGTAGTCGACAATTTCGACGTCGTAGGCGTCACGTTTGCGAAACTCGAAACAGATTCGCCAACGCTCATTCACGGTCATGGCCCATTGGCCTTTGCGTTTCCCCTTGAGCTTATGCAGGACAACGCTCCGAAGCGGACTTAGACAGCGCTTTGGCGACGTTCAAAGCCAGCAACAGGTCGACCGCCGCCTCGAAGTTGAGGCCGCGAAACTGATTCGGCCGCGCCTTCCCAGACCTTTTTGGTCACGGAATTTGCGCCACGACCTGATCACGGCATGAACATAGTACGCGGGCCGGTGAGGAGCAACGCTAAGCGCGCGCAAGCTCCTCCAATCGCCCGGCCAATTGCTTGAGCTCCAACTCCCGCGCCAGCGCGGCCGCCTTCGCCCAGGTCGGCTTCTGATCGGCGAGCCGCGGGACTCGCGCCTTGCGGTTCATGGTGGCGATCGAGCGAAACAGCCGCAGATTTTCGGCTTGCTGCGCGAACCGGCCGGCCTTGAGGATCGCGTCCAGGCTTCCGTATTTGCGCAACATCGCCGCGGCGCCGGCCGCGCCGACGCCCGGCGCACCGGGCAGCTTGTCGGAAGGATCGCCGCGCAGCGCGATGAAATCGGGGACCTGCGCGGGGTCGACGCCGTGGCGGGCGCGGACTTCGGCCGGGCCGATGCGCGCCACTTCGCCGGCGCGCACGGGATAGAGGATGATGGTCTTGTCCGAGGCGAGCTGGAAGCTGTCGCGGTCGCCGCTGGCGACGAGCACTGTCCCGCCGCGACGCTCCTCGGCGGCGGCCGCGGCGGCGAGGAAATCGTCGGCCTCGTATCCGGGCCCGCTGGTATTGGCAAAGCCGCAGGCGGCGACAAAATCCGGGATCAGCGCGAGCTGTTCCACCACGTCGTCGTCGAACTCGCGCCCGCTCTGATAGGCCGGAAATTGCTCATGGCGATAGGTCGGTGCATCGTAGGTGTCCCAGGCGACGAAGACGGCGCGCGGGCGCTCCTCGCGGTAGAACCGCAGCAGCATGTTGGCGAAGCCGAGAATGGCGCCCGCGGGCCGATCGCCTTTTCTGCGGATGTTTTTCGGCAGCGCGTGATAGGCGCGGTGAGCGAAGGAATCGCCGTCGATCAACAACAGCGGGCGGCGGCTTTTTTCCCGTTGCCGATGAGCGAGAGGGCGATGCGTTGCCACCGTCGGCGGGCGATCCGCCAGGCGCGGGGCATCCTTAGCGGCCGCCCCCCTCACCTGCCCGCGCTGCGCTTCGGCACCCGCTTGGGACCCCTCTCCCGCACGGGCAGAGGCAGGCGAGCGAGCCGGCCGCGGGCGCGAGACTTGCGGCGCGGCATCGCGCAGCTCCACCCAGACCGGCGCATGGTCGCTGGCATTTTCCTTGCCCCGCGGCGCGCGATCGACGCCGGCCGCGACCAGCCGGGTCGCGGCCGGTCTGCTCAGCAGCAGATGATCGATGCGCAACCCGGCGTCGCGCGGCCAGCGATTACGCTTGTAGTCCCAGAACGTGTACATCGGCACATCAGGATGGAGCGTGCGCACTGCATCAACCCAGCCCTGGTCGAGCAGGCGCGCAAAGCGCGCACGGCTTTCGGGCCGGAGCAGCGCGTTTTCGGCGTAGGATTTGGTCGGATAGATGTCGCGGTCTGTCGGCACAATGTTGTAGTCGCCGGCGAGTACCACCGGCACGTCTGCGGCGAAAAGCTCGGCGGCATGCGCGAGGAGGCGATCGAGCCACACGAGCTTCTGGCTGAATTTCGGTCCGGGCTGCGGATTGCCGTTCGGGGCGTAGAGCGAGACGATCAGCACGCCCCGCACAGCGGCTTCGACGTAACGCGCTTGCGCATCGCCCGCATCGCCGGGCAATTCCTCGCGCGTGAGGATCGGCTCGCAATCGCGGGCAAGAATGGCGACACCGTTCCAGGATTTCTCTCCGCGCCAGACGACGCCGTAGCCCGCCTTCTCGATCGCCGCCCGCGGGAATTCGCGGTCCGCCGCCTTGAGCTCCTGAAGGCAGGCGACGTCGGGCTTCGCCATGCGTAGCCAGGCGATCAGGTTCGCCAGGCGTTTGTTGACGTTGTTGATATTGAAGCTGGCGATTTTCATCGGCCGAAGGAGCAACCTTCCCCCGGCTCGTGCAGGCGCACGCCTCTGCCGGCCCGCCCGGTGCGGAAACGGCAGCTCGGTGGTGGCGTTCACCGCAAGCGCGAGAGCATGATCGGCGAAAGCGGAAACCGGTTACCCGGAAAGATCGTGCTCCACGCGGAAAAATCAACGCCGCCCGACGAACCGGCCGATGGCCAAGAGGACGACGCCGACGATGGCGGCCGCAATGCCGTGCTTAAGGCGGATGTGGGCTATTGCGGCGTCGTGCCCGGGCACGAAGCCCGGCAGTTGGTCGGCGGGAAGAACGAAATAGACGATGGCGACAACGATGCACAAAGCGCCAAGCACATAGACGATGGCCTTCATCGAACGGACCCTCCCCGGTAGCCGAATCAACGTCGAGCCTAGCAAGCCGCGGCGGGCGCGTCCGCAGCGGCGGCCCGCCCTGTCGGCTGTTTTCTGCCGGTTATAGCCGCATCGGTGGCGGCTTTCCCTTCGCTGCCTTCCTGCTCGGGACCTTCACCAGCGCCTCGCCGTCCAGAACCACCTCGCCGTCGACCGCGCAGATGCAGGACAATCGCGCCCGGGATTTTTCCGGAATAAGCTCGGCGACGGTGACCGTCACCACCACAGTGTCGCCGATCTTGACCGGCGCGCGGAAATTCAAGGTCTGCGAGATGTAGACGGCTCCCGGCCCGGGAAGCCGGGTGCCGAGCACCGCGGAAATCAGACTCGCGGTATAGAGGCCATGGGCAATCCGCCTCCCGAACGAGGTCTTGGCGGCAAAATGCTCGGAAAGATGGATCGGATTGCGGTCGCCGGTGAGTTGCGCGAAGCCGACCACGTCGGAAGAGGCTACGGTCTTGCTCAGGCGCTCGCTCATGCCGACCGCCAGGTCCTCGAAGAACAACATGCGCAGCGGCGGCAGGTTCATGCGCGCATTGCACCCCGCGGCGGCGCGCTGGCAAGCCGTTGCCGCCGCGCCGCGCGCATTTTCGCTTGGTCAGGCGCTGTCCGTATCGCCAATCCCCGCAAAGGTCAGTTCTTCGGCTCAGCCGGCGCGCCAGGAGAACTGCGCGGCTCGTCCTTGTTGGACATGCATTTTTTCATGAACGCGTCGCGCGCCGCACCTTGAAGTTTCTGGTCGTCGGCGCCGAATTTGCACGTCGCCATCTTGTTCTTCGCGGTCACCGCGAAGGACGGCACGCCTGCCAACATCACGCCCAGCACGGCGGCAATTGCAGCGTAGCGAATCATAACGGATCCCCCGGTCTGTGCGGCGACCTTACCATCGATTGCGAGCGGGCGTAGAAGTTCATGCGTTGTGGCTTCGCGGTGCCGCCGCCTGACGCCGACGCAGGCTTACGTCTCGATTCTGCTGAGAACGTCCTGCATCCGCTGCAGAACCTCGCGGGTCTTCTCCGCGTAGAACGCGTTGACGACGGTGCAGATCGCCTGCACCTCCGGATCGAGCGGATTTATGCCCGCTGCCGTCAGGCGGGCGTGCAGCTCGCGGAGCACTTCATCTTTCTCGAACATAGCGGCCTCCGAGCAGTCAGCGCCACTCCCAGCTCCTGGCAGTCGTCAACAATCGCCGGCCGTCACTGCGGACAGCGATAAAGGATCGCGCTGTAATTCTTGTCGCGGTCGACAAACTCGATCGTGCGGTCGGGCCGTATCTTGAAGATTACGTCGCCCATCAGCGGGCCGCGCGGGAATTGGCATTGAACATGGGCGTTGATGCGCGTGCCATCGCGCTTGGTGTCAAGGAAGGTGCACACCGCGACGTGGGAGTCGATCTGCTGCGGGGAAATCTTCACCTTGAGCTCGCGTGCGTCGGTTCCGTCGCCTTTGCAAGGAACGTTCTGCGTGTATTCTCCGGTCAGGGGAAAATCGTCCTCGGCGGAAGCCGCGCCGACGGCCACGAAAAAGACCACGGCAACACAGCCGGCGAGGCGACCAATGATCCTCACGGTACGCTCCCCAACGCGCCTGCACTGACGCCGCGCCCCGAGGCGGCGTTCCAACGGCACCCCCGGGGAATCTACTCAATATCGGCCGGGCGGCCAATCCGCACGCCGGACGGAACCAGCCGAATTCCGGGCAGTGTGATCGACAGAGCATAGGGAAAACGACAGCGACGCCCGACCAGCGGGCGCCGCCAAGTTCGTCCACCGCCGCTCAGTGCGCGGTCAGGCCGGAGGAGTCTTCCTCGATCACCTCGGGAACATCGACGGGTTTCGCCGTCGCTTCCTCCCAAGCGATCGGCTCCGGCTTGCGCACCAGAGCCCGCGTCAGCACTTCGTCCATGCGCGAGACCGGAATGATGTCGAGGCCGCTCTTGATCGAGTCGTTGATCTCGACGAGGTCCTTGGCGTTCTCTTCCGGGATGAGCACGGTCTTGATGCCGCCGCGCAACGCGGCGAGCAGCTTCTCCTTGAGGCCGCCGATCGGCAGCACGCGGCCGCGCAAAGTGATCTCGCCGGTCATGGCGACATCGCGGTGCACCGGAATACCGGTCATCACCGAGACGATGGCCGTGACCATGGCGACACCGGCCGACGGGCCGTCCTTTGGCGTCGCGCCTTCGGGCACGTGCACGTGGATGTCGCGCTTGTCGAAGGCCGGCGGCTCGATGCCGAAGGCGACCGCGCGCATGCGCACATAGGAGGCCGCCGCCGAGATCGATTCCTTCATTACGTCGCGCAGGTTGCCGGTGACGGTCATCTTGCCCTTGCCGGGCATCATGGCCGCCTCGATGGTGAGCAACTCCCCGCCGACGTCGGTCCAGGCGAGGCCGGTGACCACGCCGACCTGGTCCTCATCCTCGACCTCGCCGTAGCGGAACTTCGGCACGCCGAGATAGTCGGCGAGGACCTGCGCCGTGACTTGTACCGACTGCGTCTTCTTGATCGTCAGCTCTTTGACCGCCTTGCGGATCAGCGTGGAGAGCTCGCGCTCGAGATTGCGCACGCCGGCCTCGCGCGTGTAGCGGCGAATGATGGTGAGCAGCGCCTCTTCGTCGATCGACCATTCCTTCGGCTCGACGCCGTGCTTGACCGTCGCGTGCGGGATCAGGTGCTTGCGCGCGATCTCGACCTTCTCGTCCTCGGTGTAGCCGGCGATCCTGATGATCTCCATCCGATCCATCAGCGGCGGCGGAATGTTGAGCGTATTCGCCGTGGTGATGAACATCACGTTGGACAGGTCGTAGTCGACTTCGAGATAGTGGTCGTTGAAGGCATGGTTCTGCTCGGGGTCGAGCACTTCGAGCAACGCCGAAGACGGATCGCCGCGGAAATCGGCACCCATCTTGTCGACCTCGTCGAGCAGGAACAGCGGGTTCGAAGTCTTGGCCTTGCGCATCGACTGGATGATCTTGCCGGGCATCGAGCCGATATAGGTCCGCCGGTGGCCACGGATCTCGGCCTCGTCGCGCACGCCGCCGAGCGACACGCGCACGAACTCGCGTCCGGTCGCCCGCGCGATCGACTTGCCGAGCGAGGTCTTGCCGACGCCCGGCGGACCGACCAGGCAGAGGATCGGCCCGGTCAGCTTGTTGGCGCGCTGCTGCACCGCAAGGTACTCGACGATGCGCTCCTTGACCTTTTCCAGGCCGTAGTGATCGGCCTCGAGGATCTGCTCGGCGAGCACCAGATCCTTCTTGACCTTCGACTTCTTGTTCCAGGGGATCGAGAGCAGCCAATCGAGATAGTTGCGCACGACGGTCGCTTCGGCCGACATCGGCGACATCTGCCGCAGCTTCTTGAGCTCGTGCTGCGCCTTCTCGCGCGCCTCCTTCGACAGCTTGGTGCGCTTGATCTTCTCCTCGATCTCAGCGAGCTCGTCCTTGCCGTCCTCGTCGCCGAGCTCCTTCTGGATCGCCTTCATCTGCTCGTTGAGGTAATACTCGCGCTGCGTCTTCTCCATTTGCCGCTTGACGCGCGTGCGGATGCGCTTCTCGACCTGCAGCACGGAGATTTCGCTCTCCATCAGCCCGAGCACCTTCTCCAGACGCTCGGTGACGATCGGCGTCTCCAGGATGAGCTGCTTGTCGGGAATCTTGACCGCCAGATGCGAGGCGACGGTGTCGGCGAGCTTGGCGTAGTCGTCGATCTGCTGGACGACGCCGACTACCTCCGGCGACACTTTCTTGTTGAGCTTCACGTAGCCTTCGAACTCGTTGACGACCGAACGCGCGAGCGCCTCGGCTTCGACCTGGTCGCCGGAGAAATCCGCCAGCACGACGGCGTCGGCTTCGTAATAATCGGTGCGATCGGTGTATTGCTTGACGGTGGCGCGCGCGGCACCCTCGACCAGCACCTTGACCGTGCCGTCCGGCAGCTTGAGGAGCTGCAGCACGCTCGCGAGCGTACCGACCCCGTAGATGGCATCCGTGGGAGGATCGTCATCGGAAGCGTTCTTTTGCGTCGCCAGCAGGATGAACGTGTCCGAGCGCATCACCTCTTCGAGCGCCTTGATCGACTTCTCGCGCCCGACGAACAACGGAACGATCATGTGCGGGAAGACAACGATGTCCCGCAAGGGCAGCACCGGGTAGGCCCGGCTCTCGCCGGACTGCAACGGTGTTTTTGGCTTGGCGGCACTGGTCATGGCCCCATGTCCTTATTGTTGTGCACGTCCATCGAGACCCGCAGGATGCGCTGCCCCGACGGACTGCCGGTGGGCCGGGAGGGGGATTGCGAACGGCGGCCCGTTCGCACCCGAAGGGCGGGGAAGAGCCCCTGCCCGGAGTAGTCCATGCGTTTTTCGACTCTTTCGTTTCGTCCGTTATAGGTGGCGTTGCGGCATGAACGTGTCAAGAAAGGCAGACTTTCCGCGCAAAACGCCATGGTGCGAACCCGCGGCGCCACGCTGCGTGCCGAATCGTCGCTGCCGGAACCCGGCACCCGTCAGGCGCTCGCGCCGCCGGCTGCGTCGCCGGCACGATCGGAGCGGTCGGCGTAGATGTACAGCGGCCGGGCGCTTCCCTCGACCACCTCACGCGAGATCACGACTTCCTCGACACCTTCGAGGCTTGGCAGGTCGAACATGGTATCGAGCAGGATGTTCTCCATGATCGAGCGCAACCCGCGCGCACCGGTCTTGCGATCGATCGCCTTGCGCGCGATCGCGGCGAGGGCTTCTTCCGCGAGCGTGAGATCGACCGTCTCCATCTCGAACATGCGCTGGTACTGCTTCACCAGCGCGTTCTTCGGTTCGGTGAGGATGCGCTTGAGCGAGGCTTCGTCGAGGTCTTCGAGCGTCGCCACAACCGGAAGCCGGCCGACGAATTCGGGAATGAGCCCGTACTTGAGCAAATCCTCGGGCTCGACGTCGCGGAAGATCTCGCCCTGCTTGCGGTCCTCCGGCGCCATCACTTTGGCGCCGAATCCGATCGAGGTTGAACGGCCACGCGCCGAGATGATTTTTTCCAGGCCGGCGAAGGCGCCGCCGCAGACGAACAGGATATTCGTGGTGTCGACCTGCAGAAATTCCTGCTGCGGATGCTTGCGGCCGCCCTGTGGCGGCACGCTGGCGATGGTGCCTTCCATGATCTTGAGCAGCGCCTGCTGCACGCCCTCGCCCGACACGTCGCGCGTGATCGAGGGATTGTCGGACTTGCGGGATATCTTGTCGATCTCGTCGATATAGACGATGCCGCGCTGGGCGCGCTCGACGTTGTAGTCGGCGGACTGCAGCAGCTTGAGGATGATGTTCTCGACGTCCTCGCCGACGTAGCCGGCCTCGGTCAGCGTGGTCGCATCGGCCATGGTGAAGGGCACGTCGAGAATGCGCGCCAGCGTCTGCGCGAGCAGCGTCTTGCCGGAGCCGGTCGGCCCGATCAGCAGTATGTTCGACTTCGCCAGCTCGACGTCGTTGTGTTTGCTCTGGTGGTTGAGCCGTTTGTAGTGGTTGTGGACGGCGACCGAGAGCACCTTCTTGGCGTGATCCTGGCCGATCACGTAGTCATCAAGGACTTTGCGGATCTCCCGCGGCGTCGGAATGCCGTCGCGCGACTTCACCAGCGAGGATTTGTTCTCCTCGCGGATGATGTCCATGCACAGTTCGACGCACTCGTCGCAGATGAAGACGGTCGGCCCGGCGATGAGCTTGCGCACCTCGTGCTGGCTTTTGCCGCAGAACGAGCAGTAGAGCGTGTTCTTGGAATCGCCGCCGCCGACTTTGCTCATTCCCGTCTCCGTCTTCGCCACCAGGCTCGTTGTTTGACCTCGGTAGCCTACTAACTGCCGCGCTAAGAATCCGTAGCAGCTTCCGCGTTACGTGCCGCAGCCAGACCACTGTGACAAGACCCGGTCAGGTCGCACAAGCGTGCATGCTAACGGCGTGCCAATCAAGAATCCATTAACGATAACGAGAGTTTGGAGGGGTGTGCTTTCCCGATCACACCGCCCAACGAGGCGCTTGACACCGGCGGACAGATGCCACCGGGCAAGCGATTCGGTTTCTCACTGCAGGCGCCCCTCCGGAACGCGCCCTTGGCCCTCATACCTTGGCGAGGACGGCGGTCGGCTCGCTCTTGAGCGAAGGTTCCTCCGGCCGCTTCTCGATCACCTTGTCGATCAGCCCAAAATCCTTGGCCATTTCCGCAGTCAGGAACATGTCGCGCTCGAGCGCATCCTCGATCTTCTTCAATGGCTGCCCGGTGTGCCTGACGTAGATTTCGTTCAAGCGGCGCTTGAGGTTCAGGATCTCCTGAGCGTGGAGCATGATGTCGGTGGCTTGGCCCTGGAACCCGCCCGAGGGCTGATGGACCATGATGCGGGCGTTGGGCAGGGCAAAGCGCAGGTCCTTGGCGCCCGCGGCCAAAAGGAGCGAGCCCATGGAAGCGGCCTGCCCGGTGCACAGCGTGGAAACCGGCGGGCGGATGAACTGCATGGTGTCGTAGACCGCCAGACCCGAAGTCACGATGCCGCCCGGCGAATTGATGTACATCGACACTTCCTTCTTCGGATTCTCGGCCTCGAGGAACAGGAGCTGAGCAACCACCAGCGAGGCGACCCCGTCGTCGATCGGACCGGTGATGAAGATGATGCGTTCCTTGAGCAGCCGCGAATAGATGTCGTACGCCCGCTCCCCGCGATTGGTCTGCTCGACCACCATCGGGACGAGGTAGTTCATGTAGGTTTGCCGTGGGTCGCGCATGGGGGTCACCTGTTCAGGGCTAGCTTGGCCGAAGGCTCTCAGGATGCTCGCACAATGTGGCTGAGTCGGGCTCTCTTTGTCGAAATCGGCGTGCGGTGGCTTCTCCCCGCCCAATCCCGCCGGCGGGGCAGAAGAGAGGGCGGCTCGGCTATTCCGGCTATCGCAGATATGCGCGGAAGTCACCGCGACAAGACTTGCGACCGTTTTGCACCGGCGGAGCGCCCGCGCGGCGCCTATTGTTCGTCTTCCTTGAACAGCTCGTCCCGCGACATCGGCTTCTCGGTTACCGTGGCAAGCTCGACGAGGAAGTCGACGACCTTATCCTCGAACAGCGGCGCGCGCAAAGTGGCAAGGGCCGCAGGGTTCTTGCGGTAATATTCCCACACCTGCTTCTCGTGGCCGGGAAGCCGCCGCGCCTGTTCCACCACGGCAGCACTCAGTTGCTCATCCGTGACCTTGATATTGTTCTTTTCGCCGATTTCCGCGATGACGAGGCCGAGCCTTACCCGCCGCTCCGCGATGCCGCGATACTCGGCGCGCGCCTTCTCCTCGGTCGTTCCTTCATCGGCAAAGGTCCGGCCCTCCCGCTTGAGGTCGTTCTCGATCGTGGCCCAGACGTTGGCAAACTCCTGCTCGACCAGGCTGGGCGGCGGCTCGAATTTGTGCCGTTCGTCGAGTTCATCGAGCAGGGCGCGCTTGAGCTTCTGGCGGGACGCGGCGGCGTAGTCCTGCTGAAGGCGGTCGCGGATGCCGTCGCGAAGCTTGGCGAGCGACTCCAAGCCGAGCGTTTTGGCAAAGTCATCGTCCATCGTCACTGAACCGGGCGCTTCCACCGCTTTCGCCGTGACGGTGAAGGTCGCCTCCTTGCCGGCAACGGCCGCCGCCGCGTAGTCGTCGGGAAACTTGATATCGAAGGTTCGACTTTCGCCCGCCTTGATGCCCGTCAAGTGGTCCTCAAACCCCGGGATGAATTGCCCGGACCCCAGAACCATGGGGACATCCTCGGCGGAGCCGCCGGCGAACGGCTCGCCCGCGATCTTGCCCTCAAAGGAGATCGTGACCCGGTCGCCCTTTTCCGCGCCTTCGGACTTGGCGGCAAACGGCCGATTCTGCTCGGCGATCCGTTGCAGCGTCTGGTCGATTTCCGCCTCGGCCACGTCGGCGACCGGGCGCTCGAGCTTGATCGTCTTGAAATCGGTGAGCGTGATCGGCGGCAAAATCTCGATCTCGACGGTGTAGGCTAGATCCGATTTGCCGGTGATGACCTCCTCGACGGCGCTCTGCTCCTCCGGCAGCGATACCTTGGGTTCGACGGCGAGCTTGAAACCGTGGTCGTTGACGATCTTGCTGTTGGCCTCGCGCACGGCAGCTTCGATGACCTCGGCCATCGCGGCCTTGCCGTAGAGGCGCCGGAGGTGCTCCACCGGAACCTTGCCCGGCCGGAACCCGCGGAGCTGCACCTTGCCCTTGAGGTCATCGAGCCGCTCGTTGACGCGCGCCTCCAGATCGGTCGCCGGCACGACGACGCGGTACTCGCGTTTGAGGCCTGCGGCGGCGGTCTCAGTCACCTGCATCGCACAACTCTTTCGGCCCGCGATTGAGCTAGTCCCGGAATTCCCGGCTTGCGGTAAGCCGGCGCAAAACCCCGCCCGGCTGGTGCGGGCGGAGGGGCTCGAACCCCCACGACTTTCGTCACGGGAACCTAAATCCCGCGCGTCTACCAATTCCGCCACGCCCGCGACCGGAGGGCGGCCAAGAGGCGCGGCTTATATCATGCAGCAAGCGCAGGACACTACAAAAATAGCCACGCGACGGCGGTTCGCAACGGTTCGCCGGTGCAAGTGGAGATGGCCCGCCTTCAGGCAAGCAGCGCGCGGTACACCGGCGGGAGCGCCTCCGGCAGATCTTCGGAGATGAGGCCGGGGCCGGCCGCGCTGCCAGCCTCCCCGTGGAGCCAAACCGCTGCCGCCGCGGCTTCGAAAGCCGGCATGCCTTGCGCGAGCAGCCCTGCCGCCATTCCAGCCAGCACATCGCCGGCCCCCGCGGTCGCGAGGTAGGGCGGCGCATTCGCGGCAATGGCGGCGCGGCCGTCGGGCGCCGCAACAACCGTATCCCCGCCCTTGAGCACCACGACAGTGCCGCTGACCTCTGCGGCAAGGCGCGCCCGTTCAAGCTTCGATCCGACTTTTGTTCGTGTGTCCAAAGCCCCGAAGTAACGAGAAAATTCGCCTTCATGCGGGGTGAGGATCGTGGCCCGGCCGCGCCTTCCCTGAACCGCCTCCACAAGCCGTTGCGGATGCCCAGAGAAACTCGTGATGGCATCGGCGTCGAGCACGACGGCGCGCTCGCCCGCCAGTCCGGCAAGCACGAGTTCGCAGGTCGCTTCGCCGACGCCGACGCCGGGGCCGATCGCCAGCGCGTTGAGCCGGACATCGGCCAGGAACCGCGCCAGTTCGTCCGGCCCGTCCGCCGGCCGCACCATGACGGCAAGATTTGTCGCAGCATTGACGGCCAGCGCTTCGCGCGGGCTTGCGATCGTGACCAGTCCCGCTCCGGCGCGCAGGGCACCGCGTGCGGCGAGCCGCGCGGCGCCGGTCGACCACGAAGGACCGGAAACGACCACCGCGTGGCCGCGGTCGTATTTGTGCCCGGTCAGCTGCGGAATGGGAAAGCTTTCGCGCCAGAGCGCGGGGAGGTTCTCGGAGGTCTGCGGCGCAATCTGCGCCAGCACGGAAGCGGGAATTCCGATGTCGGCAACCGAGACCGGGCCACAGTGGATGCGTCCCGGCAGAAGGAGATGCCCGGGCTTCTTGCGAAAGAACGTTAAAGTTCGAGAGGCTTTGACGGCAGTCCCCATGACGGCGCCCGACGTGCCGCTGATACCGCTCGGCAGATCGACCGCCAGGATCGCGGCCGACTGCGCATTCATCCTTTCGATCATGGCACGCGGCAGGCCGTCGACTGGTCGATCGAGGCCGGCGCCGAACAAGGCGTCGATCACCAGGTCGGAGGCGTCCCCGGCCGCCAGCCCCTCCGGATCGGCGGGAGTGAGCGAGCCGCCCCATCTCTTGGCCGCAAGCGCCGCATCGCCCTTGATCCGCTCCGCCTCGCCGACCAGCAATACGCGCACGCGATAGCCGCGGCCCGCCAACAGCCGCGCCGCCACAAATCCGTCGCCGCCGTTGTTCCCGGGCCCGGCAACGACCACGACCCGGCTGGCGGCCGGAAGGCATGCAGCGACAGCGTCTGCAACTGCCTCGCCAGCTCGCTCCATGAGTTCGATGCCGGCGGTCCCGCCGGCGATAGCGAGCCGGTCAGCCTCGGCCATTTCGGCGTTCGATAGGAGCTCAATCATGGGGCGCGCAGGATAGCGAAAGCGGCAGCGGGCAAACAGGCGTGGCGGCTCTAACCCGCCCGCGCCGTGTGTGTATTGACGTGATTATGGGCAATATGCCTATTTTTGTGGCGGCTGCTCCGACAAGCGCTCGATCAGCGAACCTTCAGCACAGTATAGCGCTTTGATCGGCCTGCCGTTTTGACGCCTGCGCGGCCTTGGCACGGGACCTGCTAACCGGAGGCGCGGTCCCAATGGCGTGTCTGCCGCCTTGGCGCTGGGAGACGAGACGCGATGAAAAAGATCGAGGCGATCATCAAGCCGTTCAAACTCGACGAGGTGAAGGAGGCGTTGCAGGAGGTGGGTCTGCAGGGAATAACGGTGACCGAGGCCAAGGGGTTTGGGCGCCAGAAGGGACACACCGAACTCTACCGCGGCGCCGAATATGTCGTCGATTTTCTTCCCAAGGTGAAAATCGAGATTGTGCTTGGCGACGACATGATTGAAAAAGCGGTCGAGGCGATCCGGCGCGCTGCCCAGACCGGGCGGATCGGCGACGGCAAGATCTTCGTCTCGAACATCGAAGAAGCCATCCGGATCAGGACGGGGGAATCCGGGCTTGACGCCATCTGAACCGCTGCTCTGCGCGCTCGCGCGGACCTGCGGCTGTTGGACGAAACAGCAACAGCAAGATTGACCAGCACCACGAAAGGGTACGCCTGCCATGACCACGCCGAAGAACGTCATGAAGATGATCAAGGACAACGACGTGAAATACGTCGATTTCCGCTTTACCGATCCGCGCGGCAAATGGCAGCACGTCACCAGCGACGTCACCACGGTCGACGAAGACACGTTCGCCGATGGCATCATGTTCGATGGATCGTCGATTGCCGGTTGGAAGGCGATCCACGAATCGGACATGCAGCTCATGCCCGATCCGGAAAGTGCGTGCCTTGATCCGTTCTTCGCCGAGACGACGCTGGTCCTGGTCTGCGACACGCTCGAGCCGCTGACGGGTGAGCCCTACAACCGCGATCCGCGCTCCATCGCCAAGAAGGCGGCGGGCCTGGTGAAATCGATGGCCGTCGGTGACACCATCTTCTTCGGACCAGAGGCGGAATTTTTCATCTTCGACGACGTGCGCTTCTCCGCCACTCCCTACAACACCGGATACAGGGTCGATTCAGTCGAATTCCCGACTAACTCCGACACCGAGTATGAGGGCGGCAATCTCGGCCACCACATCGGTTTCAAGAAAGGCTACTTCCCCGTGCCGCCGCTCGACACGGCGCAGGACATGCGCTCGGAGATGCTCGCGGCCATGGCGCGCATGGGGGTCAAGGTCGAGAAACATCACCATGAAGTCGGCTCGGCCCAGCACGAGCTCGGCATGCAGTTCGCGCCGATGGTGCGGATGGCGGATCAGATGCAGATCTATAAGTACTGCATCCAGCAGGTCGCGCAGGTCTACGGCAAGACGGCGACGTTCATGCCGAAGCCCATCTACGGCGACAACGGCTCCGGCATGCACTGCCACCAATCGATCTGGAAGGGCGACAAGCCGCTGTTCGCCGGCAACAAATATGCCGACCTCTCGGACCACTGCCTGCAATATATCGCCGGCATTCTCAAACACGCCCGCGCCATCAACGCCTTCACCAACCCGACGACGAACTCCTACAAGCGGCTGTTGCCGGGCTTCGAAGCCCCGGTGCTGCTCGCCTACTCGGTGCGCAACCGTTCCGCCAGCTGCCGCATTCCGCTCGCGTCATCGCCTAAGGGCAAACGCGTGGAGGTCCGCTATCCGGACCCGCTGTGTAATCCGTATCTCGGCTTCGCCGCCATGCTGATGGCCGGGCTCGACGGCATCAAGAACAAGCTCAATCCCGGCGAGCCGACCGACAAGGACCTCTACGACCTGCCGCCGAAGGAGCTCAAGAAAATCCCGACGGTGTGCGGCAGCCTCCGCGAGGCGCTGACCAATCTCGACCGGGACCGCGATTTCCTCAAAGCCGGCGGCGTCTTCGACGACGACTTCATCGACAGCTACATCGAGCTGAAGATGCAGGAAGTGATCCGCTTCGAGCACACGCCGCATCCGGTCGAATACGAGATGTACTATTCGGCGTAGGCGTTTCGCGCAGCCATCCTCCCAGCGCTGTAGACGAAAACAACCTTCAGTGCGCCGCTCCGCGGCGCACTTTTTTTCGTCTGCGGAGAATGCGCCGAAAAATTGGGACGGCTTTTTCGCGGTTAAGCGCAGAAAATTAAGCCGGCGTTTTCCCGGAAAAGAATCGAAAAGTTGTTGCCAATGTTGGTCATCGCGCGTTCGATGCGCGGTGCGGCGGCCACGCGCGCACGTAGCCTCCGCGGGCGGCTCGCGGCGCCACACAAAATCGCGGAGTTCGGCAACAACATTGCCGGGCGGATGAGCGAAGGGCGTTTTGCCCGTCAGCGTTTGGAAAACTGGAAGCTGCGGCGCGCCTTGGCCTTGCCGTACTTCTTGCGCTCCACCACGCGCGGATCGCGGGTGAGGAACCCGCCGTGCTTGAGCACGGTGCGCAAGTCGGGCTCGTGCCGCATCAGCGCCTTGGAGAGTCCGTGGCGCACGGCGCCGGCCTGGCCGGATAGTCCGCCGCCGGAGACGGTGC
>Ga0210408_10001506_pt1 | contig 24331 bp, 16 predicted proteins | sample IncBWH4MmetaG_FD_155471 | JGI IMG/M metagenome (GOLD analysis project Ga0210408, IMG submission 155471) | Forest soil microbial communities from Barre Woods Harvard Forest LTER site, Petersham, Massachusetts, United States - Inc-BW-H-4-M | ecosystem: Environmental > Terrestrial > Soil >...
GCAGGCAAATCGCAACAATGAGGACGCCTCCGAAGAGCATCACGAGATCGCCGATGCTAAACAGTCCCAACTGGGCTTGGTCCGCTAGAAAAGCTAGCCGCGTTTTCGCTGTTGCCGCTTGCCACATCGGGCTGGCAGGATGCACTGTGGAGGGCATGCCGACAACCGGCATCGCTCCAGCATTCGCGTCGGTCACCAGGGCGTTCAGCATCAGCCCGGACAACATTAGTAAAACGCCGACCCGGACCCAGGACGACCGAACCGCACGGACCACCAGCCAGAGGATTGCGCAAGACTCGCACAGCCAGATCGTCGGATGTTGTGTCCACGCCAAATGATGCGCCGCAGAAAGAAGATTCACCGTCCACCCCGCCAAGTCCTAAGACATACAAGCGGATAGGCAGCAAGCGCCGTACCAAAATGAAGTGAGTGGACAAGTCTCCTGTTTGCAATCGAATCTAGGATGACGCAATTAAGTGGCAGGCGGCTTTCCTTCCTGTGTGTGCTTGCCTCATTCACACTCGTAGGAAAATGCATCGCCCGATGGTTACCGACGTAACACGCGTGCAACGATCTTCGTGGCGATCGTCCGGCATGAGATCAAGCCACCTTTCGTTCGCGCCTGCACTTGGCCCAGCGCGCTTTCTGCGCCGCCGCAATGCGTTTGCGGGCAGCCTGAGACATCGAGCGTCCTTTGCGTGCAGTGATTGAAACGACCTTCCCTTTGAGCTTAGCCCAACGGGGCGCGTTGAGCGGCGGCGATCCTCGCTCGACCAGCGGCCGACATTCTGCCTCTTCGGGAAAGTGCTTTTGTATCCAGCGCTGAGAGAGCGTCGGTGACACGTTCGAGTTGAGAGGAGAGGCGGGTACGTTCCTGCTCCAGTTGGTTGAGTACCGAGGTGAGATTAGCCATGGCAGAGGATTGTACTAGAGAGGGAACGGGCTGACGGTTGGGTAGAATTTCAGATTCCGAGTTTGGCTGCACAGTGCTGGCTGAACTCCGGGGACCGATGAGTCAGTCCGTGCTCTGGCGTCTCAGCAAGAGGCCAAGCACAAAGCAACCGGGCGCGGGATTTCCCTTGTTCAATCTGCATCAAAACTTTCGAGGCAATCGGGCGAAGGGGATGCGGTTGAGAGAAACTTAAGGGCACAGCGGTGGATTCCCTGCACGAGCGCGCAATCTGCGCGACATAGTTCTCGAGCGTGCCGATTCCATGCGGGCACTACGGCTGCGATAGTAGGTCACGCCCGCGGCCTACACCTCCCGGCCGCCGATAGGCGGCGAAAACGATGCTGGTCAAAGCATACTTCGAGATGGCGACTGCGAGCTCGCGCGTGCAGGTCAGCATCGCAGACAAGCTCGTCCCACTCTGTTCCTGAGACAAGATTACTGTTCTCCTCGACGAATACGCCTTTGCTTGTGCGATAGAGCCTCAAGTGGTTAGCCCATTCCCGGTGTAGATAGAGATATCCGGAGCGAGGCGTCAAGCCACCACGGTCAAAGTTGCCTCAGATCGCATTCCTATCACAGACCGTATCCATCCCACACCTCCGCTGGCCGAGGCGAGGGCTCGCTGAAAGGCGGCTACCGTCGGGAAGAGTCGGATGAGGGATCTGATTTTTCCAGTGGGCAGGCAACCCGAAGGCGCACTGCACGTTCTAGATTGGCAGTTCCAAAAACTGGACGCAAGTGCCCAGGTCGGTTGCGATCTAAGTGCAGGGGCGGATCGAGTCAGAATGATCCTCAGCGAAAGGGTCCTTCTAGTGGATAATAGGCCGTTGCAGCCGGCCTGGCAGATCTGACACGTGGAGAGGCGCGTTTTGCGCGCATCGTAGCCCGCATGCATCTTGATACTGCTGAAGTGAGTCCCGAGAGCTCCCTTCCTTCGAACCAGGAAGGTGTGCCAACGGCGAGTCCTCCGCCGGATGAGCAGTCGAAGCGAGCGACTCGCTCAATCGTGATTTCAGTAGCCGTAGCCCTGATCGTTGGCGCCTTGCTATTCGCCGCTCTGCACCCGAAAAAGGCATCCACGCAAAGACTCAGCCAGACCTCAAACGCCGATTTCAACCCGGTCCGGACGCTGCGTCTCAAAGGCACTACCGAGGCAGTTCGGATGCGCGCCATGCTCGCACCTGTGTTGGCCGGCCAGTTTGTGGCCACGCTCACCGTTACAAAGTTGACTGCCGCAGGGACGAAGGTGCAGCGGGGAGACTTGCTGGCGGAATTCGACCGCCAGGCACAAATACGAGATTCCATCGACAAGCAGGCTGAGCACGATAAGTTGGTCAGCCAAGTGGTGGGGGAACAGGCGAAAGAGGAGGCTGCCCGCGCCAAAGATGAGACCGAGATCAAGCAAGCAGAGGACAACCTGAGTAAAGCGCAACTCGAGATGCAAAAGAGCGAGATTGCGTCGCGCATCGACGCCGAAAAGACCCAGGAGGACCTCGCAGAGGCGCAGGCCACGTTGGCGCAACTCCGTGAAACCTTTGCCCTGAAGCGTAAGGCAGCTCAGGCAGCCATCCGCATTTTGGAGATCCAGCGGGACCGTACCCAACAGATCATGTTGCACGCCCGAGCTGATGCCGACCTGATGCAGATCCGGGCTCCGCTTGACGGCGTCGTCGTCCTGAACACGATTTGGAAGGAGGGAAAGATGGGAGAAGTGCAGGAGGGAGACCAACTCCGGCCAGGCATTCCCTTCATGCAGGTCGTCGACCCCTCCATGATGGAGGTGCGCGTTCTTGCGAACCAAGAGGATTTCTTGAGCCTACGCGTGGGGCAGTCCGCGCACATACACCTGGATGCATATCCGGAGTTGCTGTTTCGGGGCAGGCTAGAAGAGATGGCGCCCATCGGCAGGGCGGGAGACTTTTCTTCCCGACTCCGAACCTTCACGATTGTGTTCTCGATCACGGGCAAGGACCCTAGATTGATGCCCGATCTTTCCGCCGCGGTGGAGGTGGAGCGTGCCGATCAAAGCATCACCGCGCAGGGTCCGCGATGATTGAACCTCTTCGCCAGCTATGGATGGAGCGGAAGGCGCGCGTCATTGTGCTCGTTCTGGTGGCGAGTGGCGTTCTGTTTGGAGCGGTTCGCTATGCCGATCGATCTCCTTCCGTTCCAACTCTCTTCGTGAAGCGCGGAGATTTCATCGATTCGGTTCAGTTCCGCGGCGAGGTGAAGGCCCTGAAATCGGTAACCATTGTTGCTCCCGCAGAGGCCGGTGATTTCCAGATCCTGAAGGTCGCCGCCGATGGCGCAGCAATTAAGCGGGGTGATGTGGTTGTGGAGTTTGACAAAACAAGGATCGAGCAAGACCTGGCGCAGTATCGGTCCGCGCTGAAAACCACGCAGGCCGAGACCGACCAGGCCCGCGCACAGGCGCGCCTGACTGAGGAGGAGGATTTGACCGCGGTCATGAAAGCCAGATACGACGTGGAAGGGGCGAAACTCGACGCCAGCAAGCAGGAAGTGGCCCCAAAAACGAAAGGCGCCGAGGCCAAGTTGAAGTTGGCCGATGCCGAGCAGAAAGTACGTGAACTGGAACAGAAGTTGAAATCGGACCGTACGCAAAGCCAGGCAACGATACAGAGCAAGACGCAGGCCAGCGGGAAGGCAGCCTATGACGTGCAACGCGCGGAACGAGCGTTGGCAAAAATGACGCTACTCGCGCCTCTGGATGGAATGATCAGCCTGGTATCGGTCTGGCACCCGCAAGGAGAGTCGCCTTTTAAGCCCGGAGATCGAGCCTGGCCGGGTGCCCCGATTGCTGAATTGCCCGATGTTTCTAGTCTCCAGATTTCTGCGCGAGTGGAAGAGACAGAACGGGGTCGGCTGGCCGGCCAGCAAACGGTCGCGGTGCACATGGACGCGATCGCGGACCGCGAGTTCAGCGGGAAAATAGCGCAGATCGGTACCATTGCCACTTCTGATTTTTCCGGCGGGTGGCCGTTTCCCCGCAATTTTGATCTTGGTGTCGCTTTGGATCAGATTGACGCGCGTCTCAAGCCGGGCATGTCGGCGCAATTAACGGTGATTGTAAACAAGATTCCGAATGCGCTCACCATCCCAATCCAAGCGTCCTTTCAGAAATCCGGGCAGACCATAGCATATGTGTGGGCGGGATCGAAATTCCGGGAGCGCGTGATTGAGGTTGGGCGCAGAAGTGGCGATCGGCTCCTGGTGGTGAACGGCCTGAGCCCGGATGACCGTGTGGCGCTTGCAGATCCCACGGTAAAGGAGTGATGCAGCACGAATGAAGCGGCGTGCCATCGCGTGGGGAGTGGGGGTCATCGTCTTTGCTGGCGTGGCCGGAGTGCTCGCGACCACCCGGCGCACCATTAAGGCCGAGGATAGCGAAGTCCCCATCGCCAAGGTACAACGCGCGGATCTGGACCTGAAGGTCTATGCCACTGGGGAGCTACGGGCGAACCATGCCATGGTGCTGACTGCGCCTCCGGTCGGGGGTGGCGCCCTGCAGATCACACGGCTGCTGCACGGGGGGGCACCTGTCAAGAAAGGCGACATCGTCTTTGAGTTTGATCCCGCCGAGCAGCGTTACAAACTGGAACAGAGCCGTTCCGAGCTGCTGCAGGCCGAACAGGAAATTGCAAAAGCAATGGCGGATGCAGCGGTCGAGGCGGCACAGGACAAAGTTGCGTTACTGAAAGCCCGCTTTGCCCTGAGGCGTGCTGAGTTGGAGGTGCAGAAGAACGAACTGGTCAGCTTGATTGACGCCAAGAAGAACCAGCTTGCCCTGGAACAGGCAAAGGATTCGCTGGCGAAGCTCCAGAAAGACATCGAATCGCATTCCGCTTCCGGCAAGGCCACGATCGAGCTGGCGCAGGAGAAGGAGAACAAGGCAAAGCTAGCCATGGACCAAGCGCAACAGAACATCGAGAAGATGCTGGTTGCGGCGCCCGTGGACGGCCTGGTTTCCATTGAAAGGAACACTGAGACATTGGGCGGGATCATGTGGCAAGGGATGTCGATCCCCGACTATCGCGCGGGGGACGAGGTACGGCCGGGAAGCGCTATCGCGCAGGTCATCGACGCGAGTCAGATGGAGTTGGCCTCCAAGATCGGCGAACAAGAGCGCGGCAACGTCAGAGTGGAGCAACCGGCCGAGGTGGAGTTCGACGCCCTCCCGGGCCAAATCTTCCACGGGACGGTAAAAGCGGTGGGCGGCATGTCGACGCGACAGTTCTGGGAAGCGGATGTGGGAGGGAAGTTTGATATCACCATCCAGCTTTTGAACAAAGACCCGCGTTTGCGTCCGGGTCTTACCGCCCAAATCGTGGTGCTCGGCGACAAGAAGAAGAACGTGTTCTATATCCCGCGGCAGGCATTGTTCATGAAGGATGGCAAGCGCATCGTCTATGTGAAGCATGGCAGAGGCTTCGAACAACGCGAAGTTAAGATCCAGTGTGAGAATGAAAGCCGCGCCGCCATTGACAGCTTGACTGTAGACGATCGGGTCGCGCTGCTGGACCCAACCACACCGCGGAGAAGCGGCTCGAACTCGACGCCGGGGATGAACGGGGTAACACCCTGATGGCTACGGTGGCATCGGCTGCTGAGGATCGACGCAGAGTCTACGGAGTCCAACAGTGGATCCCAGACCTGCAGTTGGGACTACAGAATCTGCTGGTGCACCGGCTGCGCTCGTTACTGACGATGCTGGGAATGATCTTCGGAGTGGCCGCAGTGGTTTCCATGCTCTCCATTGGCGCGGGGGCGCGGCAGAGGGTGATGGCCTTCATCGAGCAGATGGGTGTGCGCAACCTGATCGTAGAAGCAAAAGAAACGACCGAATGGCAAGCGCATCTGAAGCTCCGCAGGATTTCGCCGGGACTCACGCTGCAGGATTACCGTGTGATCGCGGACGACGTAGACGGCATCGTTGCCTCCACGCCCCGAAAACGATTCACTCCTACCAAGACCATTCCGAAATCACAGCAGGATGTGCCTTCGGTCTATGGCGTCAAACCAATCTATAAGGAGATTGCGGGTCTGCACCTTTTGCAAGGGCGCTTCTTTGATCCCGATGAGGAAAGCCGGGCGGACCCGGTCTGCGTCTTGGGCGCGGGAGCACGGTCGAACCTGTTTGGAGCATCGGATCCGATCGACCAGTACGTGAAGGTCGATGAGCAATGGTTTCGGGTCATCGGAGTGGTGGGACCTCAACTTAGCGCGCAGGCCGAAAGCGCCGGGCTGCCTCCTCAAGACCTCAACAACGTCATCTATGCTCCGCTGAACGCGGTGGTCCTTCGCCTGGAGAACACTTACAGCGGTCTGAGGGACGACATTGATGGGATCTACCTGAACCTGCACCAGAGGACGAATATGTCGGTAGCGGCGCAGATAGTCCGCGCGGTGCTCGGATCGTCGCACCACGGTGCAGCCGACTATAGCGTCATTGTGCCGGCAGAATTGCTGGCCGAGCAGAAGCGCACGGAACGGTTATTTAACGCCGTCATGGTCGCGATTGCGTCCATTTCGTTGCTTGTGGGCGGCATTGGGATCATGAACATCATGCTGGCGAGCATCCTGGAACGGACACGAGAGATCGGGTTGCGGCGAGCAGTGGGCGCACGCCAATCGGACGTGGTGCGCCAATTCGTCGTGGAAGCGGTCATGATTTCGTTCGTAGGTGGAAGCTTCGGAATCGTATTCGGCTTCGTGATGTCTCGCTTGATCGCCTGGCTGGCAGGATGGTCCACGATTGTGACTGCGTCCTCCATCCTCCTGGCGTTTCTTGTCTCGATCACGGTGGGACTGGTTTTCGGTATTTATCCGGCTGTCAAAGCGGCGCGCCTGGATCCGGTCGAGGCGATTCGTTACGAGTGAAACGCACTTGGCCAGGAACCGGAAGACCTCCTCACATCGCCGGCTAACTCACTCTGGGGGAACGGGAATGAAACTCTGTCAAGTTGTGACCTGCTGCTTGTTTCTTCTGCTCTCGACTGTTCGAGGACAGGCGCAGAAGGGCGAGAGCTACCGAGGACTGTTAACTCCTCAGGTTGCATCCGACAAGCTCTCTGGCCCGCAACGTTTGCGTGACCACGTGGCCGAAGGCAAGTTGCGTCTCAGCCTGCGCGATGCAGTCGTCCTGACGCTCGAGAACAACAGCAGCGTGCGCGTGCAAGAATCTCGGGTAGAGACTGACAAATTCGCTCTGCTTCGCACCTATCAGCCTTTCGACCCGCAACTGCAAACCGTAGTTGATGTAAACCGCAATTCGTATCCCGGAACGAACCAGCTTCAGGGGGTGGGAACCTCAGGCAACGGTACGCTTAGCTTATTGACCCAGTCGGCGCAAGTAAACTACAGCCAGAGCTTCCAGACCGGCACGAACATATTGGTGGAGCTCGGCAGCACGAAGAATTCCACCAACAGCGCGTTCTATTTTTTTAACCCCTATTTCAATTCCACTCTGAGACTGCAGTTTACGCAGCCACTGCTACGCAACGGCTGGCGCTTTGCAAACCGCGCCCCTCTGGTGATTGCACGCCAGCTCCTGCAGCAGTCGCTGGCCAACTTCGAGGCCCAAGTGAACGATGCCGTCCTGCAGGTAGTGACGCAGTATTGGGCGGCGGTCCAAGCCCGTGGCGATCTGGAAGTGGAACGCAAATCACTCGAATTGGCGGACGTGAGCTATCAGCGCGACAAACGTGCTTTGGAATTGGGGGCTCTGCCGCCGCTCGACATCTACCGTTCGGAGTCGGAAGTCGCTTCTCGCCGGGTGCAGATGATTCAGGGTGAATACGCGTTGAAGCGGACGGAGGATGCTTTGCGCTTGACCATCGGAGCCGACCAGGACCCCTATTTCCGCGCGCTTGATCTGGAACTGACCGAGAAACCGGCTCCCGAAGGCGAACTGAGAAGCATTGACGCCGCGACCGCGTTGCAACAGGCACAAGCGCAGCGTCCGGAGTTTCTGGCGGCGCGCTACGCTATCGAGAATGACGACACCGGTATTCGTCTCGCCCGCAATCATCTCAAGCCTGATCTGTCTCTGACCGGCTTCTACCAGAGTAACGGCCTAGGCGGCAACGAGTTCAGCCTTACCACGGGACAGTTGATCTCGCGAGGAGGCCTGGGCTCGTCGTTCAACCAACTCTTTGGTTTCGGGTTCCCCGGCTATGGAGCGACACTCGCTTTGAACTTGCCGATCAAGAATCGAGCCGCCCAAGCGGATTTAGGGAATGCGCTTGTCTCACGTCATCGTGATATGTATTCGGCGCAGCAAATCCAGGAGCAGGTTTTGCTTGACGTGAGCAACAGCATTCATCAGCTCGAGCTGGCTAAACTGACGCTAGCGGCGGGCAAGACGGCGCTCGATCTCGCGCAGAAGGAGCTCACCGCCGAACAACGCAAGTACGAACTCGGCGCGCAGACTATTTTCTTTCTCCTTGACGCACAGACCAAACTGGCCCAGGCCGAGTCAAGCCTTTTGCAAGCCCAAATCACGTATCAGATCGCCGTTGCGGCGGTTGATCACGCTACCGGAGGCCTGCTGCAGCCGTACCACGTGCAGGTTGCGGAACTCTCGCAGTAGACCGACCCTTCGGTTACAGTCGGCGGCGCGGATCGCAGATGGGTTGACGCCGTTTCGATCACCGCCCGGAAAACGCAAGCTTTCAGCAGCCGCAATTTGCTCACATCCGCGCTGCGCAGAAGGCACGCTGGGCCACCGGGAGGAAAGCCCAGAAGAAGGGCTAAAAGGAGGAGGCTGGGTCAGGGCCCACTTCAATTGGTTAAATACGGCTACAAGTCACATTTGGGAGCCTGCCCGCGCCCACGTACATGGGCGCGATAAGGTACTTATTTTAAACGGCGGGATTGAAGCGCAAGCGGCGTGCTACCGCTTAAAGATGTCATTTACTCGCTCGCGCAGATTCCAGTTTCAGAGCGACTATCCGCTCCCACTCACGATCTTCTGAGAACCCCATCTGGCTCTCCAGCCACACACCCCCGGAACTCACAATCCAGTTTTGCGGAACTCCCAGGCCTGTGTCTGCAAACATTCGATTGACCAAATCCCCAGCCACGAGAACTGGGAATGTGTACCCTCTTTTTGCCAGAAATGGCGCAACAAGCCCAAGTTCCTCGTCAACATCAAAGGTTAATATTTGAATGTCCGACCGTTGTTTCGATTGTTCATAGAGCTTTTGGAGGTGCGGCAATTCGTCCCGGCAGAACCCACACCAGGTCGCCCAAACATTGATAAGTAAAACCTTGCCCGCCAGGTCCCTAAGACGCCAGGTCCTCCCCGACAGGTCCTGCAACTCAAAAGAAGGCAGCTCCTTGGTAGCTTTCTCCCAGCCGCCCCCGCTGAGCTCTTTTGGCCTCGCGCTGGGCGCCTTTCTCCAAAGGCTCCATCCCAGATCGGTACCGCCCAGCTCTACCCACAATGTTCGCGCCTCATCCGAAAGATCATCGCGCAGCTTCCCGTGCCAGATCTGCGGCTCAGCAGACCGCTTTTGTATCGCCAACTGGTAAAAGGCCAACGCGTCTAACTTGTGGCCTTCAAAGTCAGCGAGTCGAGCGCGATTCGTCCAATACTGAGTCTCTTTCCTGGACTCGGTTGGCTCCGGGACTTCTATCACGGCTTTTTCCCATTGGGCTGCGTCCATCTTGCCCAGCAATTTCTCGGCCCTTAGAGTGAGCCCGCCTACGAGCGCATCGAAGTCAACCGTGCTCTTCAGTTCCGCATCTTTGGCTGGATAATAATCGTCATCCGCCTGAACTCGAGTTCTCCATACACCATTCTCCTCCTTGGCATGCTGCAGAAGCTTCAACGCAAGTTCCGGCCGCTCCTTGTACCGCAGCAAAGTTTCTGCCGCTGACATGTGCTTCCATGCGCGTTCGTCGAGAGGCGACTCGTATTCCTCAAACCACTCTATCCAACTTAGAAGTGCCTTGATGCGCTCTTGCACCGGAAGGCTATCGTCATCCACAATCATGTTGAACAACTGTGATTGCAGCGAACTCTGGCCCGGATAATCGCGCATCCATTGCCTTATCTGACTCTCACGGGCAGCGTCGTACTGCCTCCAAGCGGAGGCATCAAACTGCGCTTGTGGTACCTCGTGGGATTCATACCAGCGCTCTTCTATGAACTCAAATGCTTCATTCGAATTCGGGAACTGCCGAATGACTTGCTCCTGCGACTCCTGTATCGTTTTTGCTGAGGCTCCGGTTAGCCTCTGGCCTTTGATCAGCAGGGCCACCCAGCGCGGATCCGGATACGGACGCACGAGATTCAGCTTCTTGAGATCGTCGGACACTTGCTTTCGAAGCGCATCGTGTCGCTCCACGGGGTGAGCGCGGAACTCTAAGTTCCAAAGAGTCTCGTAATTGCGCAGGTGAGAAGCGTCCGTGATGTGGGCAAGGTTCTGGCGCAAATCGGCAGCAACTCGTGCAAGCAAGCTCGAGTCGGCTACCTGATTTAGCAGGAACGGAATCATGGGATCCGCGTCAACTGCAACGGGACACATCGAAAAAAACGCGGCGAGGTTTTCCGTTGACTTCTTCTTGTTGGCAAGCGGGCCCCTCGAAAAGACATCCGCCAACTCAAGAGCGGGCCAAGGCCAATCTGGGGCGATTTGTCTCGCCTTTTCCAGCATCCGCAGGCTCGCTTGAGTGTCGCGGTGCCACAAAGCCCGCGCTGCTAAATCCAGAAGCAGTGGATCGTCACCGTGTAGCTCAATGGACTGCTCAAAAGACTTCTGCAGTTTTGACAACAGGTCCGGATCTTCACTTCGGGCATAATCGATTAAGAGGCGAGAGGGTACAACCTCGTATGGGTATTTGGCGTTGACTTCCGAGACGACGCTTTCATATAAGCGGCTCCGCCCGGCGAAGTTCGTCCCGGCCAGTAACTCCGGAACTAGCCTTTGATCCAGCGTTTCACGGATTCGCGGGGCGGTTTCGCAGCCCGGCAAAGTTCGGGAGCTTTGGCAGCCTGCACGGGATGTCAGCAGCACAGCGAAAACAATGATCGAGGCCGGGGAAAGACGCATAGAAATCTCGCAAGTCAACGCATTGTGTGACAGACGATTGTAATCCTGCGAGAAGAATGACGGCTAGGCTACGCCGCGAAGCCAATCGGGACGCTAAAAGCCGACAGTCGAATTGGTTCCAAGAATGAGTTAGCAGAAACGGTCAGTGCGTTGCAGCGCGGAAACTTCGACCTTGTCGCTCCGGACCAAATCGAAAGACAACTAACAGGGACAAAATCACAGTTCCCTCGAAAAGCGTGATGGCCCAGGAATATCCGACCCGGTCGCGCAAAGCGTACTCGATGGAGACGGCGGGCGAGGCAACCAAGACCCCGAGCTGATACACAAAGCCCGGGAACAGGCTCCGAATCGCATCGGGGGAAAGCTCGCTGAGATGAGCCGGGATGACCCCGAAAGCACCTTGAACACCAGCCTGCATCAAGCACGAGCCGACAATCAATACTCCTACGGAGATACCGCGCGCCCAGGGATATATCGAAGCGAGCGATACACAAAGCGCCAGCATGATCCCTCGCCGGCGTCCGGTGTGTTCGGAGATCTGCCCGAACAAAAGGGCCCCTGCGATCGCGCTCAAGTTGTAGAGGATGGCGACATTGGACACCGTGTCCCGGGTCAATCCGTAAACTGACTTAAGAAAATCGGGGTAGAGATCTTGGGTGCCGTGCGAGAGACACGACATGAACGTCATAACCAGGAGAAGGTAGGCGAAGCCTCCTCTGTTTCTCCAAAGCACTTGGAAGATGGAGCGCGTCGAACGAGCACGGTGCTCCTCCCACGCGACCGGCTCGGGCGCTTGGAACACCAGGACACTGGTGAGCAGCGCCGCGGGCACCCCTATGCAGAACATTGTCCGCCACCCGTATCGTGGCAAGACCGTCTCGACGCCGATGGCCGCAAGCAGGTAACCGATAGGATAGCCGCTCTGCATGAGGCCGGAGAGAAGGCCGCGGCGGCTCGATGGAGCACTTTCCATGGCCATCGATGCCCCAACTCCCCAATACCCACCCATTCCGATGCCGTACAGCGCCCTCAGAATCGCAAAGCTGGAATAGTTTGGAGCAAATGCGCTCAGCGCGGTCACGGTGGAGAAATAGATTACGCAGATGGCCAGGGGGAAGCGCCGGCCAAAGCGATCCGCAAGCGCACCGAAGATAAGCGCGCCCACCGGACGCATGGCGAGGGCTATGGAGATGGTCCACACAATCGCTCTTTTCTCGACCTGAAAGTGGCCCGCGAGCGTGTCGACCAGAAAGATGACGACAAAGAAGTCGAAGGCGTCCAGAACCCATCCCAGGATTCCCGAGGTGACAGCATACTGCCAGCCTGGAGTCGGGACCTCACTCACCGCACTGCTCTGTTGTTGGTCTGTGCCGGGCATGTTGTATTGAACGATCGAGCCTTGGAGGGAAGCCGCCGGATCAATCCGCGTCTTTCACACAACGAAATCCAACCGTTCCAGCCCGGTCCTTGCTCGGCGCCATCAGTAGGCGCTTGCCGTGCTGATCAAGGCGATAGGCCTGCGGAAAATACCAAACCGAGCCTTGTGGCTGGTAATAGCTACCGCCGCGAAGAATACCGGCGCGCGTGTGTTCATCGGTGAACTCGTCGGTCCACTGCCAGACGTTGCCAATCAGGTCCTGAACCGCGAATGGGCTGACCCCGTGAGGGTGAGCATCCACATCGTCAGGACCACGCGGGTTCCGGCCCTTGTCCGGCACGGGCACGGCGGCGTCTTCCCACTTGTTGCCCCACGGGTAGAGTCTTTCGCCTTTGCCCTGCGCTGCATATTGCCACTCCCACTCATGAGGAAGTCGTTTGCCTGCCCAAGCAGCGTAAGCACGCGCGTCTTCGAGGGAGACCCAGGTAACCGGCTTTTTGCCCCAACCTTCCGGATACTTCCCGTTCTGCCAGTCTCGCAGGAAGTTCAATTCATCTTTCGGTCGGTAGCGCGTTGCATCCAGGAATTGCTTGAACTGGGCATTGGTGACCGGGTATTGGTCGACCCAAAACGAATCCACGTGCAGGGTGTGCAGGTGGTGGCGGCGAGGCGACTCCTCCCAGGGATACTGCACGTCTACCCCGATGTCATTGAAGCCTTCAATCTCGATACCATCCACCCGGAAAACGAAATCGCCGGCTGGGACGCGTATCATTCCGGCAGGTGCGGTTGACACTGGCGCTGTCTTCGCGATCGCAACCATCTGCTGTGGAAGAAACTTCCATTCGCTGGAATAACTAGCCAGTGGACCTGCAGACAGTTGCTTCATCTCATCCAGCAAGCCCCGCAGCTTGCTATCCATGGTATCGGAAGTTGCCAGAATGGCCCCGAAGCCGTGCGCCTCAATCGAGAAGGAGAGATCATTGGTATCGCCGGAGGTTTCCGGGGTAAGTTCAACCCCGTGCCACAAGTCGAAATAGCGCAATCCGGCCTGCGCTGTCACCCGCAGTTGGGGCCCGTCGGTATCTGTTTGGTTGCGGTTTACGATGGTCCAGAGGGTCTTGTTGCCGAGAGGCCAGCGACTGGCGTAAATCCCATATTGTTCGGTTGCGGTGTAAGGCTGCCAGTCAGGGCTTACCAGGAAATTCGCGGTAGCTCGCTCGATCTTCGCAACTCGTCGAAGAGCTTCGGCGTCTCTCGGGACAATTTGGTTCCAGATCCCCCAAATATTCTCCCAGCTCTCATATCCGACTCCGTTGAAGAACGCATACTGAAGATTGTCGATCTTGTTGTGATTCCAGCGATCACAGACGTTGACCATGTGCCTGGGCTCGATCCACTTTAAGGCGCTCACCATCGGGGCGGCGGGATACTGCCAATAACCCCAAGTCATGGTGTTCCAGGCCAAGGCCTCATAGGGAAACGGCATGGCATGCTCAGGTTCGAGGACTAACGGATGCGCTGCGGCATCGGCCGCAGATTGAAAGGCGCGCGGTATTCCTCGGAGAGTGTCGCCGTTGATCCCGTCGGCACCCACTTCGCCCAGCAGTTTGGCCGATGCCTCCCAGTTCGGCACACCGGAGTCGTTTGTGCCCTGGTCCCATGCCATGAAGGGGAAGAAGACGCGTACTCCGCGCTTGTGAAAGTCGGCCACCATCTGCTTAACTCCTGCCATTCCTCCCGGCATGGCGCGAAGTAGGTCGTACTGGTTCCTACCGTCGATACCGATGTTGGGATACACCGGCCAGATCAAAACGGAGTCGATGCCACCGTAGCGCCGGTCCAGATCTTCCAGATATTTATCGACGGTATATTTCCCGGCCACGGGATCGTAGAAGTACCGGTCCTCAACCATCATCTGGGGTTGAATGAAACTGGACTGGGTCCATTTCCACTCCGGCCGCTCGTAGTTTTCCGGGGAGTAACCTGCGCGAATCCGCATCTCCGCGCGCCAGTGCGTGATGTCGTCGAGCCAGGTTTTGAAATCGTCGGCCGCGCAGATCTTTGGTGGGCCTGACGAGGGTCTCACCGGATTCAGGCAGTCGGGACCGGGAAGCTGATCGCCTTCGGGAGAATAACGAGTCGTTTGGGAGCTCGCGCACATCGTAAGCATCACGATCGCCAGCGAGCAAGCGAAAGCCCGCAGCCGGTGGGATTGGTCGAGTTTCATCGCGCACCTCGGACAGCCGAAGGCCGGAATTCACCATCCAGAGCGGGGATTGTAACAGGTTTTGAAACCTTTCAAGTTCTGGGTGGAACAAGTTCATTGCAGAAACGTTTCTCGGCACAAGACACATTTTCAGGGCTGTAGTTTCTGCGCCAGCAACCATGGAATGAGTTCGGGTTCGGCGTACGCTTTGTCCCACACGTTGTGACCAACGCCCGGATATTCGGTATAGCGAACGTTCGCCTTGGCGTCTTGCAGAGCCCGCGCCATCTTCCGCGATTCCTCCACTGGAACCGTTTCATCGGCGCTGCCATGGAAAATCCAGGTCGGTGTGGAACCGATTCGCCGCGCGGTTTCCGCGTAGGGGTCGGCGATGTTGGGGTCCCCCGCAAGGCCGACGTGCGCTTCTGGGACCTTTGGCGGGCCGTAGATGCCACCGCAGATCGGCACATATGCGGCGAACTTCCCCGGATACTTCGCCGTCATATCCCAGGTTCCGTATCCACCCATGGAGAGGCCCGTCAGATAAGTGCGTTCGCGGTCTCCGTGAAATTCCCTGATCGCTTGCTCCAGCGCGGCGAAGGCTTGCCTTTGCATCTCCGCGTGAATCCAGCGCTTGTCTTTGCGACATTGCGGCATCACGACGATGAAGGGAAACCGCGATGCGCCGGCGCGAATCGCGTGGCCAATTCCGATATCCGTCTGTTGCAGACCATCGTCGCCGCGCTCACCCACTCCATGGAGAAAAAGGATGATTGGCCATTTCTTCTTGGAACTGAGGTCACGCGGCACGTACACCTGGTAGCGGTAGGTTTCCCCACCCACCGAAACGGTCCGATCGAGAAATCCCGTTTCATGCTTTCGCGCGATGGCGGAGCTAGCAAGCAATGCTATGAGCGCGAGCACGGAAAGAGGTTGCTGTGTCCGGGTCTTCATGGCGCCTGAGTCTAACAGGCCAGCGGATTCCTCAGTAAGCGGGACGTCAATGCTCGGAATGGGGTTCGCTCGACTGGTAACGCTGGAGCAGTTGATCCACGGCATCCAGCAGTGTCTGCTGGTCCGCACCAAGTTCACGAATCACTTCCGTGGTCAGAAGCGCATCTTCTCTCTTGCCTACTCGAAAATATGCGTCACATAGCATGAGCAGGCTGTTTGGGTCAGCGGTACGCGCCTTCTCGAGGTACTCGATCGCGTCTTGCCAGCGCTCCTGCCGATATCGGATTCCACCCATGCCAATTAGTGCCAGCGGATTGGTGGCATCAAGAATCAACGCCGAGTGCAGAGATTGCTCGCCCGCGCTCATCTCGCCAGAGGCCAGTTGCATCATGCCTAGGTAAGCGACAATCTGGGCATCGTTCGGAGACAGTTTGCTTGCGGTGAGCAGAACTCGCCTGGCGTCGTTGTTCCGGCCTAGGGTGAAATACATTTCGCCTAGTACGTAATGCGAATTACCAGGACTTGCCGGATCAATGTTGGGGAGTTTCGCAAGATACTCAAGGGCCTCCTGTTCATTATGATCAGCCAGCAGTGGCTGGACGTATTTCCAAGCCTCTTCCAGTTCAGGGCTCCTCAATTCGCTCGAAGTGTCGATCCTCCCATTCATGGCTGCGAACAGTTTGTTTTCGTGTCCCGCCTCTTCCAGGCGACCCAGCCGCTGGTATGCTCGTCCTAGCTGAAAGTGTGCCTGAATCAGGGAAGGTCGTAGCGCAAGCGCACGTTGGAGCGGCGCGAGGGAGGGTGAAAAATCATCCAGTTCCACCAAAGCTCTCCCCAGCCCATAGTAAGTAGCGCCATCCGCATAGCCGTGTGCCAGCGCGTATTCGTAATACTGCCGAGATTTCTCCCAGTTGCCCAATCTCGCACTGGACTCCGCCAGGAAGAAGCTGGCCTCCCCGTCTCCCGCGGTTTTCTTCAGTTCGGTTTCGAAACTGTCGGTCGCCGACGGATAGTCGGTAAGGTCAAACTGTGCCTTGCCGATGTCGAAATCGATGCGGGGTAGATTGGAGTTGAGTTGGTGCGCTTTCTGGAGTTGCCGAAGTCCTTCGCTGCGAGTTTCCAGTTTCGCGCTCAAATATTCTCCATATTTTTGACGAACCTGGGCATCGTCAGGTGCAAGATCCACCGCCTTCGCCAGGGTCTCGCGTGCCCGACCCCAATCGGAATTCATGGAGTAGGCCTCGGCGAGGTAGAAAAGAGCCTTGACCCTATTTGGATTGGCGCTGAGGCTGCGCTGGTAGTTCTCGATCGCTTTAACCCAGTTGCGCTCGCGGAGATACACCATGCCGAGCTCGAAGCGGAGATCAGAACTGTCGGGAAGATCGCGAACGGCACTCTCGTAGAGTTGCCGCGCCTCCGCGAGTTGGCCGGCTTCGGTAAGACGCTGGCCTCTCAGGACGATAGATCTCACGTCGGGCCTTGTTTGCCCAATTGCGAGCGCCGAAAGAAGTAGCAGAGCAGCCAGCCTGGCCATTCCGAAAAGCATCGTAACACCGCAGCTCTCCACCAATGGTAAGCTTCGTTTGTCAGTGTGCTCTGCTCATGCGGGCTTTGTCGGCAACCCTCGTTGTGGCGCTGCTGTTTTCAGGCGGTCAAGGTTCTTCGGGGCCGACCAGCATTCAGTTTCAGGAAATCGCGGAAAAGGCAGGATTGCGTTTCACCACCGCGAACTCCCCGACGACCAACAAGAATCAAATCGAAACCATGGTCGCCGGCGTCGCCTTGCTGGACTATGACCGCGACGGTTACCTCGATGTTTACCTGGTCAACGGAGCCGCCATTCCTTCTCTGAAGAAGGACTCCCCGATCTATTGGAATCGACTGTTTCACAACAACCACGACGGAACCTTCTCCGACGTCACTGAGAAGGCTGGAGTCGCCGGGGCTGGCTACGGAATGGGGATAGCGGTGGGCGACTACGACAACGACGGCTGGCCCGACTTGTTTGTGGCGAATGTCACCGAAAATCAGTTGTTTCACAACAACGGAGATGGAACTTTCACCGACGTCACCGCCAGGGCGGGAGTCACCGGGGCAAAACTCGACGGCAAGAAGATGTGGTCGGCGGGTGCGGGTTGGTTCGACTACAACAACGACGGGTTGCTCGACCTGTTGGTCGTGAACTACTGCGAATGGGAGGTGAACCAGGATCCCTACTGCACAGTCGGGGGCGGGGTTCGTGGCTACTGCCATCCGAACTACTACCGTCCGACCCACAACACGTTGTACCGGAACAATGGAGACGGGACCTTCACCGATGTTTCCGAAGAAACCGAGATAGCTTCGCATTTTGGTAAGGGCATGAGCGTTTCCTTCGCAGACTATGACGGCGACGGCTTTCTCGACGCATTCGTAGCGAATGACACAACCCGCAACTTTTTGTTTCACAATCTCGGCGGCAAGAAGTTCGAGGAAGTTGGCGAGTCTGAAGGCGTGGCATACGGAAACAACGGATCAGCTCTGTCGGGAATGGGAGCCGATTTTCGCGACGTGGACAATGACGGACTTCCGGATATCTGGCACACCTCGGTGGAATTCGAAACCTTCCCACTCTACGGAAACCTGGGGCACGGCGAATTCCGAGACTCAACCGTGGGCAGTGGACTAGGGCGAGTGACCTCACAGATGTCAGGTTGGGGTAACGGAATCGTAGATTTTGACAATGATGGCTGGAAAGATCTGTTCGTCGCGCGGTCCAACGTTCTGGACAACATCAGCGTGCTGGTTCCGGAACGCACGTACCCGGAACCGAACTCGGTGTTCCGAAACCTCGGGAATGGAAAGTTTGAGGATGTCAGCGGTGCCGCTGGACCGGACTTTCAGAGGCGAGCTCCCCATCGCGGGGTTGCCTTCGGAGATATCGACAATGACGGACGTGTGGACATGGTGGTTTCCGTGCTGGGCGGACGCGCGAAGCTGTTTCGCAACATCTCCCCTGGCAACAATCACTGGATCCTGTTGAAACTGGTGGGAACAAGAAGCAACCAGATGGGGATCGGCGCACAGGTACGTATTATCACAGAAGACGGTCATTCGCAGTGGAACGAGGTAACGACTGCGGTGGGATACGCCTCCTCCAGCGATAGCCGAGTACACTTCGGACTGGGTGCGAACAAACGCATCAAGGAGATCGATATTCGCTGGCCCAGCGGCATCAGACAAGTTCTTCACGATGCCGACGTGGACCGCATTATGACCGTTCAGGAACCGCCCAGGTAATCTTCGAACTCTTGGCGGTCTCAGGCCCACGCCTTCTCGGTTGCCCGCGACGCTGCTTCACTTCGCGATCAAGTCCCGCCAGTAGGCGTTGCCCGCTTCGTGGTGAGGAATCAGCACGCGCTGGTAAAGTCGCAAAACGACTTCCTGGTCCGTGTACTTCGATAGGTCGACATCGATATCCTGCCACTTTCGCGTTTCCGGCAACCCCTCGATCAGCCTGTCCAGCACCCTGTCGTCATTCACGTATACCTGCAACTGCCATGCACGCCCCGGATCCACGCCCGCTTTAAACTTTAAAGTCGGGTTCTTGCCCAGTCGGGCGGTTCGCTTCAGAACTGTTCCGCGCACTTCATCGCGCGGGTACGTGGATAAGACTTCACCGTCCAAGTACGTGATGCCACGGATTCCGGTCATACCGCCGCCGGCGCCGCCAAAGCCCGCCCGTTCCAGGCTCCAATCGGAGTTCCAGTAGTGCATCAGGTCGGCTAGTTTGAACAGTTCGGATGGTTGAGTCACCGGCACTTGAATCGGAATTCGAATTGTGGCCCCGTCATCGGTGGCGCCATGAGCCACGACGATTGAAAGACCGAGTTTCTCGGTCCGCTCTGCCAGTTCTGTGATGCTCTCGTCTACCGGAGGCGTTAACTTCAGGGAACCCATTTCCGCACCGAAGATTCGGTCTCGGAGTTGGGATACCTGTTCTGACGGCAAAGCCTCCATTCCGTGCATGGCCGCCACTACCGAAGCAGAATTTGCCGCGTTGCAATCGGTATCCGCAAAGTCAGCCGCATGCACGGCAAGCTGGATCGTCTTCTCAAAGTCACCGCCGCCGAACCAGACACTGGTGGCAACGAAACCACCGTTGACCACCGCATTGTTCGTGGCCGGATACTCAATCCCCCAGCGCTCATCGATGGCTCGAAGAATTTCATCGGGGCCCTTACCCGCGTCCGCCATTGCGATGATCATGTCCAGGCATTTGCGATACGGCGAGTCTGGATGGATCAACCTCGCGGCCTTGCGAACGATTTCGTGGGTATTTTTTTCCACGAACGCGAGACTGATCATTCCGGAGACAAAGACTGCGCCATCGGTTCCCTCCGCATAGCCATTGATGTGGCCGAGCCGCCGGGCCATCTCAGCAGCACCATTTGGCATACCTGGATTAAGCGCGCCGTATACGTCGCTGCTGAATTGTGGCCCAATCGTCCACCACAGTTTGTTGTAGCGAGGATGCCCGGTGTCCGGTGGTGTGATGCCTCGCTTCAAGAGCAGCAGAGCTTGCTCGCTCGATCCCCAGGAGCCGGCGTTATTCTCAAGCCACTGTTGCCCGAGTTGTTGAACTGTCAGCCCAATCCCGTATTTTTCGAAGGCGCGGACTGCGACCATCTCGTAGTAGTAGTCATCGTCGACCGGAGCATAGCCGGGAAGTTGGGACAAGGGCGTAACCGGCAAAGTAGAAGCCGGCTGGTGCTCGAAACGACCGCCCGTTCTTTGAGCAATCATCTGCGCGGTCCAAACCGCCTGGACTCGATCGAGGTATTCCACGTGCGACAGCACCAGCGTTCCAGTTGCTGGGAGTGCTTTACGTTGTCCCGACGCTTGGCCATGCGAGAAAGCAGGAGTCAACATAGCGAAGGCCACAAGGAGCGATGTGAACGCTGGTTTTCTCATAATCTTGGTTCCTTCTTAGTCGGACGCGCCTGTCGAACGAATAAGGCCTGCACGAAAGATAGGGACAGGATACGAGCCGCCGCTTCCTACTCCCCGAGAATTGCGGACGCAGCTCAGTTCTAAGGCTGCCAAGCACCTCATCCTCTGATCACGACCCTAGTAATGAACTTCCCTTCATGAAGGTCGCAACCAAGCATGGGTGGACATACCTTTTGAAACGTTTTATATTGCCAAGCCGTACGCCGCTTTGCAATAGGAGCGCACTCATGAAATTTGCACTCGTGCCATCCGCCGTCGCCCTGCTGCTGATTACAGCCATCTCGGTTTTAGCTCAGGATTCCCACTACCGCCCCGAACGTCAGCAAATTTCCACACCCGGTTGCCTCGTGATGAAAGGAGCTTGGGAAGGCGGATCTAAATCCTGTACTGAGGATGAACACGACGCTTGGCTTGTCGACATTCGGCACTGGCGCGATGAGCGCCGCATTCGCATCGGTTATGACGGATCGCGCTACGACCTGCCGGCGCTCAAGTGGACGCAGTCCAGCTTCTTTCAGCCACAACTGATGGTGGAAGATCGCTATTTCTATGACCCGGTCGCTCATCGCTACACGGTGGATCGATACCTCGACGATCTGGAGAAGAGATACGGCGGGATCGACTCCGTGCTCGTCTGGCCCACCTATCCGAACATGGGGATTGATAACCGGAACCAGCACGACATGATTCGCTCTATGCCAGGCGGTGTACCCGGCGTGCGCCAGATGATTGCCGACTTTCACCGGCGTGGTGTCCGCGTACTGTTTCCCATGATGATGTGGGATCAGGGTACTCGGGATTCGGGGATTCCATGGCCCCAAGCGATCGCGGAATTGATGGCGGAAGTGGGGGCCGATGGTATCAACGGCGACACGCAAGACGGCGTGCCGCTGGCGTTTTCTACGGCAGCGGACAAGGTCGGCCACCCACTCGCGTTCGAACCGGAGGGCGGGCCATCGGACGAGGCCCTCGCCTGGAACGTAATGACCTGGGGGCAATACCAATATCCCTTCGTTCCGATGGTGGACAAGTACAAGTGGCTGGAAACCAGGCACATGGTGAATATTTCCGATCGATGGAAGCGCGACAAGACCGACAACCTGCAGTTTGCCTTCTTTAACGGGGTAGGCTGGGAGTCTTGGGAGAGTATTTGGGGTATCTGGAACGGGATCACGCCGCGCGATGCCGAAGCCACGCGCCGCATCGCTACCATGGAACGCGCACTCGCCCCGTTCTTGATCAGCACCGGTTGGGAACCGCTGACGCCCATGTTGCGCTATGGCGTGTACGCCAGTAAATGGCCGCTTGGTCAGCAGACTGTCTGGACCATTGTGAACCGCGACGAGTACGACCTGGAGGGTCCGCAGATCGAACTAGCCGCGGAAGATAGCATGCGCTACTTCGATCTTTACCACGGTGTCGAGCTCACGCCCGCGAAAAACCAGGCGGGCCGGGCGGTGCTGAGCTTCAACATCGAAGCGCACGGATATGGAGCACTCCTGGCATCGCGAACCGCTCCCCAATCCAACATTCAGTCGCTCATGACAAAAATGAAAGACCTGACGGCCACGCCTCTGGCCAACTATTCGCATGAGTGGAAGGTCGTGCCGCAGCAGATTGTGCCCATCGCGGTGACCAAGCCTCCCGCTGGCTCACCTTCAGATATGGTGAGGATCCCTGAGGGCGACTTCCAGTTTCGTATCGAAGGCATCGAGATCGAGGGATTCAACGACATCGGTGTAGATGTGCAGTACCCGTGGGAGGACACCCCACGCCGCTTCCACGATCATCCCATGCACATCAAGTCGTTCTGGATCGACAAGTATCCGGTAACCAACGCCCAGTTCAAGAAATTCCTGGACGCCTCGCACTATCATCCGGTCGATGACTTGAACTTCCTGCGGGAGTGGCAGAACGGGAAACACCCCGACGGCTGGGACAACCAGCCTGTGACTTGGGTGTCGATCGAAGATGCTCGCACCTACGCTGCATGGGCTGGCAAGCGCCTACCCCACGAGTGGGAATGGCAGTATGCGGCGCAAGGCAGCGATGGCCGAACCTATCCTTGGGGAAACGCCTGGAAGGCGGAGGCCGTCCCCGCACCCGACAAGAGCCGTACCATGCGAGGGCCCGACGCCGTCGACGCACACCCCATGGGTGCAAGCCCGTTCGGGGTGATGGATATGGTGGGCAACGTCTGGCAGTGGACGGAGGAGTTTCAAGACGACCACACGCGGGGCGGAATTCTGCGGGGGGGCAGCTACTACCAGCCGCAAGGATCGATCTGGTATTTCCCCCAGGCCTACAAACTTAGTGAGCACGGAAAGCTTTTGATGATGGCTCCGAGCAAGGATCGCTCCGGTGGCCTGGGATTTCGATGCGTCCAGGACGCGGAGTAACCGGGAGGACTGGGCTGGGGGGGGAGGAGGGTGGCCGCTTTTGTGGGCTGTTTTCCTGCGTCTTTACCGAAACCCTGCTACTCTCATTTGCAGTGACCTGATATGAGCGTGCCGGTGACTATGCGGCAAATTGCCGAACGGGCCGATGTCTCCATCGGCACCGTGTCGCACGTCATCAATGGCACTGCCAAAGTACGCGAGAAACTGAGAGTACGCGTCGTAGAAGCAATCCGAAGCCTCGGTTATCAACCCAGCCAGCTGGCACGCGGTTTGCGGCGAAATCAGACCAGCATGCTGGGGATGATCATCCCCGACATCACCAACCCATTTTTCCCGGGAGTTGTTCGCGGCGTAGAGGACGTTGCCTACAAGCGGTCGTACCGGATTGTGCTGTGCAACACGGACAACGACCCGCACAAGGAGACGTCCTACCTGAACGAGCTCCGCTCGTATCGACCCGCAGGGCTACTCGTCATTCCCGCCGCTGAGAGCCACATCGCAGCCCAATTGCGCTTGCTCGCCAGTTCGGGACCGCCGGTGGTATGCATCGATCGTCGACCTGACGGGTGGGACGGGGACGTGGTCGTGGTGGCTAACGAAGCAGGTTGCTACGCAGCGACGCGGTATCTTTTGCGTATGGGCCACCGCAGCCTGGCAGTGATTACCGGGCCACTTCATCTAACAAACGCAGCGGAGCGCCTAAAAGGTTTTCGCCGAGCGCTTGAGGAAGCCCGCGTTTCGATTGAACCGGAGTATGTCCAGGAAGCGTTCTTCGACCGCCCCAGCGGGTATCACGCAGCTCTTCGACTCTTACGTATGGTGCCGAGGCCGACCGCCATCTTCGCCTGCAATGACTTGATGGCGTTGGGGGTGCTCCTGGCCGCTCGAGAGTTAAACGTATCGTGCCCCGATGAGTTGTCCATTGTGGGTTTCGATAACCTGGACTTCACTGAGTTCACGGCGCCGGGGCTCACCACCGTTCACCAGTCCGGCTATCAACTGGGCGCGACCGCGGCCCGTCTCTTGCTCGAACGAATTGATGGCTCGAAGCAACGCACCAAGAAGCTGGTATTGCCGACTGAGCTGAAGATTCGGCATTCCGCAGCGCCGCCTCGCCCAGGAACCCCGGCGACGGGCCGAAGACAGAAGTTCGAGCAATCGGTCAGCGTCAGCTAATTTCTCATTACCGTTCCTCGCATCCGCCTTTTCTTCCATTTTTCGGAAGCAACGTCTGCGGCACACATCTTTGCTGGCCTCCCCAATGGGTGACGTAACTTTGATTGTGTAAAAAGCAAGGGGGTGTAAGTTGGCTTTGGCCTCGCAAGCTAAAGCCTTTCCGAAAAGGAGACCTACACCCAATGGCGAAGATAA
>Ga0210408_10001507_pt1 | contig 24329 bp, 27 predicted proteins | sample IncBWH4MmetaG_FD_155471 | JGI IMG/M metagenome (GOLD analysis project Ga0210408, IMG submission 155471) | Forest soil microbial communities from Barre Woods Harvard Forest LTER site, Petersham, Massachusetts, United States - Inc-BW-H-4-M | ecosystem: Environmental > Terrestrial > Soil >...
TCCGCGGCGCACCGAGCAGCCCTCGAAGTTGATGAACAGAATATTCTGCTGCTCATCGTAGAACAGGCGTTGCGGCAGCGGCACGCTCAACATGTCTTCGCGCAGCCCCATCGCCGCCGGCCGGAAGATGCGCTCGTCCATCGTTCGCGGCGCGCCGTTGATGATCGGCTTGAACTGCATCCGCGCCAGGATGTCGCGCTCGATGTCCACGCCAGGGGCTACCTCGGTCAGCTCCAGCCCCTGCGCCGTCAGCGCAAAGACGCAACGCTCCGTCACGTACAGCACCGGCTGACCGCGCAACGCCGAGTAGGAGCCGCTGAAAGTGCGATGCTCCACGTCCTGGACGAATTTGCACAAGCCGGCCGGGTCCGGGGCCTTGAGCTGTCCACTGCCGCTGTCGACCTGCAGGCGGCCGGCGCAAAAGGTTCCGACGAACACGACTTTCTTGGCGTTCTGGCTGATGTTGATGAAGCCACCCGCGCCGGCCAGCTTGTTTCCGAACCGGCTGACGTTGACGTTGCCCTCGCGGTCGGCCTGCGCCAGCCCCAGGAATGCAAGGTCCAGGCCTCCGCCGTCGTACAGGTCGAACTGGTACGGCTGGTCGATGACGGCCTGCGTGTTGGTGGCTGCGCCGAAATTCAGTCCTCCGGCGGGAATTCCGCCGATCACCCCGGGTTCGGCCGTCAGCGTGATCAGATCGACGATCCGCTCCTCGGCAGCGACCTCGGCAATGCCCTCGGGCATGCCGATGCCCAGGTTCACCATGCTGTTGGGCCGCAGCTCCATCGCAGCGCGGCGCGCGATGATCTTGCGCTCGCTCATCGGCATCGCGGCCATCGAATGGGCCGGAACGCGGATCTCGCCGGCGAAGGCCGGGTCGTACGCCACCGCGAACGTCTGCCAGTGGTGTTCCGGCCCGGCCAGCACGACGCAGTCGACCAGCACTCCGGGAATTTTCACCTGACGCGGATTGAGCGATCCGTGCTCGGCCACGCGCTCGACCTGGACGATCACGACTCCGCCCGAGTTGCGCACCGCGGTTGCGATCGACAGCGCCTCCAGCGTCAGGGCCTCCTTTTCCATCGTCACGTTGCCGTCGGGATCGGCGGTGGTGCCCCGCACGATGCCGATATCGATCGGGAAGGTCCGGTACAGCAGGCATTCTTCGCCGTGAATCGTGATCAGCTCGACCAGCTCTTCGGTGGTGCGCGCGTTCAGCTTTCCGCCCCCGAAACGCGGGTCGACGAACGTGCCAAGTCCCACGCGCGACAGGTGTGCGGGCCGGTGCGCGGCGATGTCGCGGTACAGGTGGGTGATCACGCCCTGGGGCAGGTTGTAGGCCTCGATGCGGTTGGCGATTGCCAGCCGTTGCAGGGCCGGCACCAGCCCCCAGTGCCCGCCGATCACGCGCCGCACCAGCCCTTCGTGGCCGAGATGGTTCAGGCCGCGCTGTTTGCCGTCGCCCTGGCCGGCCGCGTAGACCAGCGTCAGCTGGCGCGGTCTGCCGGCGTCCCCGCCCGACAGGTACAGCTGCTCCAGCGCGACCGCGATCGATTCAGGAAATCCGATGCCGACGAACCCGCCCGTTGCGACCGTATCGCCGTCGCGGATCAGGCGAACCGCGTCTTGCGCGCTGACTATCTTGCCGTGGTGCGAGGAGCGCAGCTCGGCCAGAAGCGGGTGACTGCTCAACATGGCTCCCGTTTCATCGGGCGACACGATGTTGCGTTTCATGTTCCTGCTCCTTCCGGCGTAGCGGATGCTGCTTTCACCCTCACCCCCTCCCCTCGCCCGCGCCAGCGGGAGAGGGGAGGGGGTGAGGGCCGGCTCAGTTGTTCCACAGTATCGAGCCGCGCAGGAAGCGGCGCTGCTCGTCCGCGATCGGCTCGACCTTCAATCGGCTGTAGCGGGCCAGGATGCGGTCGAGCGTACCGTCGTCCCGGATGCTCTTGAGCGCGCCGGCCCAGCGTGTCACCTCGGCTTCGTCGGTCCCCTTGGAGAAGGCGAGGTAGATCTCGCTCGGCCTCACGATCTGGCCGAAGTTCAGCGTCGAGGCATCGGCGCCGATCTCCTTGTAGGCGTGGATCACCATCAGCCGCGGCGCCAGCCAGGCGTCGATGCGCCGGTCCTTCATGTAGGTCGCGTTCATCCATTCCTCGGGCTCCGCGACGATCCGGGTGAAGCCGAGCGAGCGCACCAGCGCCTCGGCCCCGCTGTGGAACAGCACCCCAACCGGGCGGTCCCTGACCTTCTCCAGGCTCGACACCTCCACGCCCTGGCCCCCGACCAGGATCAGGTCATCGGTCACGATCCGGCAGCACCACAGGTAGTGCTCCTCGCGTTCGGGCGTGCGGGTGATCGACAGGATGCCGATATTGGGCTGGCTCAACGCCAGCTTCTGCGCGCCGTCCCAGTCCATGTACTCGATCACGATGTCGGTCTTCAGCCGCCTGGCCATCTCGACCACGGCCTCGTGCACCAGGCCCTGTCCGGGGCCGGGCACCTCCGCCACGGTGGCCGGAGGGGCCTGGAACGTGTAGGGCGGCAGCTCCGCGGTCACGAAGCGCAGGTCCGCGGCGCGCGCCGCCAGTGCCGTGGAGGCGATCGCCGCCAGCACCATCAGTCGCTTCATCTTCCGCCTCCGTTCCTAGAACGTCCCGAACAGGGCGTTGAGCACGATCACGCAGATGCCCGCGAACACCGTGATCAGCGAACCGACCACGAAGATGTCGAACCACGACTCCCGGTGCGTCAGCCCGCAAATCCCCAGTAACGTGATCACCGCTCCGTTGTGCGGCATCAGGTCGAACCCGCCCGCCGACATGCTGGCGATCCGGTGCATGATCTCGGGGCTGACGTGCGCCGCCTGCGCCAGGTTCAGGTAGTAGTCGCCCAGCGAGGCCATCGCGATGCTCAGGCCGCCGGAGGCCGAGCCGGTGATGGCGGCCAGCACGTTCACCGTGATCGCGATCGAGATCACGGGATCGGACGTCACGCTGGTCATGGCGTCGCGCACGACGCCGAAGGCCGGCAGCGAGGCGATCACGCCGCCGTAGCCCACCTCGGAGGACGTGTTCAGCATCGGCAGCATCGAGCCAAGCGTTCCTCTGTTCAGCGTATCGACCGGGTTGGCGAGCCGGCTGCGGTTCGTCACCAGCGCGAACACCGTCGCGCAGGCCACCGCCAGCGTGATCGACCAGACCCCGGCCACGGCCCCGACCTTGATGCCGCCGTACTTCGCCTGCGCCAGGAAGGAGGTGTCCATGGCCGGGATCACCCAGCTCGTGAACACGAAGTTCAGGCCGAGGACCAGCACGATCGGGAGCAGCGCCAGCGTGAAGCTGGGCGCCGATGCGCCCGGCGCCTCGGCGCTTCCCGCCTGGTCGTCATGGTGGCCGTAGCCTTCGCCGGCGGCGCGGGCTTTGGCGGCGCGCCGGTTCAGCCACCATGTGCCGGCCAGGAACATGATGATGCCGCCGATCGTGCCGAGGCCCGGGGCGGCGAACGGCGTCGTGTGGAAGTACGCGGTGGGGATCGCGTTCTGGATCGCCGGCGTACCGGGCAGCGCCGTCATCGTGAACGTGAACGAGCCCAGTGCGATCGCTCCCGGGATCAGCCGCTTCGGGAGATTCTGTGCGCGGAACAGCGACTTGGCGATCGGATACACGGCGAATGCCACGACGAACAACGACACGCCGCCGTAGGTGAGCACACCGCACGCCAGCACGATGGCCAGGATCGCCTGCTTGTGGCCGACCCAGGTCGCGATTTGGTGCGCGATCACACGGGCCGCGCCCGAGTCGTCCATCACCTTGCCGAACAGCGCGCCGAGCATGAACAGCGGAAAGAACTTCGCCAGGTACTTGCCCAGCTCGACCATGAACACCTGCGTGTAGGTGCCCAGCAGCAGCGGCGGCGAGCCTGCGCTGAACAGGACCGCGACCATTGCCATGATCGGGGCGAGCAGCAGCACGTTGATGCCGCGGTACGCAAGGAACATCAACAGCCCGAGCGACAGGCAGATTCCGAAAATGGCGACTGCGGTCATCGCGTCTCCTCCATGCCGTGTTGAATTCTTGTCCGATCGGGCTTCGCCGGGGAGGCGAGATCCGAGCGCCTGTCCTTACCGGGATTTCGAGCGCGGCGGGCGCACGGGACGGCCGTCCGCAGATCCGGATACCAGCCCGAGCTGAGCCATCTTGTTGTAAACCGTCGCGCGCGCCAGGCCGAGCAGCTTGGCTGCAGCCGGCACCTTGCCGCCCGCGGTGGCCAGTGCCGACTGGATCAGCGTGCGCTCGAACCCGGCCATCGCGTCCGCGTAGCCGGGCAGGCCACGCACGCCGGCAGGCAGCCGATGCCGCGGCGGCATCACGGCGCTGATGTCGTGCACCGCCAGGCAGGCACGGTCCGTCAACGCGCTGGCGCGCTCCAGCACGTTACGCAGCTCGCGCACGTTGCCGGGCCAGTTGTAGCTCGCCAGCAGCGAGACGGCAGCAGCGTCGATCTCGCGGGCCGGCCCGCCGCAACGTGCGGCCAGCTCCTCGAGCAGGCGCTCGGTCAGCTCGTTCAGGTCGGCCAGCCGCTCGCGCAGCGGCGGCAAGCGAATCGGAAACACGCTGAGCCGGCAGTACAGGTCCGACCGAAAGCGTCCCTGGGCAACGAGCTGCTCCAGGTCGACGCTGGTCGCGCCGATCACGCGCAGATCGACCTTGATGACCCGGTTCGAACCGAGCGGCTCGACCTCCTGGTCCTGCAGCACGCGCAGCAGCCGGGACTGCAGCGGCAGCGGCAGGTTGCCAATCTCGTCCAGGTACAGCGTGCCGCCGTCGGCCAGCCGGAGCTTGCCGTCACGCGTCCTGCTTTCGGCGCCGGGCGCCGCACCGAACAGCTCCGCCTCCAGCAGCGCGTCGGGCACCGTGGGCAGGTTGATCGTGATGAACGCACCTTCAGCTCGAGCCGAGGCGGCGTGGATCGCGCGCGCCAGAACCTCCTTGCCGGTGCCGATTTCTCCGACCAGCAGCACGGTGCCGTTCTGCTGGGCCGCTCGGCGCGCCTGGCGCTTGACCTCGACGCAGGCGGCGCTGCCCCCGATGAAGCTGGCAAAGGCGTATTTCGGAGCGCGCTGCTCAGCCAGGCGTCGGCGCGCCTCGGCCAGGTCGCTTTGCAGCTGGGCGAATTTCCCAACCAGCGGCTTGAGCGCGTTGAGCTGATCGTACAGCACCAGCCCGATCGCACCGATCACCTGGCGCTGCTCGTCCAGCAACGGCATCCGCGTCACCACCAGCGATTGGCCGCCCAGCGCCATCACGTCGAGCAGGATCGGCTGACCGCTGCGGACGACTTCGCGCAGCAGGCTGTTCGGGATCACTTCCTCGATATCGCGGCCGAGGGCTTCGTGGACGCCCTTCAGGCCCAGCGTGGCCAGGTATTTCTCGTTGATCCAGACGATCCGAGCCTGCCGGTCCACCGCGACGGCGCCTTCGCACAGGCTGTCGAGCCGCTCGAACAGCGATTGCATCGCCAGCCGGTGGATCGCCACCGAGTCGCGCAGGAATTCGTCGGTGATCACGGCGGACATTGGGGGCGCGCGGGGCGGGGCAAATCGAGATTCGTTATGGCCCAATTGAATCACGGGGCACCGTAGCCGCCAAGGGCCGTACGGCGTGCGTTGCCGGCGCGCCCGCGCGGCCGCCTATTGCGTCGCACAATCGCTTCAGTCCACCCGTTCGCGATGCACGTCGTGGGTGATGAAGGGCTGATCCTCGCTCGGCTTATCCAGCCAGGAAGGGTGCTGCAGGGTGGCGCGAATGTCCGTCAGGCCCGTGGACCAGTGCTCGTTCATGGTCAGCAGGCCGAATTGGTAATCCTTGTGATAGCTCTCGTACGGCTTGTCGCGGTAGATCAGATGGATCACGCAGCGCCGCGCCGGGCAGGCGAGCTGGGCGGCATGCAGGTAGGAGGCGCTGCTGCGCGCGGATTCGGGCACCAGTGCCATCAGCTGATGCAGCAGCCGGCGGTAGTTCTGCTCCTCGTGCATGTAGGTGGTGATCATCCGGGTGCGGCTCGAGTACTGGATGTCCTTCTGTCGCACCGCCACCCTAAGCAGGTCATCGGGCGGCTTGCCGTTGGCGCTCCACAGATCGACCTGGAAGATCAGCGCATCGCGCCGCGGCGGCTTGGTCAGCACGTATTGCAGCGGCGTGTTGGACACCAGACCGCCGTCCCAGTAGAACTCGTCGTCGACTTCGACTGCAGGAAATCCGGGCGGCAGCGCGCTCGAGGCCATGAAATGCTGCGGCCCGAGCTTGCGCTCGGCGCTGTCGAAATAGACGAGGTTGCCGTTGCGCACGTTGACCGCGCCCACCGCCACCCGCACCTCGCCGCTGTCGTTGATGCGGTCGAAATCGACGAAGCGCTCCAGCGTGGTCCGCAGCGGTCGGGTGTCGTAGAAGCTTGCGCTGTGCGGGCCCCGCTGCGCCAGCGCATGCGAATACCACGGGCGCGGAACGAAGAACCCATTCTGACCTTCGAACAGGGCGCGCGCAGCTTCCACCGAGTCGACCATCAGACGCACCGCATCGGGCAGCTCGACCGGCGCGTCCGGCAGCACCGGCATCGTAAGCGGCCCCCAGGGCTGCCGGCAGATGAATTCCCAGAACGCGCGCAGCCGTTCGATGCGCCGCTCCGGCGGATTGCCCGCGATCACCGCGGCGTTCAGCGCGCCGATCGAAATGCCGGCGACCCAGTTCGGATGGATTCCAACCTCGGCCAGACCCTCGTAGACGCCGGCCTGATAGGCGCCCAGCGCCCCGCCGCCCTGCAGCACCAGTGCCGTGACCGGATAGTCCAGGTGCGGCGCCCCCACGGCGGGGCCGGGTGCCCGTTGCATCGGATGCGCCAGCCGTTACTGCATGAACCAGCCGTGGCTGACGATGAACGACTGACCGGTCAGCGCAGCCGACGGGAACGCACACAGGAAAAGCGCCGTCTGCGCCACGTCGTCGACCGTCGTGAAGACGCCGTCGACCGTTCCGCCCAGCATCACGCGCCGCACGACCTCCTGTTCGCTGATGCCCAGTTCCTTGGCCTGCTCGGGAATCTGCTTGTCCACCAGCGGCGTGCGCACGAAGCCCGGGCAGATCACGTACGAGCGCACATTGTGCGCGGCGCCTTCCTTGGCCAGCACGCGCGCCAGCCCCAGCAGTCCGTGCTTGGCGGTCACATAGGCCGATTTCAGCGGCGAGGCCTCGTGCGAATGCACCGAGCCCATGTAGATCACGGTGCCGCCGCGATTGTTCTGATACATGTACTTCAAGGCCGCTTTGGTCGTCAGGAACGCCCCATCGACGTGGATCGCCAGCATCTTCTTCCAGTCCGAAAACGAGTAGTTCTCGATCGGATTGACGATCTGGATGCCGGCGTTGGACACCAGGATGTCGACGCCGCCGAACGCGCGCGCCACCCGATCGGTCGCGCTGTTCACCGCCTCTTCGCTGGTGACGTCCATCGCAACGCCGATGGCCTTGCCGCCGGCGTTGCCGATGGCAGTGGCCACGTTCTGTGCCGCATCCAGGTTCACATCGGCGATGGCTACGGAAGCGCCCTCGCTGGCGAGCAGCTCGGCGATGGTTTTGCCGATTCCGCTGGCGGCACCGGTCACGATCGCGGATTTTCCCTTCAGGTTCATCGTCTGGTCCTTTTGCGCTATGCGAGATAGTCAAACACGACTTTGCCCAGACCCAGGGTGAGGTCGGCCACGAAATGCTTGGCGCCCAGCACTTCGAGCACCGGCAGATCGGCCACCGGGGCCAGCGCGTGCGGCGCAAGCGATAGCGAGGACGGTCCTTCCCAGGCGCCCTTCATCGTCACGTCCTCCAGGTAATAGCACACCAGCTCGCAGATGCGCGCGCTGCCGTCCACGTGCGGAATGATCTTCAACAGGTAATTGGGAGTGGAGCCCAGCGATCGCGCCAGCGCCTGCCCATCGAGCGTACGGTGCTTGTACCCCATCGTTCCGGTTGCGACCCGCACCGGACCGTAGTCCAGGGTGCCGACCAGCGTATCGATTTCGGTGTGCAGCTTGGGCTGGGCCAGCTTCTTGGGAAAGCCCCACAGCTCCCGGCCGCCCGCCAGCGGCGGGTGGTCATCCAGGTACATCGCATGCGTGTAGTTGCCGGCCTGTCCCTTGTACTGCACCGGGATCACCTGCCCGGATTCGGTGTAGTCGCCGAAACCGGTCGAATCGGGCATCCGGATGAACTCGTAGCTGACCGTGGGCGACACGATCTGGAGCGGCTCGGGCACGACCGCGCGCAGCCGGTCCGGATCGGTCCGGTACGAGATGATGAAGAATTCGCGATTGACGAAGCGGTATGGCCCCATCGGGTAGGCGGGGCTGGTGAGCGGCATCGCGAAGGCTTTGTCTCGGACGGTTTTGATGTCCATCGGTTGACCCTTGAGTCGGATATCCGGGCGATCGTATCGGTCCAGATCACGGAACGAGTGACCGATCGATGACGGCGCGATATTGCGATGTGAAATGGAGGCCGCGAGTTCTCCTGCCCAAGTCAAGTTTAAGCCTTGTTCGCAAACCGCACGGCCACGCGCAGCCCCCCCAGGTCGGAATCGGCCAGTTCAATGGTTGCGCCGTGGCGGTTCGCGACGCTGCGCACGATCGCCAGGCCCAGGCCGCTTCCGGTTTCCTCCTGTCCGGCCGCTTCGCGGTCGGCGCACCGGTAGAAGCGGTCGAACACGCGCGTGCGGTGCGCGACCGGGATGCCGGGACCGGAATCGTCCACCGTCAGCACCACCTGGCCCTGGTCCTGGCGCACCATCGATTCGACCTGCCCGCCGGCCGGCGTGTAGCGCACCGCGTTATCGACCAGGTTGCGCACCAGCACGCGCAGCGCCGCAGCGTCGCCCTCGACTGCGCAGTGGTCCGGCGCTTGAAGCGACAGGCGAATCGACTTGGCATCGGCCAGCGGCACCACGTCGGCGACGGCCTGGCGCGCGGTCTCGGCCAGGTCGGTGGGCGCGAGCGGCGCCTGCGGGCCGCCGGGCTCGGTGCGCGCCAGCGTCAGCAGCTGTGTCACCAGGCGCGTGGCGCGGTCGATCCCGGCCGACAAGGCCCGGATCGCCTGTTCGCGCGAAGCCGGATCGGTCGAACGCTGCAGCAGCTGCAATTGAAGCTTCAGCGCCGTCAACGGCGATCGAAGCTCGTGCGCCGCGTCGGAGACGAAGGCGCGCTGGGCGTCGAAAGCCTTGCGCAGGCGCGCCAGCAGCGCATTGATCGATTCGACCAGCGGCGACACTTCGGCCGGCAGGTCGGCCTGGCCCACCGGCTCGAGCGCGTCGGCGTCGCGCCGCTTGACCTCGGCGGCCAGCCGCCGGACCGGTCGCAGCGAAGCGCCCACCGACCAGCCGATCGCCACCGCCAGGATCGGCGCCAGCGCCAGCATCGGCGCCACGGCGCGCAGCGCGGCCCGCGCTGCCAGCTGGCGGCGAATCGCCAGCGGCTGGGCGACCTGGATCACGCGGTCGCGTGTTGCCGTGCTGAACAGGCGCCAGGTTCCGTCGCCCAGGCGCGTCTCGGAGAAGCCCAGCACGGCGCGAGGTGGCAGCGCCAGGCCCGGGTGCGAGGCATAGATGCGGGTTCCGTCGACGGTCCAGATCTGCACCACGAAATCGAAGTCGTCGTTGGCCAGCGCCGCGGCCTCGTCGGGCGCGATGAACCCCTGGTCGCGCAGCGAAAGGGCCATCTGGCGCAGCTGATAGTCGAACAGCGACTCGGCCTCGTGCAGCACGTTGGTGTAGGTCACCGCGCCGCCGACTGCGGCGCTTGCCAGCACGACCGACAGCAGCGACACCAGCAGCCGGGTGCGGATCGACTTCATCGCGACGCCTCGGGCCGGCTGACGTAGTAACCGACCCCGCGCACGTTGCGGATGAAATCATTGCCCAGCTTGCGGCGCAGCTGGTGCACGTAGACGGAGACGGCATTGCTCTCGATCGCGTCGCCCCAACCGTACAGACGGTCCTCGAGCTGCGCGCGCGACAGGATCGCGCCGGGGCGCATCATCAACGCCTCCAGCACCGCATATTCGCGCCCTGACAGCGCGACCGTCTCACCGGCCCGCGTGACCTGCCGCATCGACGGATCGAGCCGCACTTCGCCGATCTCGATGGCCGGCTCGGCCCGCCCCGCCTTGCGCCGCGTGACCGCCCGGATCCGCGCTGCCAGCTCCTCGAGTTCGAAGGGCTTGACCAGGTAATCGTCGGCGCCGGCGTCCAGGACATTGACCCGGTCCTGCAGCGCGTCCCGGGCCGTCAGCACGATCACGGGCGTCTGATCGCGGCGCGACCGCAGCGCCCGCAGGATCTCGACGCCGTCGCGCTGCGGCAGTCCCAGGTCCAGCAGCACCAGGTCGAACTGTTCGGTGCCTAGCGTAGATTCGGCACTGCGGCCGTCCCGCACCCAGTCGACCGCGCTGCCGTCCTGCCGCAGCGCGGCACGGATGCTCTCGCCGATCATCCGGTCGTCTTCGATCAGCAGTATCCGCATCGGATCGGTTGCCCGGATGGCCCGAGAGCACGAACGCAAGCCGGATCCTATGGACGCAGCTCGGGCCGGTTCGTATGCTGTCCAGGATATTACGGTGCGCGCGAATATGGACCAGGACGAAAACCCGTACCGACCGCCCAACAGCGAAGTGCTGCTCGCGAGCGAAGTTCGCGTGGTCGGTCCGGCCGGCCGCTGGCGCCGCTTCGGAACCCTTTTGGTCGACTATGGCTGCTTCGTCGTTCTGGGGGTGATTTTCGCGCTGGTGGTTGGCGTCGTCTTTGGTGCGAGCGGGATTGCGGTCATGAAACGGATTCCGGACTTCCTTCTTGGATCCGTGCTGATTTCCTGCTACTACGTTGCGTTCGAAGGTGCCTGGTCGAGAACTCCGGGCAAATGGGTCTTCGGCACGGTCGTGGTCGACGAAAGCGGCGCCAGGCCGTCGCTGAAGCAGGTACTGGGCAGGACCGCGTGCCGGTTCATTCCTTTCGAGGCATTCTCGTTCTTATCCAACCAACCCGGGTGGCACGACCGCATTCCGGGCACGCGCGTGGTGCGCTGCCGGTAGCGCGCCGGTGGACTGCGCTTTCGAATCGCGCTGCGGTGAGCCGTGGCCTGGGCCTGACCCAGTCAGGCCGTTGCGCCGGTCGTGCCGCCGGGTGCAACAATTACGCTTCGACGGGAAGGGAGCGGCGGGATGAAGACGCTGTTGACGCTGATCGCGTGGTGTTTTCTGCTCGTGCTGTGCTGGCCGGTTGCGCTGCTCGCGCTGCTGTTGTGGCCGCTGGTCTGGCTGGTGTCGCTGCCGCTGCGCCTGGTCGGCATCACGCTCGACGCCGTGTTCGCTCTATTGCGCGCCATCCTGTTTCTTCCCGCGCGCGTGCTGGGTTACCGGGGTAAGCAGGCCTAGCGGCGCTCTCAATAAGTCATACAGGCCGCGTTCAGCAGGCCGAACGCGCAGCCCGATGCCGGCCGGCTCGCCGTTGACGATCCAGCTTCCGACCGCCACGTGATCGTTGCCGAAGCGCGGCAGCGGAGCGAGCGCCTGGAACACGCAGTCGGCCGCGTCGTAGGGCCCGTCCGACTGCTCGATGGTCGCGCCATCGACCAGTCTCACATTGGCCCCTTCGCGCGCCAGCTTCGGCTTGCAGGCGTAGCGCGCTCCGAGCGGGCCGGGCTCATAGTAGGCAGGCAGCAGATTCGGGTGGTCCGGAAACAGCTCCCACAGGATCACCAGCAAGGCCTTGTTCGACAACAGCATCTTCCAGGCTGGCTCGATGAAGCGGACGTGCGAGGTCGGCAGGTGGACCCCGAACTGCTCGCGCGCCATCCACTCCCATGGGTACAGCTTGACCAGATACTCGATCGGCTGGGCGTCCTGATCGACGAAGTCGATGCCGCCGTGTCCGATCTGGTCGATCGGCAGTGCGACAGTGCTCCACCCGGCCTGTATGGCCGTATCGCGCAGGTACTCCAGGTTGCCCCAATCCTCCGGACTGTCCTCTTCGCCGACCGCGGCGAAGTGCAGCGTCTGGCTTGCGGCGGCCGATCTCAGTCGCGCCCAGGCGTCAATCAGTTTTTCATGGATCGAGTTGAACTGGTCTGCCCCCGGCCGCACCGCCTGAAGCCAGTGCCACTGTGCCACGCTCGCTTCCAGGCACGCGGTGGGCGTGTCGGCGTTGTACTCCAGCAGCCTGGGCGCATCGGCGCCGTTGTAACTCAGGTCCATGCGTCCGAACAGCGAAAACCCTGCGCTGTCTCCCTGCTCGAATGCCGCGAAGGTGCGCTCGATCAACGGTACCAGTTCGGGTCCGATCCGGAATTCCTGATAGCGATCCTTTTCGATCACGTGGCGCGCCGCGTCCAGTGCGCGCTGATGCAGCTCGGCGCTGGCCGACTCCAGCCGGTCGATCTGCTCCGACGTGAAGTGGTAGCAACGACTTTCGTCCCAGTACACCCCGTCGATCGAGTGATAGCGGAATCCCAGCGATTCCATCTGTTGCTGCCAGCCGTTGCGCGGCTCCAGCAGTTCCCTGCGCATCAGCCGAGCCCACCGAAAGAGTGGGCCGAGGCGCCGAAGCCTCCGCGCGTCGGGACCGCTTCGATTGCGTGGTTGCCGATGCGCGGGGCCGTCACGTCCAAGGACCCGAGGCGGAGGGCCTGTGTGCGGGCTTCAAGTTGCGCCTGTTCGCGACCACCCTGAGGGTAGTTTGGGCCACGATAAATGACGTGGGGACCGCCGTAACTGCCGGGCAAGGGGCGGCTGTCGTTGTCCTGATCGCAGACCTCGGGCCGGCCCCAATCGGCCGAACAGTCCGCCAGGCTCGCATAGCGATCGTGCACGGTGCGCGAGGCAAGCGGCATGCAGGCCGGCAGCGCGGTGGTGCCGATCAGTACCAGCACGATGGTTCGGGAGCGGCGAGGCTTGGACATCGGGAACCGTACCAGCCTACAAGAGACCCGGCTGCGGCCACAAGCCTGCCCGCCGAAGCGTGCGCAGGCGGATTGGCGGTAGCATCTTTCCCGTCGAACCGGCTACGCCATGGCCGCCATCCTGCGCGCGCTGCGCGCCGACATCACCACGCTGCGGGTTGATGCGATCGTCAACGCCGCCAACTCGTCGCTGCTCGGCGGCGGGGGCGTCGACGGCGCGATTCATCGCGCCGCCGGTCCCGAGCTGCTGGCCGAGTGCCGACGGCTGGGTGGCTGCAAGACGGGCGATGCCAAGCTCACCGGCGGCCATCGCCTGCCGGCGCGGCACGTGATCCACACCGTTGGACCGGTGTGGCGCGGCGGCTCGAGTGGCGAGCCCGAGCTTCTGGCATCCTGCTATCGGCGCTCGCTGCAGCTCGCCGCCGAGCACGGAATCGTCACGCTGGCGTTTCCGAGCATCAGCACCGGCATCTACGGCTATCCGATCGATCAGGCAGCCCGGATCGCAGTCGACACCGTTCGTTCCTCGCTGCCGGAGCTCGCGCTCATCCAGGAGGTCGTCTTCTGCTGCTTCTCGCCGAGCGATCTTCAGGTCTACGAGACTCTGCTCGCGCAAGCAGCCGGCCAGGGGCGAACCTGACGCGTCAGCGCTGGGCGGTTTTGGCAGTTGATCCGGCGGGCAAGTCGACCGGCGTGCGTGTCGACATTCTCAAGCAAAATACGGTCTGACTGCCTCGTTTGGCGGAATGCAGCGCCATCGTAACGGGTTCACGCATGGGAGGGCCGAGTGAGCAGCCGACCTAACTCCGCCGACGCCGACGGCGTTTTCCAGCCGTTTCCGATTGCCGAGGTGCCCTGGGAGGAATTCCTCCAAGGCGAGCGCTTCGGCATGCGTTTTCAGCACCTGAGCTCGTTCGCAGGTGCAACCCGGATCGGCGTCGCCAACGAGGTGCTGGCCCCGGGCCGGCAAGCCAATCCGCTGCACTATCACCTGCTGGAGGAGGAGCACGTCTTCGTTCTCGAGGGGTCGTTGACGTTGCGGCTGGGCGAGAAGTCCTACATCATGTCCCCCGGCCACTACGTGTGCTTTCCGGCCGGCCAGAAGGTGGGTCATTCGCTGTTCAACCACACGGGCGAGCCGTGCCGCTACCTGATCATCGGCAATCCCCATCCGCACGATGTCGCGGTATTCCCCGAAACCGGTCGAGTCAGCGTGAAGCTGACGGGCGAGGCCTATCGCAAGTCCGCGACGATGGACTACTGGGAGGACATCGATGCCGATCAGCCGGTCTGAACCTTTCCGCCGCACCGGCGAAATGTTCACGCTGTACGGATGCAAAGGCTCCGGCTCCGCCGCGGTGGAAGTCGCGCTCGAGCGGTGCGGGGTTGCGTATCGCACGGTCGAGGCGGCCTCGTGGCAGCCGGAAACGGCCGTGGCGGAGCTGGAGCGCCTGAACCCGCTCAAACAGATCCCGACCCTGAGAGCGCCCGACGGCAGCGTGCTGACCGAGAGCGCAGCCATCCTGATTCAGCTGGGTCTGCAGTATCCGGCCTCGGACATCCTGCCGGTGAAACTGTCCTTGCGGGCCCAGTCGATCCGCGGACTGGTTTACATCGCTGCCAACTGCTATGCGGCCGTCAGCATCATCGATTACCCGGAGCGCTGGTGCGTCGATGCCGACGAGGCCACCAACGAGCGCATCCGCCGCGGAGCGCGCGATCGACTGTACCGGCACTGGGAGATCTTTTCGGATCAGTTTGCGGCGCGCCCGTTCCTGTGCGGCCCAACCGCCGGTGGCCTGGACTTCCTGGCCGCGGTCGTCTCGAAGTGGTCGGCGACCCGGGCCCATCTTCGCGATGTCCGCCCGCAATTGTATGCAGCGCTCGAGCGCATCGACCGCGATCCGTCGGTCGCGCCGGTGTTCGCCCGCCACTGGCCGGCCGCGTGAGGCGGCCCTTTCCCTGGAGGAGCATTCCATGCATTACCTGCTGATCTACGAGGTCTCGCCGGACTACCTGGCCCGGCGCGGGCAGTTTCGCGGCGCGCATCTGAAGCTCGCCTGGCAGTTCGCCGACCGGGGCGAGCTGCTGCTCGGCGGCGCGGTGGGCGACCCGATCGAAGGATCGATACTGCTGTTTTCGGCCGACTCGCCGGCCGCGCCGGAGGCTTTTGCCCGAGGCGATCCGTACGTGCAGAACGGACTGGTCACCCGGTGGAGCGTGAAGCCGTGGCGCACCGTGGTCGGGGATCAATCGGCCAACCCGACGCATCCCGACTGAGTGGGCAGGTGGCCGGTTCGATCAGCGCCAGCCCGTTCGTCCGTTTCGCCGCGCTGCTGGGGTGCGCGGCGGCGTTCGTCTGGGCCACGTCGCTTTCGATGCCGGCCGTGGTGGCCTCCCACTTCGAAGGGGACGGTTACGCGAACGGCTTCATGTCGCGCGGCGCTTACATCGGCTTCATGCTGGCGGTCGTGGTCGCGCTTCCGGCGCTGCTGCTATTCGTATCGCAATTCGCGTTCGGCAGGCCAGGCGCCCGCATCAATCTGCCCAACCGCGGCTACTGGCTTGCGCCGGAGCGAAGGGACCAGACCATCTTGGCCCTGCGAGGCGGCGTGCGACAGTTCATGGCCGCGCTGGTGGTGTTCCTGTGTTACGTGCACTGGCTGGTGGTGCGCGCCAACGAGGTCAACCCGCCACATCTGTCGACGCCGTGGATGGTCGGGGGCCTGGTGACGTTCGGCGCATTCGCGCTGGTCTGGACCCGGCGACTGTTGCGGCGGTTCCGGGTCCGGCCTTCTTCACAAGAATAGGTGCGGGTTAGGTCCGATGGCCGGTGTGATGCAGGCGCTGCGGATCCGTCCGGCCACGATCGACGACGCCGAGGCGATCGCGCGGATTTACGGTCATTACGTCTGCAACACGACGATCTCGTTCGAAGAGCAACCGGTCGGCGCGGCCGAAATGGCCGCGCGCATCACCGAAGTCGTCTCGGCCTCGCTGCCGTGGCTGGTCGCCGATCAGGGCGGCGAGCGGCTGATCGGCTACGCGTATGCTGGCAAATGGAAGGGGCGATGCGCGTATCGCCATTCGGTCGAGAGCAGCGTCTATCTGGACCCCGCTTGCACCGGTCAGGGCATCGGCACCCGGCTGTACCAGGCGCTGCTGCAGATCCTGCGCGAGCAATCGATTCATGTCGTCATCGGCGGGATCGGATTGCCGAACCCGGCGAGCGTCGCGCTGCACGAGCGGCTGGGATTCACCAAGGTGGCACACTTCAAGGAAGTCGGATATAAGTTCGGCCATTGGATCGACGTCGGTTACTGGCAAAGATGTCCTTGATGTCCGACTCAAAGCCGGCGACCGCTTTGGCGTAATCCGCTCATGTACGTACCGCAGCACTTCCAGGAGACACGGGTCGAGGTCCTGCACGAACTGATCCGTGCGCATCCACTCGCCACCGTGGTCACGCTGGCCTCCGGCGGAATCAACGCGAATCACATCCCGCTGCTGCTGTCGGCCGGGGCAAACGGATCGGGCACGTTGCGCGGTCACGTCGCGCGCGCCAACCCGATGTGGAGCGATCGGGTCGAGCAGGTCGAAGCCCTGGCGATTTTCCAGGGTCCGCACGCGTACGTGTCGCCCTCCTGGTACCCGGCCAAGCGAGAGCACGGCAAGGTCGTGCCGACCTGGAACTACGTCGTGGTGCACGCCCATGGGCCGCTGCGCGCGATCGACGATCCGGCATGGCTGCGCGCGCAGCTCGAAGCACTGGTCGCCCGGCACGAGGCGTCCTCGGCTTCGCCCTGGTCGATTGCGGACGCGCCGGACGAATACATCGGGCGGATGATCGAGTCGATCGTCGGCTTCGAGATCGCGATCTCCAGGCTGGTCGGGAAGTGGAAGATCAGCCAGAATCAGACTGCGGCCAACCGCGCCGGCGCAGTGGCCGGGCTGATCGAACGCGGGGGTGCCGACGACCTGCAGGTGGCCGCTTTGATCGAGGAGGCCTCGCGCGGCCGGCCTCCGGGGTGAGCAGCGAGAGCCGAAGGATGACCGAGCTGGGATTTGACCCACTGGAGGGCGGCTGCACCTGCCGGGCCGTGCGCTACCGGATGACCAGCAAGCCGCTGTTCGTTCACTGCTGCCACTGCCGCTGGTGCCAGCGCGAAACCGGGACGGCGTTCGCGCTCAATGCGATGATCGAAACCGATCGCGTGCTGTTGCTGCAAGGCCAGCCAGAGGTCGTCCATACGCCATCGCTGAGCGGAATCGGGCAGAAAATCTGGCGTTGCCCGACTTGCCGGATCGCCGTCTGGAGCAACTACGGCGGCGCCGGCGATGCGGTTCGCTTCGTGCGGGTCGGCACGCTGGACGAGCCGGATCGGTTGCCGCCCGACATCCACATCTTCACCGAAAGCAAGCAGCCGTGGGTCGCGCTGCCGCCGGACATTCCGGCGGTGCTTCAGTACTACGACCGCGATCAGCACTGGCCGAAGGAGAGTCTGGCGCGCCGCGCCGCGTTGCTCGCTGCCAAGGCCAGATCGTGACGCTGCACCCGGCCGCAGGTCACACGGACGGCGCCTCCGCCGGTGGCGCCTCGGCCGCCGCGCTGGGCGGCCACAGGGTTTCCGGGTCGATCTTGACTCGCACGTTCTCCGGCTTGACGTCGGCGATGATCTCGAAATCCCGATTGTTCGCCGTCAGTCGCTTCTTCGGGGACTCGTAAGGCGCCGTGGTGTCCTGGTGCAGCGCATAGACCACTGGATGCTTCGGATCGATCAGCCGGCGCACGACGATGGCCGTTTCGCCGTTGGCGAGCCGCACGTAGGCGCCGGGCGGATAAAGGCCGACGGCGGCGATCAGCCCGGCAATCAATGCCGGGTCGGTCGAACTGGCGCTGCGTTCGTGCAATTCCTTGATGGCCTGGCGCGGTGAAAACGCGATCCGATAGGCGCGCTGGCTGACCATCACGCAGTAGCGGTCGGCCAGCGACACGACCTGGGCCTCGCGGCAGATGGCCGGATCCTTCAGGCCGGCCGGGTAGCCCGATCCGTCGCGCGCTTCGTGATGCTGCTCGACCGCCTGAAGCCAGAGCGCGTCGTTAACGCCGAAACTGCGCAGCATCTTGACGCTTTCGCTGGGATGAAACTTTAACGCTTCGCGCTGTTCGCTGGTCACCGGCTCCTGCTGCCGGTACAACGTATCCTGCAGCGTCAGGATGCTGATGTTCATCGTCAGGGCAGCGGCGATCGCTGATGCCGACTTGGCCGGGTCGTGCTGGTCGCGGCTGAGCAGAATCGTCGTCAGGATGGCGGCGTTGGTGGTCTGGCGCAGCGCGTACCGCAGCGACCCCGACAGCATGATGTGCGCCAGCGCCGCATCGCTGTCCAGCGCGCAGCATTCGCGGACGTCCGCCACGGCGGCGCGGATGCCGCCTTCAAATCCCTCGGCCGGCAGACCCAGCGAGTACAGATCGTCCAGGGCGTGAACGACCTGCGTCAGGCGCTCGAAGATCGAGACCCGGTTGCGCACCAGTTGCGAGGGCAGCCGGTCGAATTCGTGGACCACGCGCTCCGTCTGGCCGCGGTTGCGAAAGGGGAACGCCTCCGCGACGGTCGGGTCGTAATGACCCGCGTGGACCAGCCGGTCCAGCTGCTCCTCGGACTCGATCACGTGTCCGCGGCGCAACAGCAGCCGGCCCTCCGAGCTGTAGATGTCGAACGGCACTGCTGCGCCGACCTGGAGCTGGTCGACTCTGATCCTGACCCTTTGCAACTGGCGGATCCTGGTCCCTGACAAAAACCTCCGCGACAGTATAGGCGGAACGGACCGCCCCGATATAGTAGGAACGCGGGCTGGCAGGCCCCTCGAATTTGAAAGCAAGACCCGGAGTGCCACGGGCGCGCACGATGATTAATGTGACCCCCATCGAGATCGGATTCGAAGGCGAGTCATGAAAGCGAACGTCGGGAACGAAGGCAGCGCGGCGGCGATCCTCGCCGATCCGCGCTGGGCAGCCGTCCTGGCACGTGATCCGGATGCCGATGGCCGGTTTTTCTATTCGGTGCGGACCACGGGCGTGTACTGCAGGCCGACCTGCCCGTCGCGGCGCGGCAGGCCCGAAAATGTCGCGTTTTTCGCGACGGCGGCCGAGGCCGAACGGGCCGGCTTTCGAGCCTGCCTGCGCTGCAAGCCGGATCAGCCGAGCCTTGCTGCAGCGCACGCCCGCACCGTCGCGCAGCTGTGCCGGTACATCGAGGCGGCCGAGCAGCCGCCGACGCTGCACCAACTGGCGCAGCGTGCGGGGATCAGCGCCTATCACCTGCACCGGGTCTTCAAATCGGTGACCGGGGTGACCCCGAAAGCCTACGCGGGCGCACATCGTGCGAGCCGCCTGCAGCGCGAATTGAAGCAACGCGGCACGGTCACGGACGCGATCTACGGCGCAGGCTACGGCTCGGCCGGCCGGTTCTACGAGCAGGCCGACCAGGTGCTCGGCATGACACCCAGCCGCTACCGGGCCGGCGGGTCCGATACGGAAATCCGCTTTGCGATCGGGCAATGCTCGCTGGGGTCGATCCTGGTGGCGCGCAGCGCCCGTGGGGTCTGCGCGATCATGATGGGCGATGACCCGGATCAGCTGGCGCGCGAGTTGCAGGACCGCTTTCCAAAGGCTCACCTGATCGGCGACGATGCGCAGTTCGGCGAGTGGGTGGCCAAGGTGGTCGGCTTCGTCGAGGCCCCGCAGCTGGGGCTGGACCTGCCGCTCGATATACGAGGTACGGCATTTCAGCGTCGCGTCTGGCAGGCGCTGCGAAAAATTCCGATCGGGCGCACCGCCAGCTATGCGGACATCGCCCGGCGGATCGGCTCGCCCAAGTCGGTGCGCGCCGTGGCGCAGGCGTGTGCCGCCAATGCGCTGGCCGTTGCCATACCTTGCCACCGCGTGGTGCGCAGTGACGGCGCACTGTCCGGATACCGGTGGGGTGTCGAACGCAAGCGGGCCCTGCTGCAGCGCGAAGCGCGCCGATGAATGCGCCCGGTTCGCACACCGCGGTCAGCGCGCCGGTGGCCGACCGCATCAGCCTCGGTGCGGGGGCCTTTCTGATGCGCGGCTTCGCGGCCGCCTGCGACGCGCGGTTGGTGTCGGATCTGCGACGGGTTCTCGAAGAGGCACCCTGCCGGCACATGGTCACCCCGGGCGGGTTTCGAATGACGGTCGCGATGAGCAACTGCGGCGCGCTGGGATGGGTCAGCGACGAGGCCGGCTACCGCTACGACGGCGTCGACCCCGGCAGCGCCCGTCGATGGCCGCCGCTGCCGGCCTCGTTCCTGGAGCTGGCGCAAAGAGCGGCCGACCGGGCCGGCTATTGCGACTTCGTTGCCGACGCGTGCCTGATCAGCCGCTACGAGCCCGGCGCCCGGCTCACGTTGCACCAGGATCGCGACGAGCGCGAGCTCGATTGGCCGATCGTGTCCGTTTCGCTCGGATTGCCTGCGGTGTTCCTGTTGGGCGGGACCAAACGCTCGGTCAAGGCGGCACGCATCCCGGTGGCGCACGGCGACGTCGTGATCTGGGGCGGACCGTCGCGGTTGCGTTATCACGGCGTGCTGAGTCTGGCCGACGGGTCACACCCGCTGACAGGTCGGTATCGGTTCAACCTATCGTTGCGCCGGGCGGGTATATCGCAAAGACCCCAAAACCCTTAAGACGGCCACGAATTCGGATCCGACCTCAAGCGAGACGACGACCTTCACGATCAGGTCACCTGCCGCGCCCATAGTCTCCTGCGCTCGTGAGGACAACGAGGAGGAGATTGGTATGCCCCGGTTCGACCTGTCACCGTCAGGAAACAAGACCCCAGCCCTTGGCGCACTGCTCGCGGCGAGCGCGTTGTGCGCGGCCCTTTGCGCCGGCCCGGCCGCAGCCCAGTCGGTCGTCCCGCCCTACAAGCTTTCGACCTTTGCCCAGGGAACATCGGCGTACTCGCAACCCGATTCGATCGTGCAGTGGCGCAACAGCGTGCTGATCGGTTATCAGAACCATGTGGCCAAGGACGGGACGGACGGCAAATCGAGCACGATCGTGCAGTACGCGTCAGACGGCGCGGTGCAACGTACATTTTCGGTGCTCGGCCACAATGACGGCCTGCGGGTGGTCGGCGGCGACCAGCTCTGGACCATACAAAACGAGGATGCCAACCCGTCGGTCGTAATCATCGACCTGATCAGCGGCACCGCGAAGACTTACTTCCCACCGGCGCCGCATGGTGGCGGCTACGACGACCTGCGGGTGGTGGGCGACGATATCTACATGACGGCGTCCAATCCGAATCTGGACGTCAACGGGGTTAACGTCTTTCCCGCGCTCGTGCGCGTTACGGTGTCAGGCAACTCGCTCGATCTGGAGCCGGTGATCTACGGCAACTCGCAAGCCGTCAACATCGCCACCGGCAACACCGTGACGTTGAATCTGACCGACCCGGATTCGCTCAGCGTCGACCCGCGCGGCAACATCGTCGTCAACAGCCAGGCGGACGCCGCACTGGTGTTCGTCCGGCATCCGCTGGCGGAAAACCAGGCCGTGGGGGTTCTCGGAATAACGAGTGGCGGAGCGGCCACTACCGTCGACGACACCGCATTTGCCCCTCGCGGGCGCTCCTTCGCCCTGTTCAGCGACGTCACGGCCAACAAGGTATATCGCCTCGACAGCTCGACGTTCGGGTTCGAACCCGGAACGGCCTATTCGACGTCGGACACCGCCGGCATCGTTGCGGTGCTGAACCTCGACAGCGGCGCGCTGGCGCCGATCGGGACCGGCTTCGTCAGCACGCGCGGAATGATCTTTGTAACGCCCAGCGACGACTAGGGCCGGGTCGGCGCTTGGGCGTCCGAGCGCCGACGAGCCCGCGCCGGCTCGAACTCCCATCCGGCACCGGAGCCGGAGCCGTCCGGCCTTTCCGGCGCTTCTCGCAGGATCGACGCGACCGCTGGTCGGGCAAATTCTCATTCTCATTTCACGCTGACGCAGCAGCGTCGACAGCGGGGAAACGGGAATGGGCCCGTCGCGCTTCACACTGCCGAACCCGCAGACGATTCTCCTGGACGTCGCCGCCTTCGCGGTCGGCCTGGCCAGCGCCCGGTTGCTCGGATGGAACACGACCGACCTGGTCTGGAGCCTGTGGCTCGGCAGCCTCGTGGTCGGGTACCTGTCGATCCTGTCCGTGATCGCTAAGGGCGCTTACATTGGCTCCGTCATCGTCGCCGGCGATGGGTTTCCGGCGCAGTATCGGGGCCGGGCGATCCTGATCGGATCGGCGGTGGCGCTGTTCGTACTGGCGTTCTTCTCACTGCATTTTTGCGCGTTCCATGCGGTGCACGCCTCGTTTCTGTCCTCGTTCTTTCCGCTGGGCGAAGTGCCCAAAGGGGCGTTTATCCGGGGAATGTTCAATCCCATCGGGCTCTGGAACGACGCCCTGCATTACGTCGCACCGAAATATGGCGTTTTCCTGATTCCGGTGGCCATCGCAGAACGCCGGGCCCTGCTCGGCTCGATCGGCACCCTGATTCACGCAGGCCGGCTGAGGCCGCAGCAAGGCATCGTGCAGCTGCTCAAGAGTTCCGGAGCTTCGGCCCACGGCCTGTTCGGCCGCCCCTACGTCAATGTGTTTCGGATGCACCTGCTCATCATCTTCTTCGCGATCTGCCACGTGCTGAAGATCGACTCGTTCCCGGTCTACGTGGTCGTGTATTCGGTCTATTTCTTCCCGTGGTCGGCGTTCAAGAAGACCGCCGACGAGCCGCAGGCCGCGTAAGAAACCCGTTCGGCGCACGCCTGGGGGACGCTTTTCCCCAACGACATCACGCACCTGCGCTTCACCCGCAGCGACGAGCTCGACTGCGACTGACCGCGTAAGGAAAGGGCCGGTGCGGCGACCAATGCCGGGTCCACGCTTCGGACTGCACCTTTTTGGACAGGGAGAAAACCATGGCTCGTTACGCAACAGCAGCTTCGACTCTTTCGGCCGCCCTCGGGCTGGCCCTGGGGCTGCAGCTGGCGCCGGTGTCGGCGCAGGAAATGAACAAAGGCAAGGATGAAATGTCGCACGCCGCCAAGGACGACGCATCTCACGCGATGGCCGACAAGCTGGAGAAGTGCTACGGCATCAACGCTGCCGCCAAGAACGACTGTGCAGCCGGGGCGAATTCGTGTGCCGGCCAGGCCACCAGGGCGCGTGACCCGAAAGCGTTCGTGCTGCTGCCGGCCGGCGCCTGCAACAAGATCGCGGGCGGCAAGCTGAACCCGTCCTGACCGGCGCGGTGCGCGTGCCAGCCTCACAACACGCAGCGACCGGCCCGATCCCTGCCACAGCAGGGATCGGGCTGCGCTTTGGGCACCACCGCGAGGTGATCGAGGCGCGACCGCGCGTCGCCTGGTTCGAGGTGCATGCCGAGAACTACATGGGCGGCGGGCCGACGCCGGCCATCCTGGAGCGGGTGCGCCGGGATTATCCGATCTCGCTGCACGGGGTGGCCCTCTCGCTCGGCAGCGCCGAAGGCCTGTCAGCGGAGCACCTCGCGAGGTTGCGCGTCCTGATCGAGCGCGTGGACCCCGGCCTGGTCTCCGAGCACCTGTCGTGGAACGTCGTCGACGGGACCTACCTGGCCGATCTGTTGCCGCTGCCGATGACCCCGGAGGCGCTGGATGTCGTCTGCCGCAATGTCGAGCGCGCGCAGCAGGCGTTGCGGCGCCAGTTGCTGATCGAAAACCCGTCGAGCTACCTGCAGTACCGCCACTCGACGATTCCCGAATGGGAGTTTCTGGCGGCGCTGGCGCGGCGAACCGGTTGCGGCATCCTGTGCGACGTCAACAACATCTACGTGAGCGCGTGCAACCACGGCGGGTCGGCCTCGGACTACCTGGCCGCCCTGCCGCCGCAGACGGTGCAGGAGATCCACCTGGCGGGCCATTCGGCGCGCGACTTCGAAGGCGGCGGCCGGATCCTGATCGACGATCACGGCTCGAAGGTGTCGCCACCGGTGTGGGCGCTGTACGCCGAGGCGGTTGTGCGCTTCGGGTGCGTGCCGACGCTGATCGAATGGGACACGGACGTTCCACCGCTTGCCGTGCTGATGGCGCAGGCGCGCAGCGCCCAGAATGTGCTCGACCTGCAAGCCGATGGCTGCCGCCGCTCCATCGCTGCTTGAATTGCAGCGGGCCATCTGCGCGAGCCTGACCGGCGCTGGGCCCGTGGCGGCGTCCCTGGAGGTCGTCGTCGGCACCGAGGCGAAACCTCGCCTGTCGATCCACAGCGACACGGCGATCTCCACGCTGACG
>Ga0210408_10001509_pt1 | contig 24320 bp, 21 predicted proteins | sample IncBWH4MmetaG_FD_155471 | JGI IMG/M metagenome (GOLD analysis project Ga0210408, IMG submission 155471) | Forest soil microbial communities from Barre Woods Harvard Forest LTER site, Petersham, Massachusetts, United States - Inc-BW-H-4-M | ecosystem: Environmental > Terrestrial > Soil >...
CGATTGAGCCGCTCAAAGTCCACGTCGGTGCTGACCAGAAAGACGGTGCGCAGCGACTCGTATTTTATGTCCGTGGTCAGCAGCCCCATCGCCGACGTGATCCCCGGATAGGGCGGAACGATCACTTCAGAAATGCCGAGCATCGCCGCAACATCCGCGCCGTGCAGTGGGCCGGCGCCGCCGAACGCGACCAGCGCATATTCGCGCGGATCGATGCCCTTCTGCACCGTTCGCGAACGAATCGCATTCGCCATATTGTTGTTGACGACGGTGAGAGCGCCTTCGGCTGCTGCCGGCGCATCGAGGTTGAGTTGCTTGGCGAGTTCGCCGATCACCTTGCCGGCGGCGACGACGTCGAGCGCCATGCTGCCGCCGAGAAAGTTGTCTTCGTCGAGCCGTCCGAGCACCAGATTGGCGTCGGTCACGGTCGGCCGCGCGCCGCCGCGGCCGTACGCAGCGGGGCCGGGCTGCGAACCGGCGCTCTCTGGTCCGACCTTGAACGTGCCGCCGGAGTCGACATAGGCGATGCTGCCGCCGCCGGCGCCGATCGTGTGGATGTCGATCATCGGCACGATCACTGGGTAACCGCCAACCCAGGTATCGCGCGCCGAGGCTTCGCTGAAGCGGCCGTCGGTCACCACGCCGATATCGGCGCTGGTGCCGCCGATGTCGAAGGTGATGAGCTTGCGGCGGCCCGACAGCGCTCCCGACCAGGCGCCGCCGAGGACGCCGGCGGCCGGCCCCGAGAGCAAGGTCAATACCGGCAGTTCGGCGACCATCTGCGGCGTCGCCAGCCCGCCGTTCGAGCGCATGATCCGCAGGTCCGAGGTCAGGCCGGCATCGCGCATCGCAGAGACGAGCTGGCCGACATAGTGCCGCACTTTCGGCCCGATGAAGGCATTCATCGCCGTCGTGGTGAAGCGTTCGAACTCGCGGAATTGCGGAACGACGGAGGACGAGGTGGTGACGAAAGCCTGCGGAAATTCCTCCAGCACGATCTTCTTGGCGCGTTCTTCGTGAGCCGGATTGAGATAGGAAAACAGAAAGCAGACGGCGACCGCTTCGACGCCCGCTCGCGCCAGTTCGCGCGCCGCGGTGCGCACCTCGTCTTCCGCGAGCGGGATGCGCACCTCGCCGCGCGGCGGCACCAGCCGCTCGGCTGCTACCTTGCGGAAAGCGCGCCGCACCAGCGGGTGATGCTGCCAGGGAATCTCCTGCATGATCGAATAGTGCATCGGCCGTTGATGCCGGCCGATGTGGATGATGTCCCGATACCCCTTGGTCGTTATCATCCCGGTCCGCGCGCCCTTGTACTCGAGCACCGCGTTGGTCGCGATCGTCGTGCCGTGATAGACGTGGGTGATCGCGCCGGGATCAATCGCGACGGTGCGGCAGAGGTCGAGCACACCCTGCATCACTCCGCGGGAAGGATCGTCGGACGTCGTCGGCACCTTGTGTACGGCCGTTTCGTTAGTCTCGCTGTCGAACAGGACGACGTCGGTGAAAGTGCCGCCCACGTCGACGCCAATCAGTTTCATCGGCAATTCTCCGAAACTCCGCCCGCCTTGGGGCCTGCTTTCCACCACGAACGCGGCAGCAACGCAATTTCGCGCCCACCGGTCAGCCCGCGCGGCCGGAAGATCAGGATGATCAGCATCAGCGCGGCGAGGCCAAGCTCCTGCAGGCCGGGGTGGGCGCCCAACGTGAACGGCCCGAGGTCGAGGCCGCGCTCGAGGTTGCGCAAAACCTCGCCAAAGGCAGTGATGACGATGACCCCAGCCACGGCGCCGCTGAGGCTGCTGAGACCGCCGACCACGAGCATGGTGATGGTGATGAAGGTCATCTGCAGATAAAAAGACCGCGCGACGATGACGCCGAGAAAATACCCGTACAGCGCGCCCGCAACTCCGCAGAAGAAGGCGCTGACGACAAGCGCAATCACTCGCTCGCGCCAGATATCGACTCCACTGGCGGCAGCCGCGACTTCGTCATCGCGCGCGCCGCGCAGCCGCAGGCCGAACCGGCTCTGCTGATATGTCCAAGCGAGCGCCAGCGCAGCAAGCGCCCACGGCAGCGTCGTCCAGATGTTGGCATAGGACGGCAGCCCATAGAGCGAGCCCTGCCCGCCTGTCATCGAGGTCCAATTGGAAAGCACGGCATTGACCACGGCCAGCACGGCAAAGCTGCCGATGCTCGCAGAAATGCCGCTCAGGCGCGCCAGCGGGAGCCCGACCAACAAGGCGAATACCGAGGCGGCGGCGCCGGCCGCGAGCGCGGCAACGGTCGGAGAATAGTGCGCGTCCATCAGCAAAGCCGGCAGATTCGGCAGCATCAGCTGTTTGGTCTCGGGCGAGATCACCAGCCAGGCCGCCACGTAGGCGCCGATCCCCATGAAGCTCACATGCCCAAACGACAAGACGCCGGAATTGCCAATGAAGATGTATGATCCGACGACGACCAGGAGCTTGATCAGCGCGTCGGTCGCCACGCGTTGCATGCCGGCGGGAAGCATCCCGACCGCCGCAACGATCGCCGTCAATATCAAGCCGAGCGCGAGGAGCGGCAGCAGCCATTGGGTAGCGGAATGAATGGCCGCAGACACACGCATCAAACGCGTTCCCGCAACGCGCGCACGGCAACAAGCCCCTGCGGCCGCAGCAGCAGAACCAGGAACACCAGCGCGAACAGAACCGCCTCCTTGAACGGCCGCAGCTCCAAGGACAAGCCGGCTTCCAAAGCGACCGCAAGCGCGCCGACGAAGAAGCCGCCGACGACGGCGCCGACGAGACTACCCAAGCCGCCGAGAATCGTAGCGACGAATCCGATCACGACCGGCCGCACCCCCATTGCGGGGGACAGCTGGCCGATTTGCGCCGAATAGATCAGCGAGACGATCCAGGCGAGCGCCCCGCTTATCGCGAAGGCGAAGGCGATCACCGAGTTCGCGCGCACGCCGCACAACCGCGCCGCCCGGAAATCCTGCGAGGCGGCGCGCAGTTGAACACCGATCGACGTCCGCTTGAGGAGCACGGTCAGTCCGGCAAGCGCCGCGAGGGTGAGCCCCATGGAAACCAGTTGCAGCAACGCAATCCGCACCGGGCCGACTTGCAGGTCGGTCGCCAGCGCGCTGGCGAACACGAAGGGCTTCGGCCGCGCGCCGAAGAGCAGGACGGAGAGGTTCTGCAGGAAGTAGCTCAGCGCGAACGAAGCGACGAGCAGTGTCGACGGCGCCGCATCGCGCAATGGCCGGAACGCCAGGCGTTCGATGGCCAGCGCCAGCGCGACGACCGCCAGGATCGACACGCCAACCACCGCCGGCCCCGGCAGATCGATGAGCAGCAGCATGGCGTAGCCGCCCACCATGACCATCTCGCCGTGAGCGAAGTTGATGAGGCGCATGATCCCGAATATCAGGCCGATGCCGAGCGCCATGAGCGCGTAGAGGCCGCCCACGTTGAGCGCGTCGATCACATACTGCAGCGTCAGCGTCATTGCGGCTGAGCGGGCGTGCGAGCGAAACCGAAATACGCTGAATCAAAAGCCGAATCGCCGAACAGCTCATTCGAGCCGCCTTCAAGCTCGACGATTCCGTTGCGCAGGACGTAGGTACGCTCCGCCGCCGCCAACGCCCGCGCGATGCTCTGCTCCACCACCAGGACGCTTATTCCGTCGCGATTGAGGCGACTGAGGATCTCATAGACCTCATCGATGATGCGGACGGCGAGTCCCAGCGAGGGCTCGTCGAGGAGGAGAAGGCGCGGCCGCGACAACAGCGCGCGGGCAATCGCCAGCTGCTGTTGCTCGCCGCCGGAAAGGCGTCCCGCGGGTTGTCCGTAGCGCTCGCGCAAGATCGGGAAATACTCAAGTATGCGTTCGGTGGCGGCGCGAGCCCCCGGGTCACGCCGACGCGTGACGCCGCCGATCAACAAGTTCTCGCCGACCGTCAACGTTGCGAACACATGGCGACCCTCCGGCACCAGCGCAATCCCCTGGCGCACCCGCTGCTCCGGCGCGAGCGCGGCAATCGAGTGGCCGGCGAGGGCGATGTCCCCTGCATCCGGCGTCACTACTCCGGCGATGGCATGCATCAGCGTGGATTTGCCGGCACCGTTCGGCCCAACGACGCTGACCAGTTCGCCTTCCTCGACGCGCAGCGAAACACCGCGCAGCGCGGCGACGGCGCCGTAGCTGACTTTCAGTTCGTGCACCGCCAGGATCGGCGCCTTGGCCGCCGCGGCTTCCGCTTCCTTGCCGGCCGAACGCACGCGCGGCGCCGGCGTCAGACCGTGGTCGGCGCCGAGATAGGCGCGGCGCACGTCCGGGTCGCGCGCGATCTCGGCCGGCGTGCCGACCGCAATCGATCGTCCCTGCTCGAGCACCTGAATGCGATCGCACAATTCCATGATCAGGGCCATGTTGTGCTCGATCACGAGGATGCCGCAGCCAAACTTGCGCCGGATTTCGGTTACCGTGGCGGCAAGCTGAGCCGCTTCCTCTTCGCTCATGCCAGCGGCGGGCTCATCAAGAAGCAGATATTTTGGACGGGCAGCGAGCGCTCGCGCGATGCCGACCCGCCGTTCGTCGCCATAGGGAAGGTCCGCGGCCCGCTGCAGAGCCTTGCCGGTGAGCCCGAGGAGGTCGAGCGTTTCCCAGGCGCGCTCCCGCGCGGCGGCGCGGCTCAAGCCCATGCCGACGGCGGCCAGCTCCGCGTTCTCCAGCACCGTGAGATCGCGGAACAAGCGAACCCCTTGAAATGTGCGCGCCAGCCCGCGGCGGCCGATGCGAAAAGCCGGCCACCCGTTGATCTCCTGCCCGTTGAGCGCGACACGGCCTTCGTTCGGGGCCTGAAACCCGGTCATTACATTGACCAGCGTGGTCTTGCCCGCTCCGTTCGGCCCGATCAGCCCGAGAATTTGCGTTGGTTGCAGCGTCAGGCTCACCTGATCGAGAGCAAGCAGGCCCTCGAAACGCACGTTCACCTGCCGGGCAGCAAGCACATTCCCGGGCGTGTCGCCATTATCAATCGGGTCCGCCACAGCTCCCTCAGGCGCTTAGTGCGGCGTCACCGGCTTCGCCAGCTCGATCTTCTCGACGAAGCGGTGCGCGCCGTCGGAAGTCTCGATGATGGTCATCGGCCGATCGAAGGTGATGTGGATCTCCGGCGTGAACGTCGTCGGGCCGACCAGCAGCTTCTCCTTCTTGAAATTCTCGAATTCGGCCTTGACGGCGGGAGAATCCACGGATTTAGCCCGTTCCATGGCGCGGGCGAGCCCCTGGATCACCGAATATCCAGTCAAGGTGTGGGCGGTCGAGGGATGATTGCCAAATTTCGCTTTGAAACGGGCGATGAACTCGTTGATCGCCGGATCGGAATCATCGCCGTAGATCGAACCCATGGCATCGTTGAAGAAATTGGTCAGATGCGGGACCGCATCGGCCCAGTAGTCCCCGTCCATATCCTCGGCCGAGATGACCGGAATGTTGATGCCGGCGGCGCGGATCTGGCGAAGCGCGCTCGGTCCGGGAGGCGTGAAGGCGGACAGGAGCAGGACGTCGGGCGCCTTCGGCAGCGATTTGAGTCGCGTGATCTGCGCCGCGATATTGGCGTCGTCCATCACGAACACGTCGGTGCCGAGAACGCTGTCGGGGCCGTTGAGCTCCTTGAAGCGCGCATCGAATGCGGCGCTGACGGATTTGTCATATTGGATGTTGGTCTGGTTGAGCTCGTAGGCCGTCTTCCATCCCTTCTTGTGAGCGAATTCGGCCAGCGCCGCGCCGACGGTGTCGCTCGCAGTGGAGAAACTGAATGCGTACGGCCCAATGCCGCGCACGCCGAACTTGGGATCAGCGGCGAATGGGGCGATCGCCAGCGTCTCCCTGGCATTCGCCGCCCGCGCCGCCCCGCCGCCGAAATCGAAATCGCCGGTCACAATGATGACCTTCGCGCCGGCATCGAGCAATTCCTGTGCGGCAACGGCGCCGCCGGCGATATCGCTTTTGGTGTCGCGGTACATCATCTTGAGCGGCCGGCCCAAAACGCCGCCTTTGGCATTGAGGTCTTCGATCGCCATTTCCGCGGCCCTTGCCGGATCGGTGTCGTAAGCGGCGACGAACCCGCTCTGCGCGATGGCCGCGCCGATGAGGATCGGCTCCTTGTCGGCGGCGCACGCGCCTCCAGCGCCGCCCAGTGCCAATGCAACTGATACCAAAGCAGCGGACATTACGATCGGTTTGGCGTGTCTCATGGCTCCCTCCCGGTCTAGGACCAAATCTGCAGACTGATGCGATCTTCCAGCTCTCGTATCTTCCAGCACTAGTGTAACCGCGCCGGTGAAAGGTTATCGGCTCGTACGCCAAGGCTCTGCAGGTCCTCGGGCATTTCGCCGCCGCCGATGAGTGCGGCGGCAACGCGGCCCAGCGCCGGCGATGTTTGTATCCCGTAGCCGCCTTGCCCAACCAGCCAAAAGAAGCCCGGCAGCTCCGCGTCGAGCCCGACGACCGGCGACTTGTCGGCGACGAAATTGCGCAGTCCGGCCCATTTGCGCACGAGGCGCTCCACGCGGAAAGTGGCAGCCTGCTCGATGCGATCGACCGCCAGCGCGACGTCGATCTCTTCCGGCTGAGCGTCGCAAGGCGGCGAAGCGGTCTCGTCGGCGGGCGAGCCGAGCAATCGGCCGGCGTCGGGTTTGAAATAGAATTGCTCGTCGGCGTCGATGATGATCGGCCAGCCGTCCACATCTTCCGGCGGCGCCGGATCGAACAGGATGGCAGTGCGCCGTTTCGGCGCCAGCCCGATCGGATGGGCGCCGGCGAGGACGGCAATGGCGTCGCCCCAGGCGCCGGCGGCGTTGATGACGAAATTGCCGCTGAACTCGTCGCTCTTGGTGCGTACCCGCCAAGCCGGCCCGTGGCGAGAAAGGTCGAGAACTTCCGCGTTGCACACGAGGCTCGCCCCCGCCCGCACCGCGCCGCGCAAAAAGCCGCGGTGGATTTCATGAACGTCGAGATCGTTCGCCGCGGGTTCGAGCACGCCGCCGGCCATGTAGTCGGGCTTGAGCATGGGCGTGACGTCGCGCGCTTCGTCACCTTCGAGCCAGCGGACGGATGGCACCAGCTTGACCCATTCATGGTATGCGCGCTTGAGTTTGGGCAGTTGATCGCTGCGGGCAATCATCACCGAGTGGCGCTGCTTCCACAGCGGGTACTCGCAAAATCCGGCGGGCGGCGAGGCAAAGAACCCACGCGACCCCACGGTCAGCCCGCGGATGGTGGCGTTGCCGTAAATCTCGGAGAACACCGCGGCAGACCTTCCAGTCGTATGATATCCGGGCTGGGACTCGCGTTCGAGGATGATTGTTGATCCGATCTTGGCGAGCTCATAAGCGGCAGATGCGCCGGCGATCCCTGCTCCGATCACGATAAACTCGTACGCTGGCATCGCGATGACCGCATGTTGGCAAGGCGCTAGCCGCCTATGGCGAGAAGAAGCTTGCCCGCGGCCTGCCGCGACTCGATACGCCGATGCATCTCGGCGGCCTCGGACATCGGGAAGACGCCGGCGATCGGCAATTTCAACCAGCCGTCGCGAACGCCACCCAATACATGCTCCACGCCATTCTTCCAGGCCGCCGAGCCGGGATCGATATGGCCGAGATGAAAGCGCGTGAAGGTCTGCGAACGGGGCAATATGCGCTCGCGGATGTTCTTGAACGGCTGCCCCTCCGCCTCGCCGATGCTGATAATGTGACCGAGCTTGCGCACCACGTTGAAGGTGCGATCGAGCATCGTCGCCCCGAGCGAGTCGATGGCGAGATCGACGCCGCGGCCGTTGGTGAAGTCGAGCACGGCCTGTTCGAAATCCTCCTTCGTCGTGATCACCACGCGCGTGGCGCCATAGTCCAGGGCGCGCTTTTCCTTCCCCGGCGTACCGACGGTGCCGACGACGCGGGCGCCGGCTTTCACGGCAAGCTGCGTGGTGAACAGGCCGACGCCCCCGCCAATGGCGTTGATAAGCACCGTCTCCCCGGGCTCGAGGCGGTGGAGCGTATGTAGCATGTGGTAGCCGGTCATCGGCTGGATCACGATGGCGGCACCGATATCAAAAGGAATCGCGTCTGGCAGCGGCACCAACATATTGGCGGGAGCGACCGCCTTTTCGGCATAGGCGCCGCCCTTTTCCACGAACGTCGCGACGCGGTCGCCGACCTTCACGCCGCTGACGCCTGGGCCGAGCTTCGAGACCGTGCCGGAAATCTCAAAACCGAGGACCAGCGGATAGGTGAAAGGGTGCGGATAGATGCCGGTGCGGATTTGCGTATCCGCCCAGTTGCAGCCGGCGAACGCCACATCGACCAGGACCTCGCCCGGGCCGGGACTTGGTTCGGGCACGTCCGCCATGACGAGCTGTTCCGGCGCGCCCGGCGCGTAAATCACGACGGCCTTCAGGGCCATTCTCCTTGTGCTGCTGTGAAACGATACGCGCGGCCCGCATCGCCAAGCGAACTTCCCAGCGGACAACAAAGCCTAGCCGGGGCGTTTCCGAGGCGCAATGGTTCGCGGTGAGCGCGCATCACGAGCGCTTGCGCAACCGTGGTGATCCGATGGGTGCGCAGCAAAGATGTCGGGTTCACTGGCCCGCCATCTCGCATTGTTCAGTTCGTCGCCGCGTTCCACCGGCACGAAGACATGAACGAACTGATATTTCTTGTCCGCGATCAGCCCGTCGAAAACCAGATTCTCGTGGTTGTAGATGCCGTGCTTGGTTTGCAGCTCCGAATGGCAGGCGAAGGCCAGCTTGTCGGGGAACGGGACCACGTCCACCCCCAGGTATCGCCCGTCCGAGTTTGTAGAGCATGCCGTCCTTGATCCGTTTGGCGGCGTCGAGCACCTTCGCGGCGTGATGTTATTCGAGGCGCCGGCCTATTCATCGGCACCCCACTCTAGGGCCACCATTCCTGCTCGTTCAGTTTCGGCGGGGTCGCCGCCTTAGCCGACCCGATCGGCGACAGTGAAAACTTGCCATGCTCGGCGCCCACGGCGGCGGCAACCCCAGCTAATCCCATGCTTAGCGGCCTGATCGACCGAGTTCTCGGCAAAAGTAGTGGGCACCGAGCTCTTTGGGTGAGACCCCGGTGCCCAGACGTTTTTTAGACGCGATGGACGCGTCGAGAGTGCGTCAGAGGACGACGCTTTCCGGGTACCAGCGGAAGCCGTCGCCCTGCTTGGCGACGTGGCCGATGCCCGGCCAGGCGAAGTGATAGGCCAGCATGCGGGTCTTGTTGTCCGCCAGCATGCTCAGCATCTTCACCCGGCTCTTGGCCGACATCTTGGGATCGGTATCGTACGCGAACTCGGTCAGAGGCTTCTCCAGCAGCAGGATCGGATGGTGGGCCAGGTCGCCGACGTAGCAAAGCGATTCCTTGCCCGAGTTGACCATGAAGATCGTGTGCCCGACCGTGTGACCCGGCGCCAGAATCGCATGGACGCCCGGCAGGACTTCGGAGCCATCCTTGATGAAATGCAGCCGATCCTTGTTCGGGATCAGATTCTTGCGCGCCGTGTCGATGAAGGTCTTCATCTCCTTCGGTTTGCTCTCGTCGGTCCAGAAGTCGAAATCAGCCTGGGTGATGTAGAATTGCGCATTCGGGAAATTGCTCGTTCCGTCGTCCTGGTTGTTGCCGCCGAGGTGGTCGATATGGGCATGGGTCATCACCACGGCATCGATATCCTTGGGATCGATCCCCGCCGCCTTCAGGCTTGACTGCAGCCTTCCGGTCGTCGGCCCAAACAGGTGCAGGTTGCCGAGCCCGGTGTCGAACAGGATCAGCTTGTCGCCGGTATTCACAATCAGAGCGTTCTGCTCGAGGACGGTGTTGTCGGTCGGCAGGAAATTCTGGGACAGCTGCCTGTCGGTCTCCTCCGGGGAGAGTCCGATGTAGTTCTTGTGGGGATCGCCGAGCGGAAGTCCGCCGTCAGTCGCGATGGTCGCCTCGAAATCGCCGATCTTGAAGCGGTAGAAAGCCGGGGCCTGGGTGCCGAGCATCGGCGCTTTGGCAAGGACCGGGTTCAGGGAACCGAAAGCGCCGAGCGCCCCCGCAGCGGACGCGCCTCTGAGCAAATGACGGCGTGAGAGCGCAAAGTCCAATTTGGTCATCGTTTCCTCCTTGGAATTATTGTGTGACTGGCGCAGAGCTCAGGAAGCCAAGTAAGCAGGAGCATGCGCGCATTAAGACTAGCAGAACCGTCAGATTTCACAAGCGCCTTGATCCTTCTTGGTCTTACCATGCTCAAGAGGCAAACGCGCCACGCAGTGATCGACCAGCGCTATCTTACGCCACCATGCGGAGGCATGCTTCACGTCGACCTTGAAGCGAGCTTTATCGAGCATGTCGTCCGCTGATCTTCGCGCACGCAAAAGATTAGAGACCAGCAAAGCAGGGTCGCGCTCGCACTCGTCCGCTGGAAGCCGCGTCACGAGCCGACCCCTACCGCAATCGAGCCGCCGCTCCCGTCAATCGTCCAGCAGCCGGCCTCGCGGCGAAGCGCGGCACTCTCGCGGCCCGCGCCGGTTTCGCCCGGTCGGCGGCGATCAGGCGGTCGCGCACGATCAGCACCGGGACGACGCGGCATTTTCCACTGCGAGCAACCGCTTGACCCTTACCGGCCGCGCAGGAACAGTGAGCCGGACAGCTCCTGGTGCACGTGATCGGGACAATGCGGGTGCTCCGACATGATGAATTTTCTAAAGAGTCCGTGGCGCCGGCCGTTCAGCGTAGCTACTGTAAGGGCGCCGGACGAGATTGCTGCCTCGGCCGGCGGCCCAAAACCGCCGCACTCGCTACAGCCTGGCGAAAGGGCTTACTCCACTCTCGACTTCCCTGAGACGATGGGGGTTGATCTCAAGGACGTGTCGGTCGCGTACGGTGCCCGCTTGGCTGTTACAGGCATCACCGGTCGGTTCGCTCCGGCGAGCTTGACGGCTGTAGTCGGGCCGAACGGCGCTGGCAAGAGTTCACTCCTAAAGGCGATCGCCGGCATCTTGCCGCTGAGGTCCGGGACAATCAGGTCGACTGCGGGCAACAAATGCGATGTCGCCTATCTGCCGCAACAAGTTGACATCGAGCGCACCTTCCCAATCAGCGTCGGCGAGCTCGTCGCGCTTGGTGCCTGGCGCATCTTTGGTGCGTTCCGCCGTCCGCCTGATGCCGTCTTCGATCGCGTGGCGGAGGCGGCCGCGAGCGCTGGACTCGAGGGACTGCTTGATCGACCTGTCGAAAGCCTGTCCGTCGGCGAATTCCAGCGCGCCCTCTTTGGCCGTCTGTTGCTGCAGGACGCACCCGTGATTTTGCTCGACGAGCCCTTCGCCGCCCTGGACGATCACACTACAGAGGATCTGCTGCGCGTGGTGCTGCACTGGCACCAGGCCGGCCGGACGGTGATCGCCGTGCTTCACGATCTGGATCAGGTGCGCGCGCATTTTCCAACGGCGCTGCTGTTAGCGCGATCATGCATTGGTTGGGGCGATACCGCTTCGGTAGTAACCGAGGAAAATCTGGTCCGCGCGCGCAATACTGTGCGCGGCCGCACCAAGGGCCCAGTGCTCGCATGAGTGAAGCTTACGGCCTTCTGATCGAACCGTTCGCATCGTTCGGATTCATGCGCACGGCACTCGTGGCCTGTATGGCGCTGGCACTCGCAAACGGCCCGATCGGCACGTTGCTGCTCCTCCGCCGCATGAGCCTTGAAGGTGATGTCTTGTCCCACGCGGTGATGCCGGGAGCAGCGCTCGGCTTTCTTTATGCCGGCTATTCATTCACGGCGCTGAGCCTCGGTGGTTTCGTGACCGGCACACTAGTAGCCGGGTCGGCGGGATTTATCGCGCGGCTTCAGCCGAAACGCCAGGAGGCAAGCCTCGCCGCGTTCTATCTCCTCTCGCTGGCGGTGGGCGTGATGATCGTCTCGGCGCGCGGCAGCAATGTGGACCTGATGCATGTCCTATTTGGCACCGTCCTTGCGGTCGACATGCGTGGCCTGTTGTTCATCGCCACTGTCAGCAGCGTGACGTTGCTGGTGCTGGCCGTGATATATCGCCCCCTTGCGGTCGACTCGTTCGATCCAACCTTCCTGCGTTCGGTCGGCGCCGGCAGCGGCGTCTTCCGCGGCATCTTTCTCGCCGTCGTGGTGCTCAACCTGGTCGCGAGTTTTCAAGCATTTGGAACGCTGCTGGCGATCGGGCCGATGTTGCTCCCCGCTGCAGCCGCCCTGTGCTGGACCGAGAGGATATGGCCGACCATCGCGCTCAATGTCGTGATCGGAATGGCCGCCGACTACGCCGGATTGCTCACTTCCTACTATGCCAATCTGCCGTCCGGACCGGCCATCGTGTTTGCGTCAGGCATCATATACGGCATTTCCCTGATCGGCGCCGGCCGAACGCGGCTCAAAGGGAGCACAGCTATAGAGGAGGATAGTCGATGATGTATCCAGCCAGCGTCGCCATCGTGCGGTACCTCCTATTGGTCGCCCTCGCGGCATCGCCGGCTGCCCCGCTGGCGGCGGCCGACAAACCAACCGTGGTTGCGACTTTCAGCGTGCTCGGCGACATGGTTGCGAACGTCGCTGGCGATCACATCGATCTCGTCACCATCGTCGGTCCAAACGGCGATACCGAGCTCTACCGGCCGACGCTCGCCGACAGCCGCACCATCGCGGGTGCCAGGATCGTCTTCGTGAACGATCTCAACGACGATTTCGAGCCGTGGCTGGAGCCGCTATTGAAGCAGTCGGGTTTTACCGGAACAAAGGTGGTGGCCAGCCGCGGCGCGAAAACGATCACCGCCGAGGAGGAGCATCCCATCAGCGGCAAGGAAGCCGCACCGGTTATCGACCAGCATGCCTGGCTCGACCCCAGGAACGGCACTGTCTACGTAAAGAACATCGCCCAAGCCCTGGAGCGAGCCGACCCGGCCAACGCCGCCGATTACCGGGCGCGCGCCGCCTCCTATGTCAAACAGCTGCAGAGCGTCGATGCCTGGATGCGGACCGAAATGACGGCCGTTCCGGTGTCAAAGCGGCGCATCATCGCGTCGCACGACTCGCTCCAATATCTGGCGAAGGCGTGCGGCATCACGCTGATCGCGATCAACGGCTGGACCAATAAAAGCGAGCCGTCGGCGGCCGAGCTGGCACGGCTCGCCCGGCAGATCGAGGTGGAGCGCGTGCACGCGCTATTCCTGGACAGCATCACCGACCCGCGCGCCATGGAGCGCATCGCCAAGGAGACGGGCGCTGTGATCACCGGCACGCTCTATGGCGATGCGCTTTCGGCGCCGGGTGGCGAGGCCGGCACATACATCGAAATGATCCGCCATGATGTCGCCACCCTCAAGGCCGGTATGCTAAAAAATTGACGGGCTGATCATGAGCGTAGCACTGTCGAGCCGTGGGCCCTTGCTGGCCAGCGCTGGCGCCCGATTGCTGATGGCCGCAATCGCCGTGCTGTGCCTTTGGGGCTGCGTGCTGTGGGCTTACTTTGCGCCGCCGCCACCGGCGGTTGGCGAACTGCGGGCGCCACCAGGCCCGCCAGGCTTGCATCTGGTGGTCGCATCTGGTCAGCCGGCTCCGAGCGGAGGCAATTTCGACCGGTTCGATGTCGCGTCGCAGCCTATAGTTGCCCCGGTTAACGCGCGTGGGCATGTGGCGTTCTACGCGAGCGTGATACGCAGCAAGACGACGGAAGGCATTTTCCTCGCGACAGGCAACCGCGTGGTCAAGCTGGTGGGAATCGGCGACTTGGTGCCGGGCGGTGGCAAGTTGTCGGAATTTGCCAGTCATCCCGTTCCTGCTCTCAACGACAGCGACAAGGTCGCGTTCGGCGCCGCCGTAGCCGGCGCACGCGCCACCGAGGGAGTGTTCCTCGCCAGCGAGGGTACGCTCAAGGCGATTGCTTTAAGTGGGAACGACGCGCCGGGCGTGTCGACTGGGACCTTCGCCGAATTCGATGCTCCGACGATCAACAACTGGGACGAGGTAGCGTTCGTAGCCACGGTGCGTCGCGGACGCGAGACGTTTCAGGCGCTCTATCTCTACTCGGGCGGCAAGCTTCGCAAGCTCGTGACACAAGGTGACCGGACGCCCCGTGGCGGGACGTTCGACAAGTTCGGCGTGCCCGCCATCAACAACAAGGGCGTGATTGCGTTTCCCGCCGTTATCGAACACGGCCCAGTTCTCGGCGGAATCTTCGTCGCCGGGACTCGAGACTTGCGAATGCTCTTGGGCGTCGGGGAACCCGGGCCGAACGGCACCATGCTGGCGCGGTTCTCGGAGCGCATCATCATCAACGACGAAGACAACGTTGCCCTCAGTGCGGAGCTTCGATCCAATAACACGACCAAGGAGGCGGTGCTGGTCATTACCTCCAGTGGCCCCGTCGAAATTGCCACCGCGGGGGACAGCGCACCTGGGGGCGGCACGTTTTCGGGCTTTGGCCCCTGGCCCAGCCTCGGTCCGGGCGGCATGGTTGCCTTCATTGCCGGTGTCGATGGCGGGCCCGGCCCGTTGGGATTGTTTGCCGGTCAATCGCCCGACCTCAGACGCGTCGCCATGGTCGGCGAGCACTTGGCCGATGGCAAGGTCCTCCCGGGTTTCGCACTCAACCCAGTCACGTCCGCGGGACCGAATGGCGGCATGACCTTTGCGACCATGGCGGAGCCGGGGACTGGCCAGAACGGCATTTACTATTTCGGACCGCCCAGCGCTGCGGACTGATCGGGTCGCGCCCGTTTCGTCGCCAAGGCCGAACGGTGAAAGCTACATGCGGAAAAATGGAACAGAGGGCAGTTTCGACGGTTTTATTGGGCCGTGGAGCAACCGGGTGTATCGCGGGCATAATGGCATCGGCTTGGCCAAGGTCATTCGCTTCCGAATGGCGCCGCAGTGCGTATCCGCCAAGCCCTCTCGTCACCGCGTACGCATGAGGACCAGGCCGGCCGATATCCTTCAAACTATTTTCATTTCCTTTCTGTTTTTGACGCTTTCCCATGTTGCCGAGGCGACGGACCACGGACAATTTGGCCCGACATCTCCTGAAATAAAAGCCTGGGCGAACTCGCTTGAGAACAAATTGAGCGAGGGCTGCTGTTCCACTGCCGACGGCTGGAAACCTGAAGAAGTCGAATACGACATGACCGGCAACAAATATCGCGTGAAGATAGAGGGCGAGTGGTACGACGTTCCACGGGACGCACTAGTCGAGGTGCCGAACAGATTTGGCTTCCCGGTCGTCTGGTACTACAAAACATGGGATAACGGGATCAGACCATCCATTTCGATCCGGTGCTTCATCCCTGGAGCCGGCGGATAGGCGCGTCCTGTCGCGGGATCAGGATGCCGCACGACCATCACGCCTGCCGACTGAGCAAGTCAGTTCATGTCGTACGGTGGGTATTCGGTGAAGACATTCTTGGCGGAGATGAGGATGTGCCGCGTGATCGTTCGCTTGGGCACCTCTCCCCCCTGCAACATCGTCATCGCGAGCGGCAAGACCTCGTAGCCATAGCGGTCGACGTAATAGGCAACCGAGCCCAGGATGATGCTGCCGCGGTTGTTGGGGTCGATTTCCTTCTTGTCGTTGGCGCCGCCATGGATGCTCTTGTCGACGCCCTGACCGACGATGACACAGTCGCCCATGCGTGACGCCCGCTCGATCGCGCCCTTAGCGGCAAGCGCGGTCGGATCGTCGAGCGTTGCGACCAGCACTTTGCGCCGCGTCTGTGACCCCAGGAATTTGCCCAGCGGCACCTCGAGCTTGACCGCGTTGCCACTGGTATCGAGTTGCGTAAGCGCCACGTCTGACAGGTGCTTGTGCAGTCCCTCAGTGATGCCTTGGACCCGCTGGGAAAGATAGGTCGCCGTATCGCCGAGGTCGCCAGCGATAACTGCGACGACGGTCTGATCCGCCCAGTTCTGCCGAGCGAATTCGCTCAGCGCCTCGCCGGCGATGCGGCCGGCGGCGAGATTGTCGGCGCCGTAGAACGGTGCCCCGGGCACGTGATGGTTCACGGCCAGCACCGGAATGCCGGCGGCGCGTAGCTTGCGGCCGATCTCGGCATTAGCGTCCAAATCGGAATTGTATTCGATCAAAAGATCGACGTTGCGGCGGACCGCATCGTCGGCATTGGCGAGTGCCGCTTCGGCATTGCTGCCGTTGTCGTAGTAGACCATTTCGACCGGGAGCGTGCGCGAGGCGAGTTCGAAGCTGCGCCGTACTTCGGCGCCGGTGAATCCTAGCCCCTCGACACGGACACTGGGATCATCATTGAGGTTCGCGAACGCAATGCGGAAGCGGCGCCGTTCCTCGGCGCGCACTTCCGTCATTACCAGAAGGCCGACCAGCGCCTTGAGCACGCTGCGGCGCCCCCATTGCGCGGGCGCCGCAGCAGCACGAACCCTCTTCAAGTCGACGCGATCCACCTCGGCGACACTTATTGGACTATTGGATCGCCTCGATGTTGATGAACGTGCCCGTCGCTCCGACCGCCTTCGGGACCGTCATCGAGAGGAAGAAAGTTGAGCGCTTGGCGGTTGCCGCCGCGGCGACAATCAGGTCCGTGCGCACGTTCTCGATAATATGGATTCCGTTGTCCGTAAGCAACATGGCGTGCACCGGGAAAGCCTCGGACGTGTCTTCGCCCGGGATCACCTCGACCGCCCAGGTATCGGCACCCACGAGAATAACCTTCTGGTCCACAAGCCACGCCGCGGCCGACTTGCCGAGGCCTGGCTCGGCCTTGTTGTAGGCGGCGTTCTGCGCCGGGAATTGCTGGAACAGGTCGCCCCAGCCGGTATGCAGGAACACTGCATCACCCTCCCGCAGGGTCACGTTATATGCCTTCAGCCCGGCCTGAAGATCGGCCTCGGTGATCACCGTTCCGCCATCGAGGCATGGGTTCTTGCACGCCGGGTTTGTCTTGAGCTTTCCGGCATCCTGGAAAACCTTGACCAGATCGATGATAACGCCGCGCGTTGCGAATGTCTTGATGTGTTCGAGCCCCAACTTCTTCAGGTAATTCTGCGTTACGTATTTACCCATCGGGGTCTGATTGTAGTAGCAGTCCTTGATGCCGATGTGGCCCATCCCGTCGATGTGAGTACCGACGTGGCTTTGACTCAAATACGTGTCTTCCATGTAACTCAGCTTGTTCTTTCCAAACTCGGCGCCGGGCACTATTGCGACAGCCGTCAGGATCGTCTTGGTGAACCTTGTGCCGAACAGCGGCACGCCGTCCACCAGATTGTACGCCATCGGCGTCACGTTGCCGGTCTGGATTTCAGCCGCGGCCGCCTTCGTGACGGCCGCAGTGACGCGGTTGGTGGCGCCGGTCTCGTCGTCGGGACCGAACGGCGAGGCCTTAACCAAGGTCTTGCAGTCGGACTGAGCGAAGGCGACGGCAGAGCAACCGAGCGTCGCTAAAAGCGAAAATGCCATCGCGGAGATCAGGGTGGTGAGCCTCATTGCGTTTCCCCTTTGATAGATTGTTGCAGGGAACACGAATCCGAAGTGTCTCAAATTCGTGTCCTGTAAATTACTCGGAGTCGGACCAGTCGGACGGCTCCGCTTGCGACAATGTGCCACGTAAAGGGAGCTTGTCAAGAGACGGACTCTCGGTGCCAGGGCTCCGTGCACTCCCTGCTTCCCGCAGACAGCGGCGGCGCCAATCGGCACCAGCGTATCCGTGATCTTCTTTTGGGCGGTCGCGATCGTCAGCGTGCTGATCCTGCGTAACGCTTGGTCGAGTTGCCGGCATGTTTGGCGTAGCGGCTCAGGCAGCGGATCACTTCTCCACCTACGCGCGGTCGGACGGAGGCTGCTGACGCCGCGTCGCTATCTTTGTTTCCGAATTGCAACGCCTCCTTGTCGCAATTGCAGGCTGCCACTGTTGCCTAGTTAAATGGAATTTTTGGAAATCGCGGTGAATGCCGCCCTTGATCGTTACCTACGCCCCTGTGCGATCCGCGGTCATTGGTACCTTCTTGCGCCAAAGGCGTATTCTTCGATTGACCAACCGCGGTCGTGTCGGTCACCATCAAAGAAAAGCCGTGGCGCGATGGTCCGGGCCAATTGGCAGAGCGACGCGACGCAAGAGTGCTTTGGTTTTCGGGGGGCACGATGAAGAGACTCGCTGTTGCTGGCATGTTGCTCGTTATCCTCGGGCGTTACGCCAGCGCTGCCGACGTCTTACTGCCCATCCCCGTCAAGGCCGCGCCAGTGCAGGCTGCCTATGATTGGACCGGCTTCTATGTCGGCGGACATGTGGCTTACAGTTTAGGCCACGCGCACAGCACATTATCCGACCCGAATCCTATCACTGAGGGCAACTCCTTCGGCAGCCCCTACGGCGGCCTGCAAGCCGGTTACAACTACGTTCTACCGTCCCGGCTGTTTCTCGGAGCCGAAGCCGACATAACCTTCCCGGATTTTCTCGAGAACGGCGCGATCTTTGGTGGCGGCACTGCAAAAGGCACAAGCGTGACCGACCGGATCGATTACATCGGGACGTTTCGCGGTCGTTTTGGCTACGCGTTCGATCATTGGCTGGTTTACGGGACCGGCGGGTTTGCTTGGTCGCAGGCGCGGTTTAGCGAAAGCCCGGGCCTCGTCAACGACGAGGATAAGGTGATCCGCACGCGCATGGGCTGGGCGCTCGGGTTGGGCGCCGAGGTGGCGATCGCGCGAGCTTGGTCCGCGCGGATCGAGTATCTCTACGACCGCCTCGGAAGTGTCGCCGGGGTCTTTCCATCGGGTACCGCTTACCAATCGGCCTTCGACATCCAGACGCTGCGCCTGGGATTAAGCCGCAAGCTCGGTGCCGCGGACACCGCCGCAGCGGGGAATGCGCGCGGCGATCTGTGGCCGATCTCATCTGACAGCTGGAATGTCCACGGCCAATTCACGTTCGTTGAGCAGGGCTACCCCGCCTTTCGCTCGCCCTACGAAGGGCCAAACAGCCTCTTTGGCGGCAACCAAGCTCGGAATACGGTGAGCGCAACCGCGTTCATCGGGTTTCGCCCCTGGAACGGTACCGACATCTACATCGATCCAGAGATGGGCCAGGGCTTTGGTCTCAGCGGCACGCGCGGCGTCGCTGCCTTTCCCAACACGGAAGCGCAGAAGGCAAGCTTCCCCATGCCGCGTTCCAACTTGGCGCGCGTTTATCTGCAACAAACGGTCGGCCTCGGCGGCGAACAGGAAACTATCGAGGACGGTCCCAACCAAATCGCTGCAAAGCAGGACATCTCGCGCATCACGTTTATCGCTGGCAAGCTCTCGGTCACGGATTTCTTTGACAACAACGCCTATGCTCATGACGGGCGAACACAATTCCTCAATTGGCAATTCTATTGCTGCGGCTCCTATGACTGGGCCATGGACCAGATCAGTTACACCTGGGGCGCTTTGGCCGAGTTGAACCAAATGGCCTGGGCCTTCCGTGCCGGCTATTTCCTCGTTCCTGTCGTCTCCAACGCCAACTTTTTTGACACCCATTTTCCTGACGGGGAGTATATAGGCGAACTCGAATTGCGCTATTCGTTCAGCTCGCTGCCGGGAAAGTTGCGGCTGATGTCGTGGGTCAATCGCGCCAACATGGGCAACTATGCAGCCGCCCTCGCCGAGCCGCTGGCCACAGCGAATTTCCCGGACATTGCTCTGACGCGTGTGGTGCGGACGAATTATGGCTTCGCCGCCAATCTTGAGCAGGCAATCACCAAAGATCTTGGGGTGTTCGCGCGCGCAAGCTGGAGCCCGGGCGTCAATGAAATCATCGGCTGGACCGATTGCGACGAAAGCGTCTCGGTCGGTGCGCTTCTAAAGGGGACCTCCTGGCAGCGCCCCAACGACGTCGTCGGCGTGGCCGGCTTTGTTGGAGGCCTTTCGTCCGAGGCCCGCGCCTATTTCGCCGCCGGCGGCCTTGGCATTTTGATCGGCGACGGCGCGCTCAATTACCGGCCGGAGAAGGTCCTCGAAACCTATTACTCTTACAGCCTGAACAGCTGGTCGAGTGTCACTTTGGATTATCAACTCATTGCCGACCCTGCGTACAATGCCGACCGCGGGCCGGTCCACGTTTTTTCCGGCCGGCTTCACGCGCAGTTTTGAACTGTCACGCCCAGAATCGCGCCGCCTTAGGGAGACTTTCCACCAACCCTGACAGTTTTTACTACGCCGGAAGGGCTACCCGTCAATGGACGGTACTCACCAGATTGTGGCTTAATATGATGCATTTATGTGTCCGGTCGCCGCGGCGGACGGGCTCGCAGCGCACTTGAAGCTGGTGCTCAGCATCATCGATCGGCAGGTGCATTGAATTAAACTGTCCCGCACCATGATAGCGAAACGGCAGCTCGTACGAAACAAATAGCGTCCTGGACGTGATCGAAAAATCCTTGACGCAAGCCCGACAGGGCAACCGGGAGTGCTACGGGATGCGAGGTCACCTATAGCGAGCTGGCGAAGCGGCTTAAGGCACACGGCCTCAGGAACCAAGCCTCAATCACGAATAAGCTGGGCACGGGGACGATTCCCGGCGACGTCCTTTGCCGCCCTAGAGTTGGACGGCGTAGCATTGGAGGAAATTTGGCGGGCTGGACCGTGTCAAATTGCTGGGCTGATCCGGCATTATGTTTTCAGCATTTACACTAGCGCTTTGGCAGTGCCCGGAAGCTTGCACGCATCTCTGATGGCGCGGCTCGACCGCGTCGGTCCCGCCAAGGAGGTGGCGCGATCGAGGCAGCCGCGCGGCGCGAGTTCTCCCATGCTATCTCATCCCCCCAGCGCGGAAGCAAGGCGGTGGCGATCAAAGCAGCTCGGCCGGATTACCGACGGGCTTGAACAGCGACTTCTGCTAGCGATCCTCGCCCCGACCGGCAAACATCTGCTGGACGTTGGCGGGGGGCGGGTTTGCGTCGGGCCTGGTTCGGCGCGGCGCCATCGTGACAGGGCTCGATACGGATGCCGCGCCGATCTCGGCCGCACGATGGCGCAGCGCGCCAGCACCGATGTTCCGCACTGGGCGAGCCGAGCGACTGCCGTTCGCGGGTGCCTTTCGACCGTGTCGTTGCAGTGAGCGTGGTCTGCTTCGCGTTGAGCACGCCGAGCAAGCGATCGCGGGAATGACGCGCATGCTGCGGCCGGGTGGCCGGCTGGTGATCGGCGAAAGAGCTTGTGGGCGGCGCGGCGCCACTTCGCGCTTGCTCGGCATCCGATTTGGCGAGAGGCAAGGTTTCGCACCGATCGCGAACTGCGCGCACTCACACAAGCGGCCGGGCTCACAGCAATCAAGACGCGCCGCGCAATTTGCTATCCTCCATCCGCCGTGGCGCCGTAGCCAGTATGGATGCTTTGTCTCCGTTCAACAAAACTGGCGTCTGTCGATCGGTGAAAAGTCGTAGCCATGAATCGCTTCGTTTCTCAGCCGATAATCGGCCATCTGGCTGCGGTCATCATCACATCGAGATGCCAGAGGGGGCGGCGATTCGCCTTAATCAAAGCAGCCCACTATCGTTTCTGGACTTGGCTAGCTTTCGGGCTCAGGGTAGTTGGGGTTACCCACGATGTATGGGTACGGCCAATCTGTACTAAACGGGTGCGCTTCGATCATTTCTTGGCTGGGACTCGGGCGCGGAGGAGAAGGATACAGGAGGGCCAAAAATCGGAACATGGTTTCTTGCGCCGCAGTGATTGGCGGCCCGCCGTTCTGGGCCACACGTTTCTTGTCACAAAGAACCGTCACGCGCATTCGAGCCATCACTTCTGGACCGTTGCGGAAACTATCACGCCTTACCATGCGCCGCGCCTCTTCCAGATCCTCTTCTGGGGGAAACAGTTCTCTTTGCGCCCGGCGATCAGCAAAGATTTTTAGCCACTCATTGTCGCTCCTGATTTGCTTAACGCCGTATTTTGAAGGACAGGGACATTGGAGTGATCGCTGGATCTCCTCTATTCGTGCCTGAAGGTTTCTCGCCTTTTGCGCAAACGTGTGGGGCGTACGCTTTCTTTCAAGTTTCAGACAAGACAATTTCATCTTGCAGTCGCGCAATTCCCTTGCTAGTTCCGGATCAACAACAAAACCGTGTTCATCGGGAGGGAATTTGCCGCCATGTGGTTTCTTTCCCTGGTGTTCTTTGGAAGGAAAAATTCAGCAATTTGCGAGGCCGCCTTGCGACGATCTGCAGCTTTCGCAGCGGTATCGCGCGCGATAGAAAGCAGCAAATCGGGCGCTAAGCCGGCTTTTGCCGCTATCGCTCCGCGCTTGTTGTCGCGATTAGGACCAGTTTTGTTTTCCGTCTTGCTACCGTGTCCGTGAGGGACTACCGAGCCGTTGTGCGTCGATCGCGGCGAACCGAAGAGCGCCGCTTTGCGCGCTGCGGCCATGCGTATGTCCGCAGGCAACCCTTGATCTTTCGCCAAGACTAGAACAAGTTCGTTTACGGTAGACGCTGTATTGTCGGCGGCGGCCGCCAAAATTCTGTTTGTTAGGACCGTTCTTCTGTTTGGTGTGGCGCGCTGACGACCGCCGCGACGCTCACCCGGTTTTGAGCCTCTGGGCACTGCCGTCTATTCCGGGTCTGAGTCGGCGCGGCTGGCTTGGCTATTCATTGGGCAGCCTCGAGCGGTTAATCCAGCCGAATGTCCCCCAAACTAGTTGATGGTCCATTGCTACCAATTAGCTACTAACTCGCTACTCGATTGCTACTTTGATTTTAACCCATTTGGCGGCGGCTTGCTCCGAGAACGACCAGGCAAAATGGATTTGGCCTCGAAGGCCGCTCCGGCTGCCTCAACCCGACCGTCCAGGGTGGCGCCCGCCCATCGGACCGTTGGGCGCCGGACCTGCCACTGAACGTCGGCGATGACCTGGCCGGTATTCGCCTCGTACTGTTGAGGGCCCCAGTTGCCAAGCCGAGCTCGACGATAATGGTTCCCCCGGAGATCCTCCGGCTCGGCCTCGTCCCCGGGGGCAAATTAGTGCGGTTTTTCGTCTCTGAAACGCGGTGCGCGCGCGCCCTGCTGGGTTGGAGCCAAAACACGCTCGTCTACGCAGCGGGTTTGGGGCGCGTCAAAAATGGCTAAGGCGGATTTAACGTCGACGAACTCGACGCCGGCCGGCAACGCTCTAGTCGGCAGCGACCCGCTCATTCGAGAGGAGCAGCGTTAAAGCCTGGTTAAGGAAGCCCATTTAGATGGCGCTTGTGAGTGCAATCATAGCTTCGCGGTGCGAGGCGGAGCACTTTCAGGGCGCGAGACCGGGGGCGAGTGCCGAAGTGACCAGGCGACGTCAAAAATTCACCGGCTCTCTTCTTAAAAAAATTGATCCCGACGAGGCACCGGCCCTCGGGCTGCGCGCGGCTTTCGCTCTGCCGCCTAGCGAAGAGGACATAGCTGCCCACATTCAGAGCGAAGAGAAGGCACGCTGGATCGCATTGGACAAGCATTTTGGGTTGGATTCCACGGCGCCCGACATAGCGGAAAGGCGCGCGAAGCTGCTCATCGCGTTTGACACCGGCACCGACGTCGCCGATCCGCAATGGTGGGAGCATGTCGGCATTGCGTTGGCGCGTCGATATGTCTCTGGGTTTGCCCTCAGGGACCCGTTGAAAAAGAAGAAGCACGGTGCGCCTCGCGAATGGACCGACGAACGCCGTGCTCAATTGATCGCCGACATTGAGTATTTGCGTAAAACCTCGGGGAGATCGATCAGAGAAATCTGCAAGTTTCTGCCGAGACTAAGGGGTTATTCAGCGCGATGGGGGCGTGAAACCGGTGAGGCTCTGCGCATGGAGTACGGACGGGCGAAGAAACGCACTGACCTGCTGTTCCAACTCATATTAGGCGGTGCTGAAGCGTCAATACCGGCTAATGGCATTGATCGCATTGAAGCCGCGATCCAACTCCATGCCCTGCAAGTAGAGCAGTCTCCTTAGCTGGGGCGAAAACCCCACCCCCATATTTTATTTTCCAAACTCCCTGCCCAACTCAAGCGGTGTCATGCGCCGCCTGCTCATAGCGGACGGCTGATGGGCAGATTAACGGAACGTTAAAGGAGTTGGAAATGTCACACGATCATGAGCAAACGTTGGATAGGAGTAAAGCCCTGTTCGGCCCACCGCCGGTCTTGAGCACCGAAGAGCCGAAACAGTTCGATGGGCTCTTCGATCAAGTGATCGCTTGCTTGAAGCCGCGGGACACGGTGGAGCTCATACTCATCAGGCATTTCGTGTATGCCTTGTGGGAGATTGAGCGCCTCACCCGTTACGGTACGGTA
>Ga0210408_10001510_pt1 | contig 24299 bp, 21 predicted proteins | sample IncBWH4MmetaG_FD_155471 | JGI IMG/M metagenome (GOLD analysis project Ga0210408, IMG submission 155471) | Forest soil microbial communities from Barre Woods Harvard Forest LTER site, Petersham, Massachusetts, United States - Inc-BW-H-4-M | ecosystem: Environmental > Terrestrial > Soil >...
GTGCTCGGTGGCAAGTGACAATCGACCGAGCAATCGCCGAAAAGTCGGATTATGAGGTGGAGTTTCGAATTCTTCCTCCAGACGCGCCATTGAGATTCATTCATACCGTGGGCCGACCTATTTTGAGTCCCTCGGGAGAATTGCTGCAATTCGTCGGCGTTACGATGGATGTGACGGAGAGCAAGCTGGCAGAGGAAGAGCGCGAGAGATTACGGCAAGAACTGGCGCATCTCGCACACCTGAACCGAGTCAGCACCCTGGGGGAACTGGCCGCCACGCTGACGCACGAAATCAAGCAGCCAATTGGGGCGACCGTAACAAATGCGGAAGCATGCTTGCGATTACTTGATCGCGATCAGCCGGATCTGCCCGAGGCACGACAAGCGGCATTGGAAATGGTGAGAGACGCTAGACGTGCAGCCGATATCATCGACCGCGTCCGCTTGCTCTACCAAAAGGGTTCTTCAAAACTGGACATTGTTGACGTAAACGAAGTCATCGGAGAGATGGTAATTCTGCTGCACAATGAGGCGAATCGCCATTCCGTTGCCATCCGTACCGATCTCGCCGAAGGGCTCCCCAAAGTTAAGGCAGATCGGTTGCAGTTGCAGCAGGCATTGATGAATCTCATGCTCAATGGCATTGAGGCGATGCGGGACATTAGCGGCGAACTCAGCATCAAGGCGCAGTTGGCCGGGGATGGTCAACTATTGATCTCGGTCGCCGACACTGGCATGGGACTGTCCGGTGACAATATTGACAAGATTTTTGACCCATTCTTCACCACGAAGGCTCAAGGTACAGGTCTGGGGCTGGCAATTACCCGTTCCATTATCGCGACGCATGGTGGCCGCATCTGGGCCACCCCGAACTCCGGGCGAGGAGCAACGTTCCACTTTACGCTTCCAAGTACAGTTGCAGTGGCCGCATGACCTCACCTGGAGTTTCGATGACGGAGCACTTGGGAGGAAGCGGGTCGCCGGCAGAGGGTTTGTTGAGTATCAGCAATCTCCACTTGCGCGAACACTCCGCATCATCGTTCGCGACGTGATTGATCCGGGTGCTCACGGGATAACTCCTCATCAATCCGGCATCGAAAGGTTTCAGCAGATTCGAGACCTCAACCACGTCGGTCATTCCCGGATCGAGACCGACTGCACGGAGTAGGTGTGCCTGTCGCATCCGCGATTCTAACGACCATCAATCCTGAGAAGTACACCATCATCGATATCTATGCTTTGAAATCTCTTGGCATCAAAGATCGGCCGACTCACAGAGTCGGTCGATTATTATCTCGCGTACCTGCGGAAATGCCGTGAATTGGCAGAGCAATTCAAAATATCTTTGCGTACTCTCGACCACGCCCTCTGGCAGTGGGGGTACGAACACTGAAACGCATGATCAGAATCCGGGTTGCGGAGTACATCGATTCGGAACAGGAAATGATCAGCAAGAAAGCATTACGCAGAATGCGCGAGAGGTGGGAAAGAAACAACCAAGACAGAATATTAGACAAGATTGTACACGGGAGGAAGAAGAAAAAGGTAAGCAGTGTGTGGACAGTTAGTGGCGGATTACTGGGTTCAGGGAAGAGAAGCTAATGACACGTAACCGTGGTTGAGGCCCCGATCAAGCGTACCCTGCGTCGCATGCGCCAGTGCAGTTTTACCCCTTGAGCTTCCGGCGTTCACATGCCGTGACGGTTTTCGTCGGGTCAGCGGCGTCTGCGTCCTCCTGCATCTCGACGACTTTCCCGTTCGTGTCAATTAGGTACGTGACGCGGCGTGCAGCGGGAATCTTAGTTTTAAATTTGTCGTATTCCTTGTAGATGCCATACTCTCGGGTGACCGTTCCTCCAAAGTCGCTGAGCAATGGAAAGGTCACACCGTTCTCGTCGGCAAAGGCCTTGTTGACGTAGGGGTTGTCCATGCTCACACCCAGAACTTGGGTGTCTGCCGCTTCCAGCTTGGCTAGGTTCTGCTGGAAGTTGCGTACCTCCTGCGTTCAAGTGGGTGAAAAGGCCCAGAGGTAGAAGGCCAAAACCACATTCTTTTTACCTCTGTAATCGTGCAGCGAGTGCGGCTGGCCGTTCTGATCCACCAAAGTGAAATCAGGAGCCACGCTGCCGACCTTGAGGTTCGCCGCGGGTGGTGCAGATTCTTTCTGAGTCTGTGGCATGGCCACGGCAGTCACCAGAGAGCATGCTAGCAAAACAGCGATGCTTATTTTCCGCATAGTCTCGCTTCCGGCAGGTTTTAGGCGCTCAGTATACGCCGGAATCAATAACAACTGTTTTCGGACAACTCGCAGCGGGGCAGGTCTTCGCCCCAACTTCGCTAGTCGTTTTGGTATCCTGCACCGATGGCATTCCAGCCCATGCCGTTATCCCGCAGATCCGTGCCCTTCGACCACCCCGAGTGGATTTTTGAATTGAAGTACGATGGATTTCGCTGGGGCTAGTCTACATATATGCTGGTCTGCTAAGTTAAAATTCTCCCGCTTCGCTAGGGTCTAATTTCGCCCCATCTTCGCCATTCGGTTTGTTATTCTCCAGCAATGGCATTCCAGCCCATGCCGTTATCCCGCAGACCTCTGCCCTTCGATGATCCCGAGTGGGTTTTCGAATTGAAGTACGATGGATTTCGGTCACTCGCCGTCATCGAGCACGGGCGCTGTCAACTGATTTCTCGGAACGGGCACCAGTTCGCTTCCTTTTCAGCGTTGGCAGAATCACTGGGGCTGCTAGGCTTGCTTCCCGCTCGGAGACATGGGATCGCGCATGGCATAGTTGGGCTTAAACAGCGTTATTCTGCTGAGGGGACCTTCGACACCGCGGGAAGAAAAACAAGGACCCGCGTACCCGTGCCATCTGCACTCTCGATTTCGATGTGCCCATCATAGGCCTCAATGATTGCCTTGCAGATCGACAGTCCAAGCCCGAAACTGCCCGCGGCGCGGGAACTCGCGGAGTCGCCACGGCGAAAACGCTCGAACACGTAGGGCAAATGTTTCGCAGGTATTCCTGTGCCCGAGTCCTCAACCGCGATCAACACAAAATCCGGATCAGAAGACGACACTCGAAGAGAAACAGTTGAGCCGGGCGGACTGTGCTGGATGGCGTTCTGTAATAAGTTTACCCATACCGTTTGCAGGTCCACTCGACTGGCTCTGACGACGCACTCATCATTCGCCAGGAACTGCAATTCCACGCTCCGCGACTGAGCCAATGCATGCAGATCAGCAACAGACTGCTCGCAACTGTTGACCAAATCGATGAACTGAATATCGTCGGCCTTTCCTTCCTCAGCCCATTGCTGCGCGCAAGATAGGCTCAGTGTGCCGCAAACCAGCGCTTCCAAACGATCGCAGTCCTCGAGGGCGTGGTCGAGGCCTTTCCTGTATTCCTCAGTGGACCTAGGTTGACAGCTAAGGAGTTGCAATGAGGATTTCAGAATGGCGACCGCGGTTTTGAGCTCGTGGGCGGCATCCGCCGTAGACTCCCGCTCGCGGTCAAATGCTCGTTGTAAACCTCCAAGCGTTGCTTCCAGCGCATCCACAAGCGGAGCCAGTTCTCTTTTCTTCCGTGCGTCATGCGGAGGACTGAAGGTCCAATTGCGAATCGAGACCCGTGCCGCTTCTTTCGCAAGTTCTTGCATCGGTGACAGCCCTCTGGATATGCCGTAGGCCGCAAACAGTCCCGTGAGGCACAACAGGAGCAGACTGGCAATGGTTGCGAAAAGACCAATCCTGAAGATGCGCTCATCGAGTTCTCGAGTCGAAGAAGCGTATGCGATAGTAACCTTCCTTAACGGACCCGGATCGTTATCTTCCTCATCAAAAATCGTGGCCTTGTGCACGACAATGCCGCGATATGAAACGCGTCCTCGAGTCAGTTCAAATGTTGGTGAGCTGGGGGCAATCACGACACTAGGAGCCCCGCTCCAATTCGGCGAACGCCAGATCAGACTGCCATTCTCGTCCCATACCTCAAGTAAGTCGCTGCTTGGAATGCTTAAGCGTTCACGGTCGAGGATCAGCGTTTTCGTCTCATCCTCAGCATCGTGAATTGCCGCCAACACTGAATCAGTCCGGCCTTGCAACATGATGTTGAAAGCCGACAGCAGCTGGACGCGGCTGTAGAGAACAATCGCGACCGTCAGCCCAATTGCTAGCAACAACTGGGAGAGCAGAACAGCCGTAATAATTTGCTTTCTGAGAGAGTCCTTCATTGGTCTAGCCCTGCGTTCGCTTCAACACGGAGCACATATCCGTGTCCGCGCAAGGTGTGAATGAGTTTTGTTCTCGAACCTGAATCGATCTTCTTGCGCAATCCTGAAATGTACACTTCAATCACATTGCCGAATTTCTCCCAGTTGTAGTCGTAGAGATGCTCTAGAAGTTCGGTCTTCGAAACAACGGCTCGCGAGCGGCTCGCCAAATACTCCAGGACCCGATACTCCATGGGCAGAAGCTCAACCAGCCTTCCCGCCTTCTTGACGCTCCGCTCCGCCACGTTGATTTCGAGGTTCCCGATGCTGAGAACTGGTTGTGGCTTCCCCTTTCCGCGCCGAACCAGGGCTTTAGCTCGCGCCACCAGCTCCCCCAAATCGAACGGTTTGGAAAGGTAGTCGTCAGCTCCCGCATTGAGCAGCCTGATGATCGATTGTTTGTCGTTTCTCGCTGTCAGGACTAACACCGGAGCTTCGTGTCCCGACCGGCGATACCTCTCCAGGAGGACAGGGCCCGGAAGCTTTGGCAACATGAGATCCAGAACCACTAGGTCATACTCATTGCTCTCCGCCATAAAGAGGCCCGACTCGCCATCATCCGCCAGGTCCACGGCATATCCGGCGCATTGGCGCAGACCATCGGCAACATTCTGCCCAAGGCGTTTTTCATCCTCCACGACTAGTGCTCTCATCTGATCTCCATGAGCGAGTCAGCGGCGTGGTTTCAATGATTGACTACCTAACCTTGGCCGCGCCTCGCCCTTCGCAGTATGTCCTCTGTCGGCCGCACTCTATGCGAGCGAGCTTGCGAACCAGAAGGAATAGTGTTCCAGCGAATCTTAAGGAAGCCTTAAACAGGTAAATTTATCAAATATTAGGGTTATTTAAGGCCTACCTAAGGTGCGGGTATTCACAATCGCCATGGGATCTGATAGGAAATGGCTACTCAGACGGATGGTCGCGAAATGCATCGTTGTGCTTCCTCCGCAAAAGTCGTGGCGACTGTTGTGTTTAGCGCATTGTTCTTCGGCACAGGTTGCAGTAAATCCGATGGGTTGCAACCGGTCCTGCATACTCCGGCTGTTAAAGGAGAGGGGCTCGCAAAGATTCAGCACGTTGTCTTCATCATCAAAGAGAACCGTTCCTTCGACTCCTATTTCGGCAGCTTTCCTGGTGCCGACGGCGCCATTTCGGGCCGAACCTCCAACGGGACTCCCATTCCACTCACGCCGACGCCGGACAAGCTTCCATTTGATCTCGGCCATAGCTGGCAAGATGCTCTCCGGGCCATTGATGGCGGCAAGATGGATGCCTTCGATCTGTTGGACAATGGGAACCTGAATGGCGTCATGTTTCCCTATACCCAGATGAGGGAAGAAGACATCCCGAACTATTTCGCCTATGCCCGCAATTTCGTTCTTGCCGATCGCATGTTTTCTTCCATGAACGGCCCCAGCTTTCCCAACCACCTCTTCACCGTGGCGGCTCAATCGGGAGGGGCCATCGGCAATCCGAAATCGATGGCGGGGAGAATCCTCGACAATTCCAAGCCGGGGATCTGGGGTTGCGACTCCGATGCAGACGACAGAGTGGAAGTGATGAACTCCAAGGGTGAGATCACTCGGCAGCCACCCTGTTTCGATTTCCAGACACTGGCCGATGAGATGGAAGCAGCCGGCGTGACCTGGAAGTACTATGCTCCCCCCCGTGGTCAGCCGGGCTACATCTGGTCAGCCCTGGACGCAATCAAGCACATCCGCTTTAGCCGTCTCTGGACGGAGAATGTAGTCCCGGATGCGCAGTTCGCCGTAGATGCGCGTCACGGCCGTTTGCCGGCCGTCAGCTGGCTGGTAACGGGCAATGCCAGCGAGCATCCCCCTCATAGTACCTGCAGGGGAGAGAATTGGACGGTCGCCCAGCTGAATGCCCTGATGGAGGGCCCGGACTGGGCTTCCACCGCGCTCTTCCTCACATGGGATGATTTCGGCGGCTTCTATGATCACGTGCCTCCGCCGGTCCTGGACAAGTTCGCGCTGGGTCCACGCGTGCCCTTGCTCATCATTTCGCCCTATGCCCGCAAGGGAATGGTCACACATACTCAATACGAATTCTCTTCATTCCTGGCGTTTGTGGAAAAGCGTTCTCATCTGCCAGCTCTGACCGACCGCGATTGGCAGGCCAACGACATGCTCGACAGCTTCGACTTTAACCAGGAACCTCTTCCACCACTGATTCTGAAACCGCATTTCTGCCCCCATTTCACGCAGACCTGGTGGCACTTGACGCACTGGGGAGCACATCCCAAAGGTATGAACGCGGCGCCGCAAGGCTAGAGGCCGCGATGACCCGGAAGAGACGCATGAGGGTCACAACCGTTCCAACGGTAGATGCTGAGCCATGGGCCGGTGTAATCGGAATACGGTGGGTCCTTATCCCGTCTCACCCACAGCCGCGCATTCCTCACGCAATTTCGTGCTGCCCAATTTCTTTGTGATTCTTAAGCCTCCTCTAATCTTGCAGGGAGTAAGTCTTGCAGGGAATAACTAAGAAGCCAGTCCTGTTGAATCGCGCCATTTGCTGACACTTCCGAGGCCATCTGTTGAAGCCGTGGAGCCTGATCATGCGGACCGATTTTCAGAGAAGATTGTCTCCCCCGACCCAGCGGCCAGTCGGGTCGCTGAGTCTGGTGCGATTCATCGCCATCCTGTCCATCTCCCTCACTCTGGGAGGGATTGCCTGGGGACAGAAGGACGCGGCGAGTATCGTCGGAACTGTGGAGGATCCCAGCGGTGCAGTTGTTCCGCGAGCCCAGATTACGATAACCGACGCGGATCGCGGAACATCTTTCGTGACGTTGACTGACGGCGCCGGAAACTACGTAGCCAGCCCGCTCAAAATCGGCCGTTATACGGTCAAGGTGGGCAAGAAGGACTTTAAGACTGCGGTCATTGGCCCATTCGACCTGCAACTTGGACAACGCCGGGAGGTAAACGTCAACCTGCAAATTGGCGAAGCGATACAAAAGGTGCAAGTCAATGCCGCTCCTTCGTTAGACACCCAGACTTCCGATCTCGGCCAGGTCATCGACAATCGCACGATCAACGATCTGCCGCTCAACGGTCGCAACTTCAGCCAGTTGGCGCTGCTTGCCGCGGGCATCGCCCCGTCCGAGCCGGGAGCCGCCAATGAAGACACGTTTGGATTCAGCTCCAATGGTGCTCGATCCTACCAGAACAACTATCTGTTAGACGGCATTGACAACAACTCGAACATCACCGACCTGCAGACCGGTGCCAGTTATGTGATCCAGCCCTCAGTGGATGCCGTCGAGGAGTTCAAAGTCCAAACCAGCGGTTATAGCGCTGAGTTCGGCCGGGGCAACGGTGCAGTTCTGAACGCCACCATCAAGTCCGGTACGAACAACTTTCACGGCACTGTTTTTGAATTTCTTCGTAACGACAAATTCGACGCTCGCAACTTCTTTGAACTGAAGCGAGGAGCCTACCAGCGCAACCAGTTCGGTGCCACCTTGGGCGGCCCCGTTCTGATTCCGCATTTTTATAACGGCCGCAATCGCAGCTTCTTCTTCGTTGATTATGAGGGGCTACGCACCCGCCAGGAACGGCCCCTCCAGGAAGTCGTCCCTACCAAGGCGATGCGGTCAGGTGATTTCTCGGCGTTTATCGACTACACCTCCGATGCTGGTGTGACCGACTGCAACGGGAATCCCACATTCACCGGAGAACTCTTCAACACTCGCCTGACGCGAAAAGACAATACGAGTCCGACCGGTTTCTGCGGTGTTCCCTTCGGTTACGATTCTTCCGGTAACCCGATCAACGTCATTCCCGCCAATCTGTTCGACCCGCTGGCGGTCAGCCTCATCAGGCTCTGGCCGCTGCCGAATCTCTCCGGCAACATAGCCGTCGGCGCATTCAACTACCTGACCGAACCGAAAGTTCAAGAAAGCCAGAACAACTTCGACGTCCGCTTCGATCACACATTTTCAGAAAAAGACTCTGCCTTTACTCGATACAGCTACCAGGTTCAACCTAGTACTCACCCTGCAGTGTTCCAGGCAACAGGAGGTGGGGGCAACGAAGGAACAGCGGGATTCGACCACAATTTTTACAGCAGCGTGGCACTCAGCGAAACGCACATCTTCAGCCCCCGCGTCGGGAACGAGGCCCGTTTCGGCTACAACCGCATCGACGCCAGACATTTGCAATTTGACTTCAATCGCAATCTCTCCTTGCAACTCGGCATCCCGGGGGTTCCGTTTGGCCCAAAGAATGGTGGCTTGCCCTTACTCGACTTCTCCGACGTGGGTTCGATTGGAACTCCGCTAAGCGTACCCTCGATCCAGGTTCAGAACACTTACAGCTTTTCCGACAACCTGACCGTGACGCACAGAAAACACTCGCTCAAGGTCGGAGCTGAAATTCGCAGAGAAGAGTTCACGATCTTGCAGCCCGTCGCACCGCGCGGTCACCTGAATTTCGGCAACACCTTCACCGATAACCCTGCAAATCCTGGGAGCGGAGGGTCAGGCTTCGCTTCGTTTCTAATCGGACTGCCCGACTTTGGCGAAATGACCAGCGTGCACAATGTAGACTACCAGCGCCCCGTCTACGCCTTCTACATTCAGGATAACTACAAAGTCACACCAGCTTTGACTCTGAACCTGGGCCTGCGCTACGACTTGTTCATTCCAATCAAAGAAGGACTCAACCAGCAGGGGACGTACGATATGCGCACGCAGACTCTGCTTGTGCCGCGCGGGGACCAGCACGTCAAGCTGACGCCGGCACTGGCTAAGCTCATCCCGGTCAGCGCCACGGCCAGTCGTGGCCTGGTTCCCGCCGATATCGACAATTTCGCTCCCCGCATCGGCTTTGCTTATAAGTTCAACGATCACGTCGTGCTCCGTTCAAGCTACGGGATCTTTTACGCCGGTTATGAAAGCGGAGGCTGGTCGAATCCCAGTCCGGGGTTCAACCCACCTTTTTCGCAGGCGCAGAGCTTCCAAATGCCCTGTGCTGCTTCTACGGCGAACCTCGCAAATGAGCAGGAGGACTGCTCAATCCCCAGCTTCAGTCACTTCTCTAGTGGGTTTCCTCTGGATTCGTTGAGCAACCCGAGCCTGCCCCAACTCTTCGGGCTTGATCCGAGTTTTCGTTCGCCTTATATGCAGCAGTGGCAACTCTCTACCCAGTACGAATTACCATTTGACACGGTGCTGGAGATTGCTTACTCCGGATCGAAGGGTACAAGGCTCTATAGCTTCTATAACGCCAACCAAGCCAAGCCCTCCACGAACCCCAATGCTCCTACTGCCCCGAGGCGGCGGATTCCAACCATCGACAACGCGATTTTCCAACTGAGGCCAGACGGGAACTCCGAGTACAACGGGCTCCAGGTGCGGGCGGAACACCGCTTTTCTCACGGCCTGAGCCTGTTGATTACTTATACCTATGGTCACTCGCTCGACAATTCCTCAAGCGTCAACCTGCAAAGCCGGAACTTCTCCGACTTCCGCTGGTCCGCGCATCCCGAGTGGGAGCATGGCAATTCGGATTTTGACGTGCGGCATCGCTTCGTTCTTAGTTACATGTACGAACTGCCGCTCGGGCGCGGCAAGCGTTTCGCGACCAGTGGTCTGGCCAACCGGGTGTTTGGCGGCTGGGAACTCGCCGGCATCGCTTCCCTGACCAGCGGGAACTGGTTCACAATCCTCGACTCCACCTCGAACTTTGCCAATTCCGATGGCTCGCAGCGACCGGATACTGTGGCCAATCCCAACGCGCGGCCGTGCTTGCCCGGAACGGTCTTCAACACCTGTGCTTTTGTGGACCCGCCGCTGGGTTCTTTCGGAAATACCCGCAAGAATACCGTTCTCGGTCCGAGGACGCGGCTTTGGGAGCTGTCACTGATGAAGAATTTCACTCTACCAAAAGAAACCAAGCTGCAGTTTCGCGCAGAATTCTTCAACCTTCTCAACCACACCAACTTTGTTCTGAACCAGACAGGGACTGATTTGCAATCCCCCACGTTTGGGTTTCCCGACCAGGCGCGCAATCCCCGGGAGGTTCAGTTTGCGCTCAAGTTTTATTACTAACTAAACCAAAAAGAAGACCATCCACAAAGGAGAGAATCACGATGACACAACTACCTAAACAACAGAACACAACCTATAGCTGGATGGCATTGCTAGCAGCGATCACCACGTTTGCTCTGGCTGCCTTTGTCGGTCAAGGGCTTGCCAAGCCAACTCCAGCTGATGCAAAGAGCAAAATCTTCGCACAGGCCCTGGTTGAGAACACTGTCGCAAAGCATCCTGAACTTGAAGGTATCGGACTAGCCACCATCCCCCCGGATGGGCACGATTGCGTCACTATCGCGGACACTGACGCAAAAGAACTTGGAGATAAATGCGACAAGGGTGAGCTGGCAGTAATGAAGACGGGCAAATCGACGGTGGAGAAGGAAGGAGACGGGTACGACGTGACTGTGCCGCTCTACGTAGGTGGAAAGACGATCGGGATTATCGGAATGGATTTTAGGCTCGATCAGCAAGAAGCAGGTCTGCTTGATCGCGCCAGAGTCATTGCCAAAGAAATGGAGGAGCAAATCCCTTCCAAGTCGAAGCTGTTCGAGCCAGCGAAATAAACCAGAGCGACTTCAGGATGTCCCGTAAATGCTCCTGACTTTGCGGGCCTTCCCGCTGTCGATTGTGAGTTGCCTCTTGGCCAATGAGTGCAGGTACTCACTTTCTCACGACCTGTGGCTTCAATGACTTGGGATTTTCCACCCCGTGGGTGAAAGTCCATGAAAGACAAGTTGGCGCGAAACCGTCACGATACCCTAGTTGGGGAACGTTCCTTAGGTGTCAGCGATTTTTGGGGCGGTGGCAAACTTTGCTGGGTCGCCGGAAGAGAAGCTCAAGGCTGTAATCCGTGCTGGGACAATCGCGGAAGCTTTCTTTCTGGGGCAAGCGACGGAACAGTCACGCCGCCCAACACAAAAGTATTCGAAGAAACAGATCAACGGCTCAAGGTTCGTTGGCAGACCGGGCACGGTAGAGCTGCAGGTTAATGTTATTGTGTCCCGCATAGAAGGCACAGGTCTTCTTCTATCGGCCTCAGCGATGGATCGATACTTAAGGATCTCGGTCGCAAGACTTGGAGAAGGCCATGAGACGAGGTTGCGTCGTCGCAGTAACTCTCTTGCTCGTATTAGATTTGTGGGCAGGCGATCCTTGGAAGCAAAAGTCATATAAGCTTTGGAGTGAGAGCGACGTGCGCAAGATTTTCAACGAGTCGCCTTGGGCGAAACGCATCGAGGTCGAAGGCGGCCAGACGAAGCACGCTGTCTTGGAGGCTCCGGAAGACGGCGCTCTTAGCGAAGGCGGCGCAGGCGAGGAGTCAGGCGAGGGGGACGGCCGAGGTAAAGATAACGAGAGAGGTCAAATCACGTTTGTCGTGCGCTGGGTTTCATCGCGAACAATACGCCAAGCCTGGGTCCGTGGCGAAGTCTTGCAGAAACGGATCTCGGAGAGCGACACCGACAAGTTCTTGCCGCCTCCATCCGACGATTCCCAACTGTTGATTGTGGGCCGTGACATGAACCTTTTCAAAAAGGTTGACGAGACCACTCTACGCGCAAGAAGTTTCCTGCTTCTCACCAAATCAAAACAAAGAATCAGCCCAATCGCCGTGCACATCGTGCGCCTGCCCGACGGAAAAGGAATCAAGGGCGTTCTCTTTCACTTTCTGAAGAAGCCACTGGTAACCCAGTCCACCCCCTCCATTGACGACAATGATTTGCAATTCGTCAGCCAGGCGGGTACAACCGAAATCAAGGCCACCTTCAATCTGCAAAAGATGGTCGATGGTGAGGGCATAGACATCTAGGCGACATCGTTCAGGGCCACGGGTGGAAGGATCCAAGCTCGAACGCGATATATACCCAGGCCCCTAAAGGGCCGACCTGTGCGGTTTGTGGGATGGCGGTCGATCCAGCGACCGCGGCAAAGTCCGTCTACAAAGGCAAGACCTACTATTTCTGTGCAATGGCGGATCACAAAGCAGTTTTCGACGCCGCTCCCGACAAGTATGCGGAACCAAGCTAAATCCAGCAAAAATCCAAGACGTGAGGGCGATCCATGACATTCAATAGTTCGTTGTCTGCTGAGAGCACGTGGATGACGTATTTCGTCCAGATCGCCGTGGGTTATCTGGGGACCTGGACCGTCTGTGCCTTGATTCAAAGGGCCGCGGTTCGCTTACGTCTGTGGCGCTGTTTTCTCTTCTTAACGGTTGCCAGCTGGCTGGTTTTGTCAGCACCGGTACAGGATCCATTTGTTGGATCCATGATTTCTGCCACTGTCGGGGGTAGTTCCGCGCTACGTTGGTCGTTGCCAGTGGCGGGAGCATGGGCACATCCAGTGGACTTGTTGTGGGTATGGAGCGTGCGATTTTACCTTGCGATATTGGCGCTTTCCCTGTTCCAAATGTTCCTGAGGTGGTTACGACTTGAAGCCCTCCGACGGAGCGGCCGGATGCCCTCGCCGGAGCTGGGTGTCGTATTTCAGAGACTTCGCCGAGAGATGAATGTTGGTGTCTGCAAACTGATCCTAACCAAACAGTTGCGTTCTCCGGGTACGGCGGGCTGGTATCGACCTCACATCTTCCTGCCAGCGGAAATACTCCCTCGCGTCACTGGCAGTCAGCTCGTCGACATTCTGCGGCACGAGCTCATTCATGTCAGGGATCGCGATTACCTGTGGGACCGGCTAGCGGCAATCGCATGTCGATTGGTTTGTTTCCATCCGGCAGTGTGGCTTGCCCATCGACAGTTGCGCCGAGACATGGAATTGGCTTGCGATCAGGAAGTGGTGGCGGGGCAAACGGAAAGCCGGCTACGGTACGCTGAATGTCTTACAAACATGGCAAGGTGGCGGTTGTTGGCCCAGGCCAGGTCCGTAAAAGGAATTGGGTTCTCCTCCTCCTCTGCGTCTTTGCTCGCTACTAGAGTGCGTGCCCTGTTGCGAGAGCCGTCTCCGCGCTCTCTATTTCAACAGGCTTGTCGAACTGGCACCGTCGTGTTACTGGTCGTGCTGGTTGTGTTTTTGCTGCCTGGCGCAGGACTGAGCCTGTACTGGTCGGTTCCGCATTTACGTGTAGATCAGCTGTCGGGTCCGCAGCGACGCCCCGCGCCTCAGCTCCGTACAGCCGGCGCTGGCTTTCGGACACGAAAGCAGACAGCACCATCGGCACGGCCTGTAGAGATGCGAGCTGAAGACACGGTCCCCAATCCGCTGTCGAGCATCTTTGCAGATATGAATGCTCCGCCTATGCCGGTGCTGGCAAACTCATCAATGTCCGGCAGTGACGGAGCAAGGTCGGCGTCTGCGCCGAACGGGAATGATCAGACGGGATCTCGTGGCTCGGATCCGATGTTGGAAATCAATCTTCCTTTATCCACCGGTCGATCTGCGGCACCAAGTTGGGGAGACGTTGCGAACACTGCAATCATGGTTGGAGTTTCGCTCGCGCCGGGACAAGCAGGGTCGCAGAGCGACCGACCTGACCGCGACCCCGGCCCCGGCAGACCATTCCCCTGATTAACCGTTCGAAAGGTCTATTGCAGAGGATTGAGCATCCCCTAATGCCGACAGTCGAAAGCCAACGAGGCAACCGAATACAATTGAAACAACAGCTCATACTCCACCAGTGAGCGTCCCGCCATCGGACTAAGACGAGCACCGCGGCAAAATTGAGACCTACGCCCCCGACTTCCTAAAGAGTTGGGAGCCGTCTATATGCTTTCGGCTTCCCGGCTTTGGACTTGACAAATAAATCTTAAGTCATTAAGACTTGTGTTGCGCCCGGCACATTCCATCCACGAGCGCGTGAAACGTCTTTGGAGTTGCCGCAGCCGTGCTAGATTCCTTTTGGTTCCGGATCAGAACGAGACCTACGAACCGGGTGTCTCAGCCACGAGTGCCAGCGGAGGAGAAGCTCTCCCCGTCCAGACAGCGAATATGCGGCAAATTCCTTTGCATTCTGTTTTCGACGAGCTACCTTTTCTGGCTCGTGCATAGTTTTGCAGTTCGGCAGTCTATCGTTGCTATACGTTACCTAATGGCCCGATGTGGAACGAGGCTCTGAAGGGATATGGGAATGGGTTCGGTCTTCCCCTGGATTGTACTCAGCACATCGCTCACGTCAGCTTATATCTGCTGCAAGCGCAGATTGCACATTCAGAATAAGAGTTCTTTCATCCTCTTTCTCCTGACTCTCTGGATAGTGTTGTTGATAGTGCCCGTGCAGTTCCTGGGCGCCCTCCAAATCTCTGGAGTGATAGATAAGGTGACGGTGGCCGAAGTTGCCCTGATACAAGTAATAATCGTGGCCGGATCCGCGGCTTGGTCCTTGGCATATCGCCCGCTGCAGCCGCTGCCCCTCAATCAACCCGACATTCAGGTTCGCGAGGAGCTGCCGGTGTATCTGAAACTCTCCGCCGCGATTATCGTCGTCTCCTATCTTCTATTTGCGCTTGCCGTTTGTAGAACGTTTCCCGACGGACCGGATGCCCTCGTCTATCACCTTCCGCTTGCTCTCCGGTGGTTGCAGGAAGGGTCATTGCACATTCCCGTTTCCAAGACTTGGCGGCTTAGTGTTCTTGGAAACGGGGAGATTTTAATGATGCTTGCGTTAGCAACGGGAAAACAAGCCTTTGTAGTACTGGGGAACTGGATATCACTTATCGTGTTACTGATATCGGTCTTTTCGCTCGCGGAGCGATTCACGAACGGGAAGAAGGCCCCAGCTTATGCCGTACTTCTCATTGTCCTTAGTATCCCTATAGTTGAGTTTCAGGTATTTTCCGCATACGTTGATTTGTTCGGCACCGCCTTTCTCTTTGCGGCTGTCACACTCTTCCTAAACCACTATCGTGCTGAGGACCTAGCGGCACCAACAAGAGGTAAGGCGAGACTATCGCTATCAGCAATAGGGGTATCGGCGTTGGCATGTGGCCTCAGCTTCGGAACTAAATTGACGTTCTGCCCCTATTGCGCACTTTACTTCTCGGTAGTTGCCTTAACTCTGTGGCGAGAGCGCACGATCCACAAGAAGTCTGTCGCTTTCCTGATTGGCATGGTCATCGTGGGTGTCTTGTTGCCCAGTGTGTTCTGGTACGGACGTGCATTTGAGGCAACGGGCAACCCGCTATATCCGATGAGAATTGCGATCGGCGATCACGTGATTTTTCCTGGCTACGAATCCGTGGGGTCGAATGCAGGAAAACTTCTTCTCCCTGACAACACCTTTTTATATCGGGGAGAGGGGAAATTCGTTCGCCGCGCATCGGAATGGTGGATCTATCCCTGGACTGAGTGGCTGCGAACCCCTGGTGATTTTCCAGTTGTGTATGGGGAAGCAAGTGGATTGGGCGGTGCGTTCGCCACCTTCGTGGTCGTCGGCATCGGATTCGCTTTTTACCTTGGCTTTCGAGGTCCCGAATCCAACCAGGCAGCGACCGAGCTGCGGCGGAGTTTGCTTTTATGGTTATTTCTGATGTTGTTGTGGGGCTTCGTGCTGCATAGAATCTTGCGTTTCGGACTGCCGATCTGGGTATTCGGCTGCGTACTGGCGGCACCTGGAATAGCCTTGCTAGCCACTACATATCCCCGTGTTCTGAGCATTTTGCTTGTTTCTTCTATTTTGACACAGTGTGTCATCAGTTCTCTCGTCCCATTGCATAAGCTTGCAGGCAGTCTGGTGTCACAAAGTTGGTCGCGGTCTATGGCTTATGGCTACCCGGCGATAATTGACGAACTGCCGCCCGGGACCTGCATCCTAAACGATTCCGAATTTCCAGAACAGGATTTTGCGCTGGCCGGGAAAAGACTTACCAATCGGGTGATTAACGCGTTCGAAGCACCACGAGAATTGACTCCAGACTTCATTGCTTCGGAAGGAATCGACTACGTGGTCAGAATAACAGCTGACGATCACGGGGAGGAGTTGCCTTCCGCGCCACTCTCAGGACCAGTGGCTGGTAGAGAGGTCTTCCACTCTATCCAGGCCGGAAAAGTGTGGAGCATTTGGAGAATCAGCAAACTCGCAATTTGACGACGGTTCTGGGAGAGCCAAATCGCTTTGGGCCAGCTCAAGTACGCCGTTAAGTACATACTCGGACTCGATCTTGGCGGGAGACGCTTCACAACCTTTGAAGATGACATGTTTCTTGTGTCCTACCCGAGATCGGGCAACACGTGGTTTCGTTTCCTTCTTGCGAACCTGCAATATCCAAACCAGAATGTCGGGTTTGACAATATCAACAGGCTGCTTGCTGATCCCGCAGTTTCAACGAATCGCTTCCTGAGAAAGGTAGCGATCCGGCAAAGATCGCCCCGGCCTTTTGGAAAGTGCCGTCGCCGTTTCCCTTCAGGGTCAGCAGGCTTGCCGGCGCCAACGGGTCGGTGTTCCCGGTATTTGCTACCACCATGTCGAGATGACCATCGCCGTCAAAATCCCCAAAAGCAACCACACTTGGAAAACTGCTGATCCCAAACTTTTTCTCGCTTTCAAACGTACCGTCCCCTTTTCCCAACAGGACAAACACGGTCCCAGGGGAACCATCGGTGGGAGAATCGAAGATCACCAGATCCTGTTTGTGGTCGTGGTTTACATCGGCGACGGTCACGGAGAAGGGGAATGTTCCAATCGGAAATGCTTCGCAGCTCCGAAAGTGCCATTGCCATTTCCCAGTCGTATGGTGACCTGGCTGCTGTCGCTGTGGATAAGGGCCATGTCAGGCTTGCCGTCTCCATTGAAATCGGCCACCGCCACCGCCAAAGAAAGGGTTCCAGCGGGGAGATTCTTTGCAACCACGAACTGGTTTTGCGTGGTCCAGCCCAATGGCACTAGAGCCAGGATGAAAACCGTTCGGTTCACTGCCAAGAAAAAACGTCGATACGTCATAGGCCCCCGCAAAAGGGAGTTAGCGACCAGACAAAAAGTGACTCCATACGCTAGCATGGCGACTATCTGGCGTATGTCAGGAAAATGTAAAAAGGTGGCAGCGTCACTCGATGCGCAACGCATCGATAGGACTTAAGTTCGCCGCTTCGCTAGCGGGTCTGTAGCCGAACAACACCCCAACCCCACTGGAAACCACGAGCGCAACGGCGACCGCCGTCCAGGGAATGCTGAGCGGTACTGTGTTCTTGACCCACTCGGTGACTGACCAGATGAGGCCAAGCGCAATCACAACGCCGACGACGGCGCCGGCAAAGCTAATGAAGAACGCCTCCAACAAGAACTGAAGCCGGATATCAACCGGTTTGGCGCCTAGCGCTTTCCTCAGTCCAATCTCGTGTGTTCGCTGAGAGACATTGACGAGCATGATATTCATGATGCCCGTTCCTGCAATGGTCAGGGTCAAAACGGCAAGGGCGATGAGCACCGAGCTCATCGCGACCGAAACTCTGCCAGCCGTCTGAAGGAGGGAAGATAAGTTCTCGACGGAGTAACGCGCCTCCTTGCGGTGACGACTGTGCAACAAATGGTCCATCTGTTGGGTCATGGCGGGCACATCGTCGGAGGATGCTGCCTGCGCATACAGGACCTGGAAGAAGTTGTCGCCCGTGATGTCCTTCACCAGGGAGAACGGAATGAGCAGGGTTTCATCCTGTATCTCGGACTGCCCGAAGGTGGGGACTCCCTCTTTGAAGGTTCCGATGATGGTGCAACGAAATTGGTCAAGGCGAATGGTATTCCCCACAGCAGCATCGAGGCCAAAAGCGATCTGAGCCACACGGTCAGTGACGAGGCAAACCTTGAAGTGTGCCAAGAAGTCTTCCGCGTCGAAGTACCTGCCCGAAGTAATTCGCAAGCTCCGGATTCTCTCAAAATCCTCGGTAATTCCGACGAGGCGTGCGTGGAGCAGCTTACCGCGGAGCTGGAAGTCAACCGCCACGTCGTAAGTACCGGCACCCGCGCTGACTGCGGGCAGGGTGTGACGCACGGCTACGAGGTCGTCAGGTGTCAATTCATCTTCGAGCACAGAAGAGGCTCCGCTGCGATCAAGTGTGGCATAAGCGAGGTTGGCACCGATGCCCTCGATCTGAGAAACCATGTAAACCTTGCCGGTGGAGACAATTGTGACCACCAGCACGATCGCTGCACTACCGATAACAATGCCGAGCGTGGTGAGTGAAGCCTTTAGCTTATCGACGGCAAGGGCCCACAAGGCAAAGCGTATGCTCTCCCCCCAATGGATCATGGGTTCTGTCGTTGCCTCATGGAAGCGCATGGTTAGTCAACAAATAGTTACCGGCGTTCTCGGCTACAACCCGCAGGTCGGACCGCCCGACAAGCTGCTCGAGATGCGGCATTTCCGTGCCATAAGCAAGAAGGTAGCATCGTTCCGGCCTCGTCCACAGCGACGCGAACTCGCCGTCATCGATGAACACGTTGGGAACGCGGGGCGCGTAAGAGCCATATTCCAGATTGTTGTTCCGGCCGTTCAGTAGAAGAGCCGTTCGGCCCGTATAGAAGAACACCGACGAGAAGGCGTAGAAAGAATTGGCTTCAATCAACTGCCCCGGCGGACTCTGCTGCAGGCGCTCAGCCAGTGGGTAGGAGCCTAGATATGAGTCGAAGCGGATGAGGGCAATCCTAGCAGCCTGGAAGAAGACGACCATGCTGGCGGCGACTACGAGAACGGTTCTCCGCACGTCCGTTCGCGCCACCGCCAAGCCTAAAGCTCCCGCTCCGAAACCAAGGGCCGCAAGCCCTAGCGGCAGCTTTAGGTAGGCGAAGGCGTTGAAGGTCAGATCCCGGATGTGGCCTAGCGACAGAGTGTACAGATCGGGATGTTGGGTCAGGGCGCTGGCGATGTCCGCGCGGGTAGGCAACCGCCAGACGAACAGGAGCAGGACTGAGAGCGTGGCAGCCAGTAGGGTGAAGACAGTCAGCAGAATTCGCGTGCCCAGGGGCACCCAGCGGCTACGGGAGCTGAGGGCCGACCCGATCAACAAGGCCAGCGCGGGATAGATCGGCAGCGAGTAGTACTCCTGCGTGGTCGAGAATGTGAAGAACAACATGACTACACCGATCCAGCAAACCGCCATCAACCGCACACGTCCGCCCCGCGAACGCGGCTGGTAGGAAAGGGTGGGAGAGGCGAGAAGGTAGACCGACCAGGGGAATATCCAAACCAGGTTCAGTAGCCAAAACCATAGTCTGGGCACGGTGTTGTAGTCGCGCGGGTATCGCAAGTTCAGAAAACGCAAAAGATGTTCGTTGATGAAGTAGAACCAGAAGAATCCGTGGTATTCGCCCGGCCCGCTATGCATGGAGAACGCAAAGTAAGGTGGGTTGCGTAGAGTGGCTAGCGCATGCCAAGGGGCGGCGATCGCCAACGCGACTACTACAACTATCGCGAGATGTAATCGACGCCATGCCACAGGAGAGAACAGTTGTCGAGTGATCGCCATGTAGACTAGGCCTGCCATCACAGGAAAGACCACGGCAATGAGGCCCTTTAGCAACAGGCCGAGTCCTAAGCACAGCCCCAGGATGAGGGACCAACCGAGGGGATGCTCGCCTTCTGGTTCGAGCAGCCGCAACCAGGCCCAAACGGCGCCGGTGATGGCCAGAGTCAGCGTGGCATCTGGGATCAGGATCCGTGTGAACAAAAACAATCCAACCGACGTAGCGAGCGCGACGCCAGCGTAGACTCCTGCTTCCTCATCAAAGGCCCAGCGTGCGAAACGGTAGGTGACCCAACACAAAAGTACCACCGCGATAGCAAGCGGGAAACGCGCAGCCCAGTCGTGGACCCCCAAGATGCGGTACGATCCTGCCATCATCCAGTAGATCAGCGGCGCTTTTTCGAGATAGGCGACGCCATCGAGCCGCGCTGTCACCCAGTCTCCCGACTCTAGCATGTTCCGGGCAATCTGCGCCTGGACCGCATCAACATCGTCCATTAGACGAGGTGGACTGGCGATATTTACGACGAAGACGAGGCAAGCCGCTGCGACAACGATCCAACCGCCCCAACCGCTTCGACGAGTGGGCTCGGCATCGTGACCACCGCGGGCATTAGCTCGATGTTCCACCGTCTCATCCAGATCAACAGAACCATCAAACCCCATAAGTGATACCCCACGTTTGCTCTCCGCGCCAGGTGTTCTCGTAGTAAGTGCTCGACGGCAGGCCATCGGAACAGCTTACTAGCCGACACCGCTTCCTGGGAGAGCGTATCCAGGAGCAAAGATCGAAGAACTCCTCGAAACCATTCGTGGATAGGGATGTCGAAACCGATTTTGGGCCGACGCAGCACCTCGGGTGGCAATTTGTGCTTCATCATGCGTCGCAAAACGTATTTGGACTTCGACCCCCGCAGCATGAAATTCTCCGGCAGGCGGTTGGCAAAATCGACGATACGCGGATCGAGGAAGGGGGGCCGGACCTCCAGCGAATGAGCCATGCTCATTCGGTCCACTTTATAAAGGATGTCATCAGGCAAGTAGTACTGTTGGTCGAAGTCAAGATAACGCTGCAATCCGGTATTGGTCGCCATTCCAGCGATTACTGCGGCCAGTGGAGTGGGATCCGCGTAGAGAAATAGCTCCCGCTTTTCAACTTCGGAAAAGGTTCCGTTCCAAAACACGTGTGCCAGTTCCGGCGAAAGCAGCGAGCCTTGCAGAAATCGCTTGAGCTTGTACTCGGAACTGATTTTTTCGTCTGACACGGGCAGATGCCTGGCACATCCCAGAGCCGCCTGGCGCAAGGCAGCCGGGATCCTCCGGGCGGCGGCGCCGTAGCGGTCCGCCTTGTACGTCAGATAGCCCGCGAATAGTTCATCGGCCCCCTCGCCGGTCAGTAGAACAGTGACCTCCCGGCTGCTGATCTGCGCAAGGAACCAGACCGGCAGAGCACCCGCGTCCGCACCGGGCTCGTCGGAGTAGTAGGCCATCTGTTCGATCGCATCCACCAGGTCGACGCTCGGGTTCAGGTCGAACTCGGTGTGCTGGGTGCCGAAATGGCTGCTCATTTCCTTTATATACTTGCTCTCATCGAATGAGCGCCCTTGAAAAGTTATCGAGAACGTCCGCAGCCGGCTCGAATGTGTCTTCGCCGCATAATGCAAAATGGTGGAAGAGTCCAGGCCTCCGCTGAGCCAAATACCCACGGACACATCAGAGACAAGTTGTTCCCTGACCGATTGCGCCAGCAGTTCGTCGAGTTCGTGGCAGGCTTCCTCGATCGAGCGCGGCGGGTGTGCGATAGCAGGGGCCACATGCGAGCGCACGTGGCAGCGCCCGCTTTGCCACTCCAGCCAGTGGCCCGGCATGAGTTTCGTTATGCCCTCCACTAAGGTCAAAGGACCGGGAACGTAGTTCAGGCTAAGAAAACAATTCAAGCCGGCAAGGCAAATTCTGCGGGAGACCGCGGGATGGGCCAGGATGCACTTCAGCTCGGAGCCGAAATAGATTTCGCCATCCTGTAGGCAGTAGTACAGGGGCTTGATGCCCATGCGGTCGCGCGCTAGGATTAGGCGGCGCTCAGACTGTACCCATATGGCGATGGCAAACATCCCTCGCAACCGCGAAAAAGATGCGCTGCCCCAGCGCAGAAAAGCGTGCAGAACGACCTCGGTGTCGCAGCGAGTCTTGAACTGGAATCCCTCAACTTCCAGCTGGGAGCGGATCTCTTGGTGATTGAAAATCTCACCGTTGAAAACGACAACGACATTCCGGTCAGGACTGAGTAAGGGCTGGTCGCCCCTCTCCATATCGAGGATACGCAGCCGAGTCCCGCCCAGGGAGATTTGCTCGGATACGAAACGTCCTTGGTGGTCAGGTCCTCGATGCACAAGGGAATTCAGACCCGACGTCAACACGCCTGGCGGTAGATTCTTCGTAGTGTGTGAGTACCCGAGAATCCCACACATCTGCATCACCTCACTTTCGCAAGAAGACCAAGGCTACTTGTTGGCAACAGGAGCGGACACGGTCACACATAAGTAGCCATTTGAACTAGCATCTGGCGGAGATTCGGCATCCGCTGTGTTCCTTTACACCACCGACCCACAAATTAACCCGGGCCTCCTTTGGCAACAGCCCGTCGGTCAGTTCGCGAATGCTATCCAGTTGTCGTCTGTTTGAACGTTGCCTTAATCGCACCTGCCTCGGGCGTTTTGCGCGTTCTACTGGAATTCTGGGGTAGAGTTTGCCGCCTTGCTTTGGACTCGAGGTCGGCTGCGGGAAGAACACGGGTCGGCAAGGGCGGCACAAACAGTAGTGGCAACGAGCGACATGGAAAAGCAACAACAACACGGACGCTCACCGATACGCTTGAGACAGAAGCGGTAGACTTCTTCGCTACCGCAACAAGGGCACCTCCTGAAACCTAGACCTCGCAAAAATTCTGCTTTGCAAGTCTCCTTTGCGTCGATCAAACCAATGACTCCTCGGTTTTTCTTTGGAAATCCGCCGGACTTGAGGCTTCACAGGGTGGAGGTTTAGGCCAAACTTAATCTGTATAACTTCCCATGCGAAACTATGAGGGCCAGCGCAAGACAAGTCTTAATGACTTAAGATTTATTTGTCAAGTCCCAAACCGGGAGCATATGTTGGGCCGATAGGAGCAGAGGCAGTACCAGGAGATGCCTCCGCCGTCAATGAATCCAGCTCCTGCCGGGCCGCGTCGCTGCGGGGAATCCACTTCTGGCAACCATATTCACGATTGGCGACGAGAGCAGCGATGTTCGAGCGCGTTCGGATTACATGAGGAAATACGTCTTTGACCCTGCTGTCGAGCCCAAGGGATACGAGGTGGAGCGGGCGGACCAGATCGCAGTGCCCGGGATGATCTCCGTACAGATCGTCCAGAAGCTCCTCGACGCAGATCTTGTGATTGCCGATTTAACCGGCTACAACCCCAACGTGTTCTATGAACTGGCAGTGAGGCATGCTTTTCACAAACCGGTGATTCAAGTCATCGACAAAGGTCAGCGGATTCCGTTTGATCTGAGCGACCACAGAACTATCCACACAAGCCTCAAAGTGTACGACGTTGAACGAGCCGTCGGAGAAATACAGCAACAAGTTGACCAGATCGAAAAGGGAAATCTGGGCGAAACCCCGATCAGGATCGCTGCTACTATGCAGAAGATCGGAGATGACCCGCAGGGTAGGTTGCTGAGTCAAGTTCTGGATGCGCTTTCGGGCATTCAGTCGCAACTCGACCAACTGAAGCGCAGCTCATGGGTTCCGTCACTGGGTCAACAGACCTATGGCAAGATTTTAGATCTTGCCGTCCAAGGAAGCGTTTTCTCCCCCTCAGCTGATTCAGTGTTTCGTGATGCGCTATCAGCCGCACACAGTGTCGGAGGCCTGGCGCTGATCAAAGATCCCCCACAAAAATGACTTGTGCACCAGCGCGCTGCCGGCTGCGTGACGTGCGGACACCGGATGAAAACCGCTGTGCGCGTCCCTAATCATGCCCACGACGAGCGTGTGTCTTCTCCAAAGCTCCTTCGCCGGAACGGACTGAACCAGGCTTTCACGACTCCAGTAATTCTTCCAGTCAACATCGGTCAGGATGTTAGCGCGGGAAAAAGTAGCGATGCTCTATTAGTAAGCAGTGATGAAAGTTCGCCCCAGATGCCGCTGAGTCCTCGGGCGCGGACGAAGTGGCGAGCTTGGGCATGCCAAAGAAATTCCGCCACTAACTATGCGGAATTCCGCTATGCCAGACTGTTCAATCACAGTATCCTGAAACTGCCGAATGAGGTCCAAGAAGCCATTGCCAGATATGTTGCCAGATAACTGCCGTTTGACGTGCTGGTGTCCGCTTTGCAGGACTGAATCCAACTTGCAAGTTAATGAGCCAACTGAGGGAAGGATGGAAGCCCCTATTTCCTAAACCGTTGGTCGGCGGTTCGACTCCGCCCGGGGCCTCCACACGGAAGGGGTCCAGCCCGGAGACATGGGTTACAGAAGGTACCGGCTACATGGGTAACACTTTTGGGCCGAAGGGATTT